>Ga0126342_10006503_pt1 | contig 20732 bp, 23 predicted proteins | sample Cyp1metagenome_FD_92528 | JGI IMG/M metagenome (GOLD analysis project Ga0126342, IMG submission 92528) | Coral microbial communities from Lord Howe Island, Old Settlement Bay, Australia - Cyphastrea 1 metagenome | ecosystem: Host-associated > Invertebrates > Cnidaria > Coral ...
ATGATGTGAGGAGATCATGCTATCAAAGCTGGTTCAGGTCCTTGTTAGGTGAAATCTTGACACAAAAATCTACTCCCAAAAATCCGCATTTTGATATCTCCAGAAAATGTGGCTAACATAGACCCGTAGGAACGAGGCTTGAAAAACCATATCTGGTCCAGGTTAATTGAAAAACAGTTGAAAAATCAAAAAGATTGACAAACAAAGCTGCAACTTCTGTATCCAACTGCCTCTGGTCAGAGTCCATGTTAGCAATTTGGCTTCCCATGTTTAAAAAAAAGTTACGCGTAGTTCCTGGGGAATGCAGATATTACCAGGACGGTACGGAGGTCCATGTTAGCTGACAGTGGGAATAGCATTTATATCCACGTTAGATTTCATGAGTGTATTAATATATATATATAATTATATATAATTATATATATATATCAATATATTGCAGTAGTGTTTTCCGAAGTTTTCCTTCCAAGACGGGACTCCATCGAGACGCCCAGCTCCGGCCTCTGTCCTGTTCAGGTATGAGGTGCCCGAGGCAGAGATCTCTTCAGCGCCCGTGGAGTTCAAGAAGAACATTGGCATGTCTGGACCTCGTAAAGCAAGACTTTCAGACTTCTTTCAGACTTCTTTGATTTTCAGTCATCTGATCAGGATCATTGAAAACATATCATCCGTTCCTCACAACTCTCCAAGTATATCATCTCTTCAGAGCCCTTGGCGAGGCCAAGGGAAGTCGATTCCTGCATAAAGACGCTCATTCAAAGTCACGCCTGGGTCGCTTCTGTCACTCGACATCAACGTCACTCAACGTCACTCAACGTCACTCAACGTCACTCAACGTCACTCAACACTCAGAGTTTTTGAAGTAGCTTGAAGTTTTTTGAAACGCAAATCTCAGCTCTCACAGGCCCTAGAGGCCATCTGAGTCCCAGCCGTTTTGCAAAGAGCCATCGTAAAAGGACTGCGATGGAAATTCCGAGAGGCACGGGTGCATTCGGTATTGCACCTGAGAATCTCACATGCACAGAGTCTTTGTCAATGGATTGATGTAAGACAAATTCACAGGAAACACGTGGTTGTTACCCCAAATATATAGAGGTGCCCTTTGGATTTCCTCTTACACCATTTGATTCCGACGCTAATTCAATCTCAACGATCAAGATACTTTGAATCAGAACGATGCAGTGCATGCTGCACGTCAGCATCTTAGCATCTTATACGTATAAGCGATCTTAAGCCCTGCTCTTACCACTGCGCCTCCAATCGCACCGGTCGAATGCCCAAAAAGATCAGGCGCTCGAAAAGGCTCTGATGCAAGCCAGCCTCACATGAAACTCACGTGAAAAGCTTCGAATTGCTCCGTCTCTGTTTGCCCTGGAATGCCCTGTCAAGTGATGTACAGCATCCACTGGTCAAGCCTTGGCGGCCTTCTTGCACATGATGACCTTCGCTGCAAAGCAGTGCAAGATCAACAGCACATTCGACCCGCAAAGGTACTCACTTCAGTAAAAAAACAAAGAACATCAGAATATCCATCAGAATCAGAATATCAGAATATCACAAAGGAGTGTTCGCACAACGAGTGTGTTCGCAAGACTCGAAAACGCAGCGACACTTCAGGTGCTGACAGGGCCAAGTTGGCAATGATCTCCAACCAACACAATCTGCTTGGCACCCATCCTTGGTAGATGCGAGTGCATTCGCTTCAAGGCGTCTTGGCTGCAGTTTTCCATGTAGCGAATACAGTCGGGAGTGTCACCCGGTTGAACCCAACCAACTTTCTTCAGCATGCGCTCTAGCTACTCTAGTTCGGAATTTTTGGCACCCGGGCATGATTGGGATGAGGCACTCTGGCTCAGTGGCCTGAACAGCTTGAGTTCACTCGATTCGCAACCCGGCCTTCCCAAGAAGAGAATCATTCTGAATTCAGATACAAAGTATCCTCGAGTTGCAGATGCTTTCGTCCCAGATCTATCAGGCATAGAGACGTCTCTGGACTCCAGAGCAAAAAGTGTTCTTCAGAGCATTCTGACAGTCATGCGGGTAGCGCCTGAGTCGATTCATCCACCAAAACCTGCTTGAAGCGGAAGTTCTGCAGTCGCGGGTCACCAGCTCCAACCTCGACCACCAGGTATCAGTCACCTCCGAACCTTGAAAGGAAATCTCAAATTCAAAAAACTTCAGACACATTTTCTACACGGAAGTGAAACCTAAATTCGGCACAATTCTAAATTGTAATATTGTAATATTCTACAGGAAGTAATGGCGTCCTTGGAAAATGATCTCCACTGCAGGTTCACTGAATTCCCGAGTGCCCTGCGCATGTTGTGCAAATTACATCTGCGGCCTCGCAAATTGCACTGAGCACAAGCTGGTCAGGACAAAGGAGCCCAAGAGCAGAGGAAGAGGATGGAAGAGCAACGTTGGATCCAACACGTTGCAGTTCTGGTTGGAGTTCTGGCAGTTCTGGTGAGGTTACGGCGGTTACGCTATACCAACAAGATCCAACACGTCTCATTGTACCGATCCCGCTTTTACGTCTCATTACATGCTTTTGCAACAGTTCTTGCATCTCTCAGAATATCTCAGAACCCTGAAATAGGTCCAGCCAGAGTGACTGTGAGCAATTCGCGCTCCGTGGAGTTCTGCAGCTGTTTGAACTTCTTCTCATCTGCATGAGACAACTCACCTCGCCAGCCCATCGGTTCTTGACGAGGCAGTAGGCTTGTTTGCGTTACTTTACGTTTTTTTAGTCATGAGAAATATGAAGAAATGATGTGTGCCAAAAAATGTCAGTTCATCAGTTGTCTTTGAGAAAATTCCGGGTAAAAAAAACTCACGAAACCTGTCTACCCCGGCAGGGCCTAACTCATCCTTCAGGGCCAACAGCTTCTGCAGCTCCTCACCATCTCATGTCATCTCATGTCTAGATCTGCCCAGTGAAGCCTGTTCATCCTACGTGTGACCCATGTGATGAATCCAGAAAATACCAGAAAATCCTGGCTGTTTCCAGGTTTCCTGGTTCTGTTACTGAAGTGGAAAAACTTGTGGCGAAGATCGAGCTACGGCTCAATTTGGGAGTGCAAAATTGAGCAACTTTGGCACATTTTGGCACATGTCTTTGAACAAGCAGGTGACCTCTGACAATTCTCGATGCATGGTGAAGAGAGAGGGCTAACGTGCGGAGAGACCGCCACTTGTGCTTTGCTCTTAAACCCATGGCGCTGTAAGCTGTTGCCTCAGCAAGAGTCTTCGTTATGTCGACCCCTCCTTGACCCTGCTTATCATCTCCAGGTGATTGATGATAGTATCTGATAGGGATGTGAGTGGAGCCCTCGTCCTGGTGGTCAGGTGTGTCCAAATGTCTCACCTGGTGATGCCTCGGGATCTGCCAGGCTCAGCTGGCTGGCTTAGACGGCTCAAACATTTGCGCTAGAAACAATAGACGCCAAACATTGCCAAACATGACTTGGGAAGATTCTTGTCAAAGCTTCTACAGTTACGAAGTAGCCAGGCAGCGGGTGCTCGAAAGTTGCAATGGTATAATTCATCGTCTGAAAAACAGAACAAATCTCCAAGAGCTTCAACAGCTTCAACAGTTTCAACTAAACTTGTTATAACAAACTTGTGAGTCCACAGCGACTTGGCAGGTTGGTGCCATTTGGTGCCCGGACAATGTCAAGAAGTCAACACTGCTAGCCACTGCTTCGCGGCTCTTTGCGCTCAAACGCACCACCTCTGTGTGTTGACTGCTGCAAATCATTTGTGCTGGGTAGACAACCAAGGACAGTCCTCAAATAGGCATGTAGACCTTTTTTTGGCCTGTTTGATATGTATACTTAATTTTCCTTCTCCCCTCATGGGAGGAATTCGGTTTCAGAGGTGAAGTCATTCTGTCATTGTCACACTGTTGCAGAGAAGACTGTGAATTGCAAATGACCCTCAAATAGGCACATCAATATTATTAATCTGGTGGATTCTAAGTCTTTACTGAAACAATGTTCCGACGCAAAGTTAGAACTCCTGTTGTGTAGCCTCTTGACTTGAACCAGCTTGACTTCTGGATTCCCTGTCAGCTTCGGGTGCGGCAAGTCCTGACATCCCTCAGATCGAGTGTTGAGGTGTCGGCTTTCAGACCTGTCTTGTGTAGCTTCTCAGCCAGCTGGTCAACAGCAATGTTGGAGGGAGCACAAACCAAGACCTGCCGTGATCGGAACTCCACTGTGCCGGTCGGTCTCAGTGGATCTCAGTGTTAGTTTCACGTTGTGACATGCTTTTCGAATCTTTTCGACATGCTTTGTGACATGGTTTCACTGTTTGTGTTGCAGCAATTGCAGCATGACAGCATGCACTAACATGCACTGCATGTTTCATCAAACAGCGACTGTCGAATCGCATCAGCAAACTCTCAGCGAAGTCTGCGAGCTCTACCTGACCCTGATTCTGCCGAGTGAGGTGGAAAACAATGGTGGCACTGGTCACGGTCTTTCCTGTTCCTGGCAGCGAAGCTCAGCTACAGATTTCGTGCATTGTCACACTACATTTGTAGCCACGAGAAGGACCCTTCACGGCATGTATTGAATGACTGATTGTCACACAGAACTCTGGGCCGCCGGTTCACCTTATTCGGTAAAAAATATTTGAGAAAGAAAAAACACACCAGCCACCCCCTGCAAGTGTCCGCCCATCACACCTGGAGGTCCCTGGATGAGGCACAATGGATTTGACAATGCTTTCCGCACTGCGTAGACCTGGTCCAAACAGTCCACACTCGACACTGTCGACATATGTCGACATTGTCGACACAACGATCTTTTCACACATGATCCATCATCAGTCATCATCCTAGAAAAGCGATTGGCACCCAAAGCTAGTGGCAGCACCTGCGAGTGGTTCAGTTGTGGAAGGTTTGGAGCTGTGAAATGCTTCGGCACATTCGCACCTCAGCAACTTGGCACTACTTGGCACTCCTGGATCCCAAATCTTCATCGCCCTTTCTGCTGAAACATGGCCAGAAACTTCGACAAACTTCGACAAACTTCGGCCCTGGCGAATGGTCTGAGGCTCCACATCATGACCTCACCCAGCTGTCCGATCAAGCGCAAGCTTTTTCAAAGAATTCTAAGGCACTGGCCCAGGAGTTTGTGGTACACATAACCAGAGACCTGTCCAGGAAAGGCACATGCTTGAAGCTGGTTGATTCCTAATTGCATGTTGGAGTCCCATGTCAAGCACAACTTTGTTGTCTGTTTTGTTCCATGCCATTCAGCTGCATTCATCTTGCCAAATGTTGCGATTTTTGTGCTGTGGTCCCCAAGCCATCCAAAGCCCTTCCGCTCTGATGCTTCACTTAGGATGCTGCGCTGGTGTCATCTACCGCAAAGGTGCGCATGGCAGCTTGCATGCGGTCAAAGGATGTGGACTTCCAAACCTTCATCGTGGTCAGATGTGGTGAGCCATCGCCGGTGGCTCTATGGATTTTTTCTGTACATCCTTTATTGTTGCAACTGTGCAATAGAGTCCTCTCGCCAAATTATATACACCGATGAAGCATCTGGCGTTCAACAAGATTCTGAGCATCCGGCAAACTCCACTTGGAAGCCATGGTTGATGTCCCATGGGCCTACCTGCAGGGAAGTAGTTGAAAACAAGATCATTCATTCCCAGCTTGTTGCCCTGGCTCGAATACCCATATGTAATCATCAGAAAAACTCACTGTTGGGACTTGACCAACCAGGCAGGGTGTGTCAGAAAAGCGGTTCAAAGTCAATATAGTAGCTTCTTTGGCCAAACCAACACTGGACCTGCAGTCAAAACACGTTACCTCCACAGAATGTAACAAAGATGTAGTATTTTAAAATGACTATATAACTACACTAAATTAACTACACTGAACAGACTAAAACCCACGGGTCTGCAACTGCAATTCCAGCACCTGCTGAGGTCCACGGAGCTCCAAGGCAACCTCCTCGTTTGCCGTGATCTTCGAGACGTGACCCACGGCATTCCAACCAGTCTCCTCAGCGTCGCGCAAGTCACGCACGTCGCCCAGTGAAACTCATGTAGCGAGAAAATTCCAGGATCGAATCGATCGAATCAATATTAAAATGATGATCAACTGCGTATTCACGATGCACATGAAAACACGCTACATCCAGTTGAAGGATTCCTCTCACCACGGCTAAGGTCCCTGCATCTGCGTTTGCAAGGTTGGCATAGGCAGATGAGTTTAAGCGCAGACGCAGTTCATCGCCCGGCACCAACCGTGCCTGTGCCAGGTTGGGCTGGATGATATGGTTGATACGAGTATTGTTGTGCTAAGCGTCAAATATATTCACATATCAAGTCAATTTGCACCTATCATACCCGAAGCACAGTGCTGCGTGCTTCATGGCACGCGTGGATCAATATCGAATGCTTTTTCGACGTGTCAGAGGTTGTCACGTGTCAATCATCCTTTGCTGACTCGACAGTCTCAGATCAAATATCTGGACTGGAGATCTGGCTCTACACAAGAGAGTCTACGCAGAGTGGTTGTACTCCTTTGTACTTCCACATCAAAAGTGCGTGAGGAAAAACGGTCACGTGACTAAAGATCTGCCTCCAAAGGCGACTAGGCTTCAAGGCTCTTGAGGCAACCTCCCTTCAGAGGTCGTCCTCGCCTCCTCTCTCAGGAGACACCAGAGAACTTGCAACCTTTTCCAATGAGTCGACATTATGTCTGTATGAATCTGGCGCTGTGTCAAAATAAGGGACGAAAGAAACGTCACCATTGCTTCTTTTTCTGATGTCGCAGTTTTGAGGGGTCCCTATTCTGGCACATTCTGGCACATACGCCCAATGATTGTTGAAAGTGATCGGGGTTTGTTCCTTTCTGCAGAACAGAAACGAATTAACACCAGCCACACATGGAAAGGACTTCACAGAATCTGACCAAAAGGCTTTTTACAAGTAATTAATAGTAATTATTATGTTACCATCAGTATGGAGCTGTATCGAGAGATTCTCGCCTTGCCGGGTGGCCAGTCCAGAACAAAATTTGGCTACTGCTCACTGAAGGAAGGAGCACGTTGGGCTAACCTACCTCTGAACCGAGGTCTTGGGGCCCTGTCCTAGTTGCCCTCAGAGAAAGCATAGCCACGGCGTCGTGACTTGCCAAGAGTATGAGTATCCAAGTGAAAGTCCAAACCAAATGCACCTCCTGTGCGATCTGCTTGGGCTTGTGCTTCCGTAAGCATCTTCACCATGGCTTCGTTTCCGAGCTCTTCTGCGATCTGAATGGGGCTTGCTCGTTCGATGCGGACGACCTGGTAAAGGCTGCTCATGTCTCTTGAGTCGTTCAAATCTGCAAAGCCATGTCGCTGAAGAAAAGCATCCACCAGCTTCTTGCACAAGGTATCCATTGGGAAACCTGTCTGCATGAGTGGACACCGCTCAACAATGCAAGACATACTCGAAATGAGAAAAGTTACTTGAGCCACAGAGAAACGCGAACTTGAGTCCGGTGGAGGCAAGTGCTCTGCTGGCAGTCGCTTACTCTTGTGGGGCTTTCGGCCCTCTGTGATTCTCAGCAAACGACAAATGTCAATTGAGTCAGTTGATGTCAGTTGTTTTTTTTTGGATCTTTGGAATCGTGACTTATGCCGAAGCTGTATGGAAATCAATAGCAAATCTGATGCCATCCACCTCGCTGTCCTCTTTGGTGAAGTGAAAATACGCAATCCGCTTCTTGTTGAGACCTGCAAGGCTTCTTTTGCAATGAGTTTCAAACCTGCACTGCATATCACTGCATATGATTGAAAAGAAAATCAGCTCAATTCAAGTCAATGTTGTTCTTCCGCTTAGCTCTCCAAACTCATCTTCAACATGAGGAAGATTTGTTGCATCCCCAAGTTCCACACCGATATCCCATCTGACCACTACCTCAGGTTTTCTGGCAGCGCTAAGAACTGGAAGAAACCGAAGCAAAACAAACATACCAAGAGCGCAAAACCACTTTAGGCACATAGGTCTGTTGTGTTTTTTGTTTTCTCAAGGTGTTGGCAATATTGCCTTTCCATGGATTCTGCAACGTACTTTTCCCCGAATAGCTTCAGCTATAAGGCTATAAGGGTTCATATTTCTAAATGAATCGGTTGCTGATTTTTGAAATTGGTCCTTTCAAATTTGTCCCATATGTGCAAAACATAGAAAATTGCATGGATATAAAATGCATCTACACATATCTACAGATTATCTACACATAAACTGAAAGCATAGGCCTTGCGCCGAGATGCGTTCTCCTGCGACTGCGACTCTTTCACTTTCTTGTCGTAGTCAGCCTGTTGAAGCACCACTGAGGTGGGACTTGACATGAGAAACGGCAACATGCAATGTGTGACATGAATGACATAATAATACATAATATATCCTGCTGCAGATCCGAAGTTCCTAGCCGGACAATGCTGGACCGACCAGGTTCTCTCCATGAACCCCAGCATGGCCTCCATCTTCACCAGCGGGGCAAACACATGCTGGTACTGGTAAGCATCCTGCACAGATCGCAGAATCTCCATTTCCTTTGGAAATATCTGGAACGTGTGCAGAATTCATGAGAACCTTGGGGAACCAGATGCGATTTATCGGGTAGCCCGATGTAACCCGGGTACCTCCCAAGGCTCGCCTCGTACCGGAGCATCACCGGCTGTGGGTCATCCTCCATGCCTTGTTTTTTTACATGTCGGGTTCCAAGACATCGCCCAAGGTGTGACATGTCGGACGCGTCGGACGTGCTGGTAGCGCCTGGACCAGACTTTCCATCTAAGTCCTCTATGGTGGCGTCTGGATTGGTCTTCCACATCCTAGGAACAAATTTAACGCCAGGACGGTTTGAACATGTTTGAACCATATCAAAGTTACCAGTAGTGCCGGGCCCGCACCGGGGCAGAAGTTTCGAAAACAAAATCGACTACTATGGGAAGAGGGCCTACTGTATGGGAATGCTTTTGAAATGCAAAGCAACGAAATGTTGAAGCTGTGAGGTGTTGAAGCTGTGAGGTGCACCAACGAATGAGGAAATGTTGTTGAGATACCACTGAAAGGACATGAAAGAATCCATGCACAACTGACTGGATGAATCAATGAACCAATGAACCGGTGAATCAATGAGCCAATGAATCGAGGAATCAGTGAACCGATAAACGAACGAAATGGAAGGAAGCAATGAATCGATGAATCAACCGATCAATCAAGCAATCAATCAATCAAGCAAGGATTCAGCGAGTCAATGAAGCAACGAAGCAATGAACCACTGATTCAATAAATGAGTGATGTAGTGAGTCGATGAATCAACGAATCAATGAATCAGTGAAGCAACTAATCAAGGAACCAACGAATCAGTGAATCAACGAATCAGCGAATCACTGAATCAAAAAATCAAAGAATGAATGATTCAATGAATCAACGAATCAATGAATCAATCAGCCGATAAACCAATGAATCAGTGAGTCAATGCATCAAAGCATGAAATCAGTTTTTGAACATTTTGAAATGCAAGTCGAGCTCTCGCTACAGTCCTGCGCGCTTTTTGTCGACAACTTTCCCACGGCTACCCCAGGAGCCACATTATCCGAAAAAAACACAGGTTTTCGCGCTTGAGAGTGTTTTCACCCGTAAATTCACGCGCTTCCGAACTGATACATTTCCCAACTACTTGATGATGGGTGGTTGACATGATGATGTGGTTGACATGGTGGTGGGAATGCTAACCATTACAATCGTCCGTAACTTGGAAGTTTTCTAACTAAACTTCCTTTGATGACATAGAGCAGTCAAAAGCTGGGACAACCACTCTTCGAGCTTGTTGACCTGGAGGTGTGTCAATTTTGGATGTCATCAAAATCTCATTTGAACCATTGGACTGTTTCCAAGAGTGTTCAGAGCAGCTGTGCACCTGCGCTGCTGTGATGTTCCAGGAGCGCATCTGTTCCTGGCGTGGGGCCATGTTATAAAATCATGCTGCAATGAACATGTTGATCCAGGTGAACGGGTGCTCTCTTGCAGGGCTCTCATGACGTTCATGGGAGTTCGTTAAACACTTGATGACAGGAGATAAGCACAGCTTCATGCTCAGGCCACGCAAACGGACTTTCTACCTTGCGCAAACCTCTACCCTTGACCATCTAGCCACTACTAGCATCATCTGATCATCTGCGACTACCTACGACCACCTGTGACCACCTGTGACCACCTCGGTCACATCTCACAGCCGTCGCATCCCATGCAAGTCACCACTGCGCCTTGGGATCTGGCACCTTCACCAGCCAAGGCAAAAAGCTACGATCCTGGCACGGCTTCCAATTCTCCGAATGTCCGTTCTGCTTGGCCCATGCATGCAGTGCCAACCAAAGCATGCCCGCTTATCTGCAAATCCATCTGTATCTGTCTCTGTGTTCAAGTGTGTTATGTGCGTATGGCAAATAAAGTATGTATGTAGGTTATGTCAGCAGGTAGGTAGGCATGTAGGCATTCAGGGTCGTAGGCATGGTGGACCTGGAACAAGGAAGGCCCTGCAAGTGAGCGGATGCAGTTCACATCCCACACCGTACTTCTCCTCAATGAGGGGCTGCCATTGACCAAGGTCCCAATTGGAGTCCTGAAATGAGAAACACAGCGGTGGGAGCCAATAGCAAAGCCCATGTGATGCGCTTTGTGTACTCAGTGTACTCTTAAAATTATTTTGCCAATACCAGGAAGTCCTTAAGCGCATTGTTCGAGAGACAAACGCGGCAGAGCCTGGGAGGTCAGTCGTGCAAAGAGCACATGGAAAGCCAAAGCTTTCAACTTCAATTCTACTATCTATATAAGACTATATAAGTACGATTACAGTATCAAATTATATATTTGTAGAATCCAACTTCAGAGATCACCTGTGAGAAACTATGTGTGCCGACTTAGGGCCTACTTTTGCGGCTGGATTTCGATGCATCATAGTGACATAGTGAAAATATGTGAAAATCTGAAGTTGCTTTAACATGTTGTATCTCTTGGACGCGAACAGAACCACCACGGAGTCGCTTTTCGCTGCGATGAAGCCCAGCAGAAACACATTCCGCTGACCTCAAAAAGCTCAGGACCACTTGAAGCGCTGAAGGCACCGCAGGCGTCCGAAGCTGAGAAAATCTGGGAAAGCTGAACAGTCTAAAGACATCTAAAGACCCCAGCTGGCAGTATTGGATTCAGAGTTCGGAGAAGATTTCGCGACAGTTTTCTCTCCTGAGGCTCCCTCCACAATTGTAGCATTCCAAAACAATTTCCCCTAAAGGGCTTTCGGGATGCAAAGATACCTGCAAGTTGCGAAGGCTGCTGGACACTGATTTGATGGTTTCGATGTGTTTCGCTCAAGCTACAGATATTCAAAGTTCAGGCTGTTCAGGCCTCCTTCTGCTTGGCTCTTACAAGATGCAGAATGATACAGCCTCATGGGACATGTAGCTGTTTCACAAGGGACATGGAGTGACGTGCAGCTTTGTTTTCTCAAACTTGCACTTGTTCGGGAAAAACAACGAAGCGGGCTGGGGAAAAAGGACATCGAATCCCCCTCCCATCTCAGGCTCAAACTACTTGGAAGTCCTGGAAGCCGATTATTGCAGAACCACTTGCCATCACCGCGGCACCTAGGCCGCAGGAACCAGCATCGTTTGGGCGATCACCTGTTCAATTGGAACTGAATCCGGTTTCCATTGCCACTTCTGAAGTTCGAAAGGATCCAATCTTGAAGCGGCTTAAGCCGTCACATGCCGTCACCCTTGTCTCTCGCAAATCGACATAGTCTGATGAGTCCGAGTTGAACACTTCATCACACTACCAGGGCTGTGAATACCGCAGTACCTTGGCCGAAAGACTTGACGACTTGACGACTGGACGACTTGACATCTTGGCACAGACTCACAACATCTCACAACATCTCACTGCTCGCCTGCAGGCATGCTCTGGCAGATCCTTTGGATCATAAGGAGGCTCAAACCTGAGCAAAGATGCGAAAAGCAAAGCACTGAAAAAAAAACAACTGGAAGAGCAACTGGAAGAGCCTAGAAATCCTAGAAGAGAAACTCAGAAGGTCTTAAGAGTCTTAGAAGAGCCTTTTAGAAGAGCCAAATGGGCCAGAAATGGCCAGAATCAATCAGTCACTAATCTTAGAAAAAAGACAATATCTTGAGAAAAATCTACAAAAATCTTAGAAACTTCGCTGCCAAGTCACTCATCGTTCATGTCTAGGTCATCGAACTGGAGCCTTGAGCCCAAGTCATGGGGAGAGATTCAGAGATGCTCTGGCTCTTCAGATTTCAGGGGGTGAATGCAAAATATTGCAACATGATTAACATGATTAACATGATGACTTTCAAGTCTTATGAAATTACATGAAATTATATGAAATTATATGAAATCCTGTTTTATTTGATTCTGGTCTGGTACTTCAAGGTAAGAGAAGCGGTACAGTCTACTGAGTCTACTGTCTACTTCCGCTACTTCCGTTGGTGAGACATCGCTTCACACCTCCCTGCCATGTGAGTATCGACCATCGACTTCCAAGTCATCCAAGTCATCCAAGTCAAGTCCAATGATGCCAGGAGGACTCCGCTGTGGTCTGATCCAGCAACGAGACCACCGGCTCCTGTGATTTTGCTGGCACAAATATCACGGGGAAGGGAAAACAAGGGAAACCGAGGGAAAATCCAAAAATCATGCCCCAATGGCAACAACCTGTGGTCAGTCCCTTCCACGCCTGCGACAAGCCAGACCTCTGCTCATCTTGTGTACCTTCCTGCGTACCTGGTATTGACAAAGTAAAAGCCAACCCATTGCCACGTGGGACGTAGGAATATCGGTTGCTGACTTTGTGATACATGCATCGGTATATGATGCACATATGTGTGTGTTTGTGTGCATAATATTGTGAACATTTGCGCTGGTGTTCCAGCCATTCATAGCTTGCTTCTCTCGTCCTACCTATTCTGCCCCTCACTGGACAAGTCCGACACAGGCCTTGCGTTGTGTCATAGGGCATATCCAGGGTGTTCTGACTGAGGTTCTCGAACTGGGAACCCTGAGCACAGATCAAGTGAGTTTCAAGATCTGTCGTAGTGAGAGTCTTCTTTATGCGTGTGGCACTGTGACAGTTATTCCATCGACTGATTTCCAGTGTAATCACAGCACAGTGAAGCATGCCTGCGTGTTGAACTCATCCAGAAAATTGAAATTGCCCTGGCCAAGAGCGCAACAAGAAACACCTATGTAAATTGTCTGTCCGAGTCTGTCCTATGATGTGACCTCAACACCTGTAGTGCCCGTTCTATGCAAGATTCAACCTTTTGCGAGATACCGATGGAGAGACGATGAGAAAGCAAAGTAAGCAAATCCAACACATTGCCAAGAAGCAAAGAAGCTCTGCTGCACATTGCCACTGCACTGGCTGCACTTTTCTATTCTTTGAGTTTCCTCATTCTTGGTGCAAAGGTTGCCTCGCCGTACAGCAGGTCATCCACTTCTTGTGACAACTCACCCATGGCGGGCCTCGGAAGCAAGTGCTACAACGAGAACACAATTGCACCAGATGTGCACATGGATGATGTCGGCATAGTGAAGCGTTTGGTGAGGTTGGCCAGAAAAGTAGAACCCAACGTGCTCCCAATGCATGACATGGATCCACCACAGTTATCATTTGGTTATCATTTGGCTCAAGGTTCTGTTTATTCTGTTTATTCACTTCAAGCTGCATTGAGATCAAACATCACCAGTTGTATATGTTGAACGCAGCTGCACGTCTCGGACTGGCCAGTGTGTTTCAGAAGTGCCTTCTTTGCACAAATGATTTAAATTAGATTAACTAAATTAGATGCATTGAATGGCAGAACTAAGTAGCGATAACGGGCCAAGGCTTGGGAGCGGCATTTGCAATAAATATGGCAAATACAGTGTTTTTTTTACCGCAATACCACCCTCCTGAGGTCTCAACGTACAAAGCCTGTCTTGGCTTCGCGAGTGTCCTATCTAGGTTGAGCCAAACTTTGAAGAACAAGGAGTAGACTCTGAGTAGACCTTAAAGTAGTCACCAATCAGAGAATTTGGGAGTGCAAAGCTCTGGCCTTTGAGTCTGCAAATGTGAGCAAATTAAGCAAAGGTTCAGTGTTTCATCTTTGCTTGAATTGAGCACTCTTCACAGAGAATATCAAATTCTGTGAGGGGTAGAAACTAAACGCCCCTAATTAGAACCAATGCGACTTCAACGAAGGGTTTCAGATAAAATGAGCTAGTATGGGGTCTCGGTGCGGTGTCTTGGCTTTTGCTGGCCCACTTTCAAGTGGATTTCGTAACTCAAAGAAAGATTAGACATGAATCCAAGAAACGATCACAACCACCAGTGGAAGACAAATTTGACTTCGCCGGAGCTTGCACTTTTCCACGTGCCAATCAATGAGTCACACAAGGCCCAGTCAACCTGTAGCCAGACTGCTTCTGGCAGCACTTCTGGCACTGGTCATTGCATTTACAGCATCTGATTTTGCGAGGAGTTCAAAGTGCGGGGAACACAGAAAAGTCCACACTTGTGTGACACAACTAACAAAAAATTGCTCTTTGCCCCCTGCAAAACCCAGCAGGAATTCAATGCCTGCTTACAATGTGAAATTGGAGACATCTCTGCCTTCAAATGTCCGTTAGAACACAGACTACAGATCAGATTGAATATAGGAAAATTTAGGAAATATAGGAGTCCAGGATTTTTTGGTGGGTTGTTCTCTGTTTGACAGGTTCATGAGAGACCGCTTTGGGTCGGCCATGAACTCTTTGGACATCTGGAGGTGCAGCTTGGGGCAAATCAGTGCCGCATCCGTGTTGAAACCGATGCCTGATGCAATCAAGTAGTAATCTTCACGAAACAAAGGACCCAAAGGAACCATGACTGGCAACAGAGACTGACACCACCAACAAACATATGCATCATATGCATTCATATGCTTGTATGCCAAAGAAAATAACTGCGATGAACCTTTCAAATCGAAGGTCGGGTTACTTGGTGGCCCAAATAAGCTCTGATTCCCTGTGAACGAGCTCATTGCAGTGCACTCAAAGTTATCCAAATTGTCTCAAATCTGTCCCTCCATGTGTGCTGCAAATACTTTCTTCCACCAGAAACACAGTCGCCAGCCTTGGTCCTTCCACTAGCTTTGATGCCGAATGAAGCCAGCAACTGCAGGAGATACAGGTCTACAAGTCATCTACAAGTCATCTACAAGTCATCTACAAGTCATCTACAAGTCATCTACAAGTCATCTACAAGTCATCTACAAGTCATCTACAAGTCATCTACTCAGAAGAGTTCATTGTCTCGATGAGGTGCTGGACTACCGTGTTGGACTACCTCCACACTTTCAATGTCTTGTGATGTCTTGTGAATGTATCTGCATTAAATGCTTGAAGCCAACTCTGGAGCAAGGGCAGAAGTTCATCAAAATGTCCTTCGGCAGGCTTTTTTCCGCAGTCAATGCACGATCTCTTGTGCTTATCCGACTCAATCGCTTAGAGATACGCCGACTCCTCTCTCGGAGACTCTGAGGCAGTTCTGGCAGCCACCGTCTTCGCTGAAGCCATGCCTGGTCACCGAGAAATCTCCGGTGCATCGCCGGGTCACACTCGTCTGGCGTCGAACTTTTTCCATCTTTTTCCCACTGATTGCAATTGAAAAACATTGAAAAACTGACACACAAGACACCCCCTCATAATATCACAACACCTCGAAACAAAATAGCATCGCCCGGCAGCTTTTTGCAAAGTTTCTACTGGAATGGCAGCTAGCTAGGGTCGGGACTTACTCAGCTGTGTCAAGACTCACAAGTCAACTTCACGGCCCTGCCCCATTGTCCCATTGCTCCAGTGCCTTTGGTGGCTTCTTGCCCTCTTTTAGCCACTTGGGTGGCCACACACCCTGAAAAAGCACTGGGCACTGAGCATTGGAAACAAACAGACCCCAACATCCACTCCCAGCTCCAACACCCTGATCACCCTCCAATCGCCTCACATTTGATGGCCCAAATGTCCTGAGACAGCCATCCATTTGACAACAGAAGAGCAACAAGATAGCAACAAGCAAACTGCCGAAACTGCCACCTAGCCCAGCTTTCGCTCAGCTTTCTCAATGATCCCGATGTCACCCACGTCATTGTCATTCTCGTGTCAATGAGCCGTCAATGTGCCATCAATGTGCCGTCAATGTGTCTAGAAGCTGCTCCTGCCGATACACACGGAATGCGCCCTCACTTGTCTCGCTCACTTGCAGTTGAAAGACCTGGTTGACAAACGCTGACAACAGGATGGATGAACTGCTGGCAGATACGGCATATGCCGGGACCCTGTCATTCCAGGCATTCTACGCCAGCTCCCAATGTGCAACATGCAGCTCCAAATGCAGCTGATCCACATGAAGGGTCAAGAAGTCAAGGAAGCCAAACGATATCAACGAGAAGTTGAGGGTCTGACATCTTCCAGCAGCTCACGAACCACCGGTTCCAAAACCACCCTGAATTGATCAAGGATGTACCCAACGCTCGGAATACAAGAACATCCTAGGCTGACCTGTAGGTTGCCTTTAGCTGTGTTTTTTGGCACAAGTGATATTTAGTCGCTGCCAAGCTGGTAGATCTAGTGCTCCAAACACTGTTCTCAAGATCTATTCACAGGGGGGAGTGGGATTCAAATTCAAAGAAGCAACAGACACTGGGGACGGGAAAAGCACTGAGATGCCAACTGGTTGTCCTTGCTGTGAATGCCCTTGCCAACGATGATCTTTAGTCCCCTGGATGAATTGAATAGCTGCAGCTTCGCCGGCTTTGCAAACGGCTGCCCAAATCTGTCAAGCAAATTGAATTCAGCCAGGCATACCACAGGAAGGCAAGATCATCTTCTTCCAGATCTGGCACGCCCTTGGCAAACGTGACAAATGTGACAAGGGAAGGAATAGCTAAGTTGTGTCCCAAGTTATGCCAACTCGGCAAACGTGTCGCGTGGTCTCCAATCCACTGTCGCGATGGTTCTCATTCCTTCTCCGGGTGCACTGACAGAAAGCGCCACGTAAACTGCCACCTTTGCAACCTGCTGGTGCGCAGATCTGACCTCTCACCCGTCCTAACCCGTCCTAGCACATGTTTTAGATTGATGCGCTTCCATGGAAAATCATTGCAACACATTGCAGCCTTTGCAGGCTTCAAATGTTTGAGGCTGGCCTCTGTGCTCATTCCGTGAAGGTCCAACAGCCTGACACAACACACGAAATCCCGGATCGACCGGATCCATTTGTCACAAAGGAGTGGTGTCGGCCTACCAGGTCGCACCCATGGTGTAAAGGCTCCATCCTTCAGAGCCTGTCCAAATGATCATGGACAATCGAGGTGACTCGGAACGGAGATGCGCGCAGAAAATGTTGAGATTGGACTCATCGGACAAGCATTGTTGCAAATATTGTATAATATTGTGATATTTGTTGTGAAAACCTCTACATTGGGCATCATCGGGCATCGGGCATCATTGGGCACCGGTCTTGGCCTCCATGTAGAGTTTGGACGCTCCTTCCACCTTCTCCATGAACACCTGGGAAGAGAAGGCGCGCAGGGCTCTGCCCCAGATAAGCGAAACGTGAACGGTTCGCACATCTCTTCAGGAGACTCAGAGCTGCCTTGCCACAAGAATTTAAGCACTGCCTTTTGTTGGAACATGTTGGAACCTTCAAAACGCACTGGAGCAAAACCTATTGCTGCCAGCCCTAAAAGGGTGAGTTTAAGCCCTCAGATTTGTGACCATCCAATGGACTATCCAAGAACATCAACGCACAGTTCACTTCTTTGGCTGTTTACTAAGTTGCATCATGTCACTGAACATGGTCCTCTCAGGCATACGTGTCCACCGGGGCACCCCGTCCAGTTCTTGGATACAGAAACTCGGTACATCTTTGGCCACAACAATTTGCTCCAACCGCTCTGGATCAAAAATCCGGGCCTTTAGAGATGCTCCCGAGAGCTTCTGCTGTTCCAACTGTTCCGACTCTTCCTGACGGTTTAGAAACTGTCTTAGCTGTCGCTGAAAGCAATGAGGCTGCCAGGACATAAGAAAAAGCCGCACATGCCAAAACAGGATGGTGAAAAATACCGCATTCGAAATGCTTCGTATTGCTTCGCCTCGGCCACAGGGGCTGCAGCACTGCTATGAGATTCCTGGAGTTGTGTGGGTGCCAAAACTGCGCATGTCGAGAGCCCACAGAAAGTTCAGAACCCTGGACTAGTTAGATATAAAGTGGTCATTGTCAATGCCAGCAACTACAAGCTGAAGCATGACGAAACCGGAGCTGACTTCTCTCCTCCTCTTCAGCAGCGACAGCACCGGCATCGGTGTCCAAGTCAACTGCATCAAAAATTGAAATGCTTGAATAACTCGAGCATGGCATGATATGTTGATATATATATATATAAGGAGGAGAGACAGAGAGAGAGAGAGAGAGAGAAGAGAGAGAAGAGAGAGAGAGAGAGAGAGATAGATTAATATGCTCACGGCTGCCCACGTGCAGATCCTGCTGACTCGACTGACCGCATGCCTGACACAGAGAAGGCGTTGTTGTCCAGGGAGGCACCTCTCAAAGCTTGACATAGCTGTGTTCCATTCAAAAGGCAATCACAAGAGGAATGCCAGGCAAACATCTTCGTATCTTCGTCTTTGCCGGGTGAAACCAATGGATGTCGGCAGTTACAAGGCAAAGGCACCCAGCACATCTACTCACAATGGAATTGGAAGGAACCAAATTACACTGCCAATTGTACTGTAGGCTCCAGTACTGGGAAACTCAAAGAACTTCCAGACATGTCGGCAAGTTTCTCTCCGTGCCTCTTCGCCGCATTTCTGCCAGCAAATAATCCACCCACGCCTTGTAAGTGACAAACCAGGTAGTCACGGTAGTCAAGTTTCTGTCTCACAGCGCCTCGCAATCAGTAGCCCGCCTGTTGTCCGCAGCGGCTGCAAACGCCAGCCTTTCAACACAGAACTTGTCTCCAATCCAAATCAAAACCAAAAAGCGCTCAGTGCTCAGTTGCCAACCACGCTGCTCAGAATCACGCCGTTCGCAGCAAGGCCCTGTTAGGCAAACTGCTGAAAAAAACCACCTGTGAAAAATAGAAATGACACGGATCAAAATGTGGTACTTGGATGTACTTGGAACTTGATGTGTCCAACCCAGTTTTACCATACCTTCAAAGAAACGACACATCATAGGATGTTCTCTATAAATATGAAAAATATAAATGTATTTATGTATCTATATGTATATAGTTTATATATATATATATTATTATATTATATATATACACGATTTTACTGCAAGGTCCTTCCTGTTTTCCAAGTCTTCAGGCAGGCTTTCCCACCTGTGACTCCATCTGGTGCCAAAGGTTCACTGCCCATTCCCACTGCATGGCCTTTGCAAATCCGTAATTCAACGTCGCGTGTTTGACAATCTCATGTGAAATGAACACGCGACGCGCACCGACGCGCACCGTGAATGCCATGCATGTAAGCCTTGAAGGAGCTTATTTGCAAGGCACATTCAAATCCTTTACATCTTGACCAAATGACGTTGGAAAAAAGGTTTCTTGCGGTTTCTATTCATCTCATTTCATGTCCGGTTGCATCAGTCCCATTCCGAAACTGGGGAAGTCAAACCAAGAAGTCAAGCTGCATGCCGGAAGGGGGCTGAGGGCTCCACCATGCTGCAAGAAAGGATCACTGCGCCATAGCTGTAAATCTTGGGAGGAGCCAGGCATCAAGCAAAAAAACAACAATGATAAGGAAAAATAAGGAAAAACAATATATGTAACTTTCTTTATTTCCGCCAGCCTGCCGGTGTGTCTTGTGGATCTTGCTTGTTCGTAGTTGTACTGTCTGTTTTGCCCTTGTCTTTGTCTAGACTTTCCCCTTGGCGCGGATTTTTGCCTCGTCTAACTTGATCCCACCCCCCCTCCCTCCCCTCAACCCCTCCTGGCGTAGCTCTTCTTCATCTTCGTTCCGTCTTCATTTTTCATTACGTTGTGCTGGGCTCAACTCTGCCCACGCCTCGCTCAACAGCTTGGTTTTGAACATTTTGCTGTCATCTCCATGGTTGTATCCGCCCTTTTGTTGTGTTTGCCATCGGTTTGCTCGGTCGTTTCATATATATATATACATATATATATATATACATATATATATATGTACAGTTACAGTACTTGATCCACTATCTATCTATCTATCTATCTATCTGTCTATCTATCCATCTATCTATCTATTTATCTTTCTTTATTGCAACGGCTTTCTGCAACTCACTTGCAAGGAGCACGGATATTCTTTTTAGCCATGGGGAGTTCGTCTGATGCATCTGGACGGCTCGGTTAGGGAATTGTACCCACGAGGGTCTGAGAAAAATTTCGTGACATGATTGAGTCTTCAAGTCGAAATGTCGACATCAATTCAAGTCGAGTTCAACCGGAGGAATCATGTTCCACTGTCGCAATGTGGTCTGGAGCGATCGATGGAAGATGACAATTTGGTGCAACTTCACAATGCGTACAGAAACTATGGTTCTTTCTAAATCTTGGATTGTGCGGCGCACATGGGTGAGTGCTGCAGCTGCATTGAGGTCTTCTAAGTCATCTGTCATGTCGATCAAAGTGCCCAACATGTCATAGAGG
>Ga0126342_10006504_pt1 | contig 20731 bp, 21 predicted proteins | sample Cyp1metagenome_FD_92528 | JGI IMG/M metagenome (GOLD analysis project Ga0126342, IMG submission 92528) | Coral microbial communities from Lord Howe Island, Old Settlement Bay, Australia - Cyphastrea 1 metagenome | ecosystem: Host-associated > Invertebrates > Cnidaria > Coral ...
ACTTGAACATGTATAGTTTGAACTTCCAAGTTGTTTTCTCTGCTGTTTGCAGCCCATTGGGCCGCAACGTCCATGATTTTTTTACATAGAATATACCAGGTTTTGTCTCACTGTTGCAGCCTGCTATAGGTGAGCGAGTCTCTGTGCCATAAGCTGTGAGCGTCCATTTTCCAGTGCTTTCCAGCAAAACATGTTTTTTCCAAAGAAAACAAACAGGACTGAAAACGAGCCCTGTAGAAAACATGAATTTACTTAAAATACTTATAAGTTACTTATAACTAATTTGTAAGTATATTACTAATTTAAAAAATCCTCATTTTCTAAGTAGTTTAAGTATGTTGTAAGTGTTTTCTATGTGTCACAAGTGCTCTATGTACTTGCAAGTGCCACAAGAAGAGCCGGTCCACCAAGTACCTGGTTGCGCACTCGATGAGAGAAGTCTCATCCAAGACACACAGACCTCGCTTGCGAAGTGCCTCGGCTTCTCTGATCATCTGCCGGTCGAAGTCCGGATGAAGACCGTACCCTCGACCATATACCATGGCATCACCAGGACGATGTTCCCAACGTCGGCTCGCGTGGACAACTTGACCAGATCGTTCAACGCGCTGAAATGAGTACTCACGCGTTCTTCGATCGGGCTGTTGGCCGCGTCACGACGCTTCTGGGAGTAGCAAGCCATTTCCTGATTTAACCACTCACATTGAATGAACCCGTAATTGCCAAAAATGTCGTTTCCTGCGTAGGAAATAACCACAATTGCCGGGCGTGAGGTTCCCCTCCGCTGCAGACACTCAAGGGAGTGTTCAACCCCTTTGATGATGTCCAGAAGCCCTCGACCCCACTTGAGGTCGTGCCGAACCGTTTGTCGGCCTGGAGGGAGAAGATCAGGCTTCTGCTTAATGTATTCTCCAATGTTGCGACGAGTTGGGGCAAATCCGTCAACCATGTCCACCAATGCCAGTGACGAGTCGCCAGCAAAGACAAAGTTGGCCTCAGGTTCCCCTGGGCAGACCATCCCTCTGAAGTTGGACACGCCATCCAGGAGACAAGCATCCTCGGGGCTGACATCCTTCAAGTAGCCCTTCGCAAGCATGGAGTTGTCCGCCTGGCCCATCAACGACGTGAGGTCGGAGATCACGTCCGCCTCATTCACAACTCGGCACTGCGTAACCGAACAAAAGTTACTGGTCAACGCGGCCCATGCCTTCCCGTTTGGTCCCAGCGTATCATCCGATTCGGACGCCGGTTCCCCGGGTCGAATTCCAGCAGCCTCCGCCGCAGCGGTGTAGTCTGCCTCCTTCACCTCGGCTTCAGGGAATCGTCGGTAGTAGGCCATTGTAGATGCGGTAGAAAGCGAAACAGCACAGAGAGCAGTGGTAGTAGTCGATTTCGGTTTTGAGCTGGTCGCTGCAATGAACGCTTGATGGATCAAATCAGTCATCTGAAAAGAATAACTTTCAGTTTCCTTCAAGTCATTACCTTGGACATGGGTATGTATGACTTCCATCACATGACAGTCCATCAAATGCAGTGACAATGGAATCACAATCGGTTTGAATAGCCCATGGTTTCTTAATGGGTACACCTTCCTTGTCGACAATGCCAACCATGCATCCATCAAATGTGACTCTAATGAGTTGATGTTTTCCACAAAATTTCTCACCTCGGTCAAACTTCCAGTAGATGCAATGGGCAGGCCACTCAATAGCAATCTTCGGATTCAAATGACAAATAAGATTGAGGAAATCAACCATTGATGACCAAATCTTTTCAAATACATGTCGATGATATTCAACTTTGAGTTTGGCTGATTCATGTTGCAAGTTCACGTATGACCATGTTGTGCCACCAGTGCATGGGATGCTAATCCAAATCAAGACAGGACAAGGCTGAACAGTTGAACTCTCAATTGCTTGAACAACCTCATTCCGAATGTCCATTCTATTTGATCTAGACGTAACATCTCTCTCTTCAGTACATCTGATGACATAACAATCTTTTGAATGTTTCCTCGACCTATCACCAAGCTTTGAATCAGGTCCGCAACAAAATTCAATGAGCACCCTGCTATCAGATGCCACTGAAGGGCAAGCAGGTTCCCCTGCGCGTTGCTGGGATCCGGACGCATCAGAGCGTGCAGGTTCCCCTGCGCAGGCTTTCATATTTTGTGTCTCCTTCCGCGGAGCAGGCTGTGATGAAATACCCATCAATCGCAAAGCTGATTCCCACTTCTCGGAGTTGGTAAAGGGCTTGGTGAGGATGTCTGCTGCTTGAAGTGATGAACCAACATAGACCAATCTGAAATGTTTTCGTTTGAATTGTTCCGACAACCATGACAAGTTCAATCTTTGTGTTTTGTCAGTGTGCCTAAATGATGGTGACCTACCACTTTCAAGAATCCGAATGGTGGCTTGGTTGTCCTCAAGGAAAATGACCTCAAGACTACCTGGTCCTGCCATGTACACACTTTCACCCCCCCGCTTTTCAGACCCCACATACTTGAAATCAGTCAAAGCTGATCTGATCTCACGTGATTCAACCCTGTAGTCCACTTCATTTGGTCCAGGAATCCTGAAAATGGTTTTCCCAGTCCACTGAAAGTCATTACAACATCGGCATCAGGAGTCGTCCAGTCCCATGTCAGATCAAATTCAACATCACCAGTTTTCGTTTTCATGACAGTATACCTTTGCCTTGCCAAACCCTGAAGGTTCACTGGACAATCCGAGTCAATTGGGTTATACAGTTTATTCCGGGGTTTGACATGAACTCTGGTAACTTGATTGGTGAAAGGAACGTGCTCCCAATAGTCATCTTTCGTATTTTCGGGGTTCTTGGCACGAGTTTCCACTCTGCGGGACTGCTTTTGTTGAGTGCTATCTCCCCCCGCGTGACGTATGACTGACCACAGGCAGGAGGAAGGTAAACCAACTGCACGTAAAGCAAGGTTCGCCGCAGTGACTTCAGCCTCTGTTGATGACATAGCCGTTGAAGCCTGCTTCTTGGAAAAAGCTGTGAGTGGATAAAATGTATTGGGTCCTACTAAGGCGAGAAGACAACCACTTGTAGAACGATTGTCATGTTCCCCAGCGTGATCTGAATCTGCAAATAACCAAGTTTTGCAACTCTCAGGTGAATCCCCGACGAAACCAACCATTGTACGATCAAGGGTTGAATGTATAACACATCGATCGATGGAGACTTTTGTCGCAATCGGGTGACCATTTTGTAACCCTACTTGCTAAACCCTAAGTAGCACGGAGAAGATCAAACCTAGCCATTCGTGCTGCGAACAACACTTTCATCAACGCACGTGATGCAATGGGCTGGAGTTCCCCCCGAGCTTCTGCTTCGTCCATAATCGGACGTGCGATCTTGTCGTCTGGGAAAGGTGTTGAAACTTTCTTGAACTTCACATTTGGTCCTGCTAGTTCAACATAGCGATCAATGCATTGTTGTAAAAACTGTCGCATGTCATATTCGACCGTATTGACATTTTTGTCATGCATTTGGATTTGTTGCTCAAGTTCATCAAGAAAAGTGAATCCTTGTGCCCTAGCTGCTTTCTTTGCCCCTGATTTGTCTCTGATCTTCTTGGCTGCTGCCAAAACTTTTGAAGGTTCGTGAATTGACTTGTCCACAAAATAGGTTCGTCCACCAGAATGGAAGTCCAGTTGGGTTTTGAGATTCCATATCATGAACATAACCTTTGGGTTCATCATGATTCTGGCAAGGTTCACACACGGTAAGCCTGTGCGTTCCCGCCCGGAAAGACATGTTGTCCTTCGGCTTGTCCTGGAACTTCTTACGAGGCTGCAGGTGGTGATGAACACACACTCCAAGTTCTGGCATGTGCTCCCAGTAGTCCTTTATAGTCCTTTGTTCGGCGGGCCGGACTGGCTGGCTTACTAGAAGGATCTGCTGGCATCAAAGACATGGGCAAAAGGGTGAGCACTCACATCTAATTTTACATTTTGTTTGAAAACATGTTCGCATCCAAGGTATCTACCTGCATCTTCAGGAGTATCCATGTCGATCAATGTTCTTTGAAGGTCCTGACATCTTGAAGTCATCAACATACACACCAAGGAACAACTTCAATTTGGGATGCCAAAACATGGACGGCCAACACTCGGGATAGAGAGGATGAAATCCAACTGCATATAGTGCCTTCTCACAATGACGTTGCCATAGACCCCCCGAATCGGGGTGACCATATAATGCCAATATAAGAAGAACAACCGGATCTTTGTACACTCCAATCCATTCTTTTGGCCATCGATTTCTTGGTAGCCTAATCCAATTTAGGATACCTTGCGTCAATGCTTGGGTGTAAGCCTGTTTTCCATCGCCTTGCGATGTCCGGTTCCCCGGCATGGAGCCATAGGCATCTAATGCTTTTCCTGCCTCCATGTTGGCCGGTGAACTTCCAAGTTCCGCGAACAAAGCAACATCCGCCGCCTCGTCCTTGACATTGTTTCCTTGAAACACGGTGCGACCCTTGAACGAAGATCTTATTTGTTCTTTATAGCTTCCCTTGAAACATCATCCCATTCCTAACAGTGGAATAGTCCCATGCACCCTTACTAGTAAGGTTATTCCATTCCTTATCGAGTGCAGCTTGGGCAGCAGGAGTGTTGTTGATCTCCTTCTGTCCAACGGGTCTTGCCACGAGTGCGTTGGAAAAGTGAAAGCACATGAGCTCTGACTGGTCCTTAAGCTTGTCTCTATGGCAATGGTTTCCACCATGCGAGCCCCCCGGATTGGAGATGACTGGCATTGCGGGAATGAAATCATCGGAATGATTGACATCTTTGGATTCTGGAACAGCTGAAGTGGCAAAACGGTCAATAACCCTGTTATACTTATGTTCTTTGGCAACGGCAGCATCATGTTTTTCCGTTGCTTCTTTCAACAAGGCTTCACGCTTGGCCCGTTCTCTAGCCGCTTTGGAGGCCCCCCGCCAAAGAAACGTTGGAATGTCCTTTGGTTTGGAGGATCCCTTGTATCGTTAAAACCACTAGCATCGTAGTAAGAAGGGTCATCCTTAGAGATATATTCGGTACTACCGGTGATGGGGTTAATGACTTCAATATCATCAGAGTCAAGTCCAGCTTCCCGCATCAATTGCTCAAATTCCTCTTCACCCTCCACAGGCCCTGGCTCGACCGCTTTCCTCGGAGAGACACCAAGTCTTCGATCGTCTGCGCGTCCATCTTCTTCGGGTCTGGTGGTGCTTCGAGGCTGAGACTTTCATACAAACCTTCCCTAATGGCCTTATATCTACCTTTCAAAGGGTAAACAAATGGTCCATCAGGTACAGTAAGTTGATTGACGCGAACAACTTGAACAGATTCATTGAAATATTTCTCCATAAGATCCTTCAATGATGCCACAAGAAATTCATTTCTCCAAATGAACCCTGGTTGCATAGCATATCCAAGAAAGATACCTGGATTTGATGCAGGATCAAAACGCAAATCCTTCTTGGGTTTCAACTTTGGTCCCGTCCAGTAATCAATATGAGCCCCAAAAGGAATGTTGGGTCCCTTGAACTTTTCCCCAAAACGAAGTTCCCAGGGGGATTTGATTTCAGGGTGATCCTGGATGTTGTGTGCCATACACCAGTGCCATGAGGCATAACTCCAATAGGAGTGATGAAGTCCTGCCTGTTCAAGGTTAACCCGAGTCCCTTCAAGTACGGACCTGAGATTCCTCTCGGCGACTGCATTCGACTTCGAAACATAAGCTACGCTTGTGTTCTGTCTCCACCCAACTTCCCGACAAGCGAGTTTGATGGATGGCGCAGCGTCGGAGTAGAAAACTCCAACTTCTTCACCAGGTGCAACAAAATGCCTAAAAGCTAAAACACAATCTTTGGAATGACTCCTAGCTGAAGGATAGATCCATCGAAAGTTGGTAGCAACATCTTTCATGGGCATAGCGGCCCTGTCACCATCAAAAGATTGTTCGTTTGAATCTCTAGTCACAAGATGATCCCCAGCGATGTGATCCCCAAACTTGTTGGATTCCACGGTCAAAGATTCACCCTTACTACTTACTACGTTTGGTTGGTTTATACATCTTTGCACACTTGCATGTTTCGCAGGATGGGTTCTTTGGGGTATGTGTCATCATGTGCCTAAGAGTCCTGGCCTCTTCCCTCAATGCAGCTTCACCACGATCAATGGCTTTGGGTTCAGGTAGTTGAAGCCGACCGTCAACCGGTTCTTCAGGAGCTTCGGCCTCATCTTCCGAACCCTCGACAATGTCGGGCGTCATGGCTGCTGGAGGTCCTGGTGCAAATTCACCAGGGAAGAATTCTTCAGGGCTGTCGTCAGCATGTCCAGGGATTTCGTCGTCGTCGGCGATGGACGCCTCTCGTAGGGCTCCTCCACCTCTTCGACTTCGTCCTCAGACTCAGTGCCGACGGCCGACATGCGAGACCTCCGAACAGGTGAGATGATGGGCTTGCCGTTCCCGGCAGCGGAGTCCCATGAAAAAGAAATCCCTATACTGCAGCGGGTACTTGGCCATCTCTGGATGGTAAATAAGGAACATAGTCTTTCACTTCAAGTTTGATCTTGGTTCCATCTTTCTTCCTGAAATACGGGCGACTAAAGCTTTTCCAAACAAAGTCCCATCCATCTTGAATACATCTCATCCCTACCGATATTACAGCCGGGGTATCGGGAAGAACATATGGTTGAACTTCTTTGTCGATGCAATCAATATGAACAGAAGCTTGTTGGTCAGCTGATTGAGATCCATTTGCGGTGATTAATTCAAGGGGTTCATGAGAGTGATACACTACATCTTCGGGAATCATTTTGCTGCATAACTAAGTCCTGAGCGCTGCCAGTGTCTGCAATCCATGCTATCTCAGCGGATGCGTTACGCTGCTGGGACGGCATGTGTCCTGGCAGGGCATTCAGGTCGGAACGGATGCAATGGCGACAGCCTATATCACTGTCACATGCAAAGTTGCACTTGCAAGGTTTTCCATGCAACTCCCGAAAGACAGCTGACTGCAACATCAGTGCTGCAAGTATGGCCGTGCTTCGATCGTATCTTTACGAGTACGATCGCCCTTTGTGATGCGAACTGGATTGTGAGTTCTGTGTTTGGCATGGCATGGATTCAAATTGCAATCATGCTCGGTGGGAACTTCGTAGATTTCAACGTTGTCCACAAATGAAACAGTGCGATTGGGTGTAACTGGCATGGCAAAATGCTGGTTGTGAAATAGGCTGGAGGCGATGCCTTCCGGCACGCGATGAGTACTGGTCGAAGGTTGACAACTGCGACCAACACCAGAGCGCGCATCAGGCAAACTGCAGCTGAGCCAGGGGAACATGGTTTTCCCCCTTTGTCCCTGAGACTCTGTGAGCCTCTCGAGGAATTGGAACCTCGGCTCGACGACCTTGAGCGATCGCCTTTCTTCTTGTTCTTCTTCTTCTTTTTCTGGCTCTTTCCACGCTTGTCATCTTTGGTAGATGGAGCTGCAGGCTTTGGCGGGTGTTGGAAAGCACAGTCATTGCCCCGTTGGCATTTTCCTGCCTTCCAAAACTTGCAAACCTGGTTTCTAGATCCCGGGAGACAAAGAACGACTAGTGCCTCTTGACTTGGACCTAGACTTACCTTTCTTACCTCCGCCTTTTCCTTTGTCAGATTTCTCATGTTTATAACGGCAATCCTTTCCTCGGGTGCACTTGCCAGCCTGAAAGTCGTAGCAAATGCCCTGAGGTTTGCCAGCAGACGGTGGTCTGTTGGGTGCTGGGGCGGCGTCTCTCTTACCTGAAACTGACTTCTTTGTGGCCTGTCGCATCTTTTCAAGACGCTTCCTCTCGAGGTAATCCCGTGCAGCTTTCATGAGAAAATCATAAGAGCGGTTGGGTTCCCCCTCCGGTGTGCGATCGTACACTGCCAGATCATGAGAGAGAGGCTTGAAGTTCTTGATGGCGTTGTGAAAGTAAACTTGCTTCCACATCATGTCAGGCTCGGAGTCATTCCAGCGATCACAGCGTCCCATCTGGTGATGAAACCCCTTAGATCGTCATTTGCTAAGGTAACAGCCATCAGGTCCTCAGTGTATCTCAATGTCGTACACTGCACCATGCTTCCTGCTTGTGCTAAAATGCTTGTGGATCATGAGCAATGCTTGACGTCCCCTGGCTGGTGTCCCTGACTTGGCATGTTCTTCCTTGAAAATGTCAAGTTGCCGTGCAAAGTCCCCTTCGCAGATGTTGGTGAGCGAAGACATGAGCTTTGCGTCGAGGGTCACGAACTTACCTGAGTCCTTCAAGGCTTCGACGGGTTTAGCTGAAGCTGCTATGACGGCATCCCTTACACGGATTCTCAAATTCCTATAATTAATTTCAGGTTGAGGGAACTTAGGTACTAGGATTCTATCCGACTCTTTGGCCTTATTGCAGTTGTCCTAGAACGCTCTAAGGCTCTCTTAACCTTACTTGCAAAGGAACTCTCAGAATCCGAACTGGACGTAGTAGGCAATGAAGACGATGAAGGAGAGGATGAAGGATCCCGACGACGTCGGCGTCTGGATCGGCCACGACTGGTTTTGCGGCCTTTCTTCTTGTCCTTCTTATCCTTACGACCTCTGTTCTCGTTGAAGTCGTCGTCATCATCATCATCGTCTGGAGGTCCTCCACCAGGAAGTCCCATCATCTGCATCAGATGAGTGCTTGGGCTTCTTGCCATCTTTGTCAAGCTCTTCGATGATGGGTCTTGAAGGCTGAGACGTATGTGGATTGGGTCTTCCTGGTCCATAGAGAATTTCAAATCCAGGAGTTCCCTCCAGAGGTTGAGATTTCAAACTTCGAATCAACTCCTACTGCTCTTTCCGAAGCTTTTCGATCTCCGCCTCAAAGTCCTTTTTCTGAGACTCGGCCAACCTTCTCATGTTCGTTGCGTGTTGATTCATAGCATCGATCTGAGTGCGGTACTCTGCAAGTTCTGAACGAGCTGCTTGTAAATCGGCATTGGGCTTCTCCACAGACGTTGTCATGACACCTGCACTGTTAACAACATGGCTAAGTTCGGCACTCAATTCCTTGATGCGATGATCCTGCGCCTGAACATGCAGCTGAGCAGATTTCTGCTCACTCATCGCCTGGGCAGCTTGCTCATTCAACAAAAGGTTCTTCTTGGAAATCTCGTCGGCTGCTCTTTGCTCAATGCTTGCAAGCTGATCTCGAGCTTCGCTCACAAGCGCATCTCTTTGACGTTCCATGACCTCAGAGTGAAGCGCGTTGGCCTCGCTCTGCAATGCCTGCTGTTGCGCAGCCATCAGTTGACTTGCCAGAGTAGGATCAACACCTTGCTGTACCACTGCCACTTGGGCGGTACGTTGATCAATGTTGTTGAAGTTGACGGTCTTCAATTGACTGATGTCAATATTCGAATCCAAAACACCTGGCCTGCTTCTGCGTGGATCATTTCGGCATGGGTCAAAGTCATCTTCCAAGTAACTCATATCACCTTCCGTTGTTGCTGCACCTGAGTGGATCACCATTTCCTCCGGTTGCGTCGCACTCGCTAGTGCTAAAGCAGCCGTGGCGTTCCCGCCCGGGGCAGGGAGCGCAGGGGGCGTAGACATGGCGAATGCGGGGAGGAACGCGAAACAGTGAGACAAAGGAAACCAGCGATCGCTTGGCGATACGGATGATAACCTGTAGAAACAAGGTACTAGCCGGGATAAACCACAAATCAGCTACACTGCGCTAGCACGTTTTCTTGAGCCAAAGCGTATCGAGTATAATGGGTGAAAAGGTATGTGCATAGTGTGCTACTGTGCAACAACACATATCAACATTATACCCACGAGATCATCATCATCATCATCATCATCATCATCATAGGATATCAAAACATATCATAGCCACTGCAGGCTGCAAGAGGACGCTTCTTCTGTCGCTCATTCTAGGCACCCCAAACACTTGATCAGCATGCCAAAAAAAGATGCAAAAACGGTGCCAGGGGTCCTTGAATTTTTGCATGATTCTTTCCTGCGATTGCACTGGTTGCACTAGCCCCGCAGGCTTGGGCTTTAATACCTCTGACATGGCGCGAGTGATGTCGGCTCAGTGGGTTAAGAGCTTTGGTGTGTTGAAAACTTGTCGGCTTTTTCGGGCAGGGAATCATCTGTTGGATGGTCTGGATAGAAATCAGGCAAGTCTGGGTGCTGGCTTTGGGTCTTGGAATGTGTTTTCCCACTGTGGGAGTTGAGTAAGAATAAAAACCATGTTCGTTTGAACCTCGAATGGCAGCAAAAAGCAACATATTTACGCCCTATTTTAAAGCCCTTGTCATGACCTTGGCATTACCACATCGCTGTAGTTTTGGTACCAGTGAGAAGCTTGACACCATTTCCACAAGCTGTCCACGCAACTTCCGTCTCCTGGTAAGCTGCTAGCTATCTCAAACACCAAAAAGGCTTGAATGCTTACTCAGGTTACAGTCTCCAACCCTATATGCTATGTGAACAATGATGGCGTGTGTGTGTGTGTCCATTGTGCCTTCCATTTGCTGATTGCGGGCAGCTTCAGAGCCAAGGCAGCTGCTGCATCTGCTATGAAGCTGCGGAAAATGGCTTCAGGGCCTCCAAACTGCAGCCTGTTCATGAACATAAATATAAACATAACAGCACAGGAAAATACTGGAAACCAAGATATGGCACCCTGACAATTTTAGTTGGAAGATTATGTTTCTATATGTTTCTCTTAGAACCTGCCAACTTAGGGTCCACCTTTTGTTGTCAAGCGGGTGGGGAAAGCATGCGTCACCAAGGTCGCCAAAATGGAGCTGTTTTCTGGGAGAGTCACCCCACCGCCACTCGAAAGCGTTTTCGAAAGTCATCAGCCACTGCTTGATTTGTCGTTCATTGACCACCTACAAGATGGTGCCCCATAGTTAGTTAAGTTGGTTTATAACTCCAATAACTATGGTTTATGGTGGATAATGGTGGATATATCTATACTTCCTATGGTTTATAAACCAACTTATAACTGGGGGGCACCACCTTGTATGTTTCACATTCTTTCGATCTTGGGAGCTGAACCATGGCGGCATGGCGGCGACTGAGGCTGTCCAGCACTCCCCAGCTTCAGTTGAGGGGTGATTATGCATGGTCTACGGCTAGCAACTTTGGAGTGATATCGACAGTGACAGCATTTGCTCAAACTCGTCTTGCGGTGAAGCATCTTGTCAAATAGTTGAATATCTGGGAACACAACCAATCAAAGATATCAAAGTATCTGGTTGGTATATGTTGGTCTGCTCGAATTCTGATATCGGATATCTAAGCCCCTTCCACCCCTTCAATGCCCAAAAACTTTCCAGGACCATCCCCAACTCCAGCCTGTCGCAATGTGGCCAAGTCCGAGTTCGGGGCTGCTGGGGCCTAGCCATACAGGCCACCAGCTTCTAGGGCCGCTCAACCCAATGCTTCGGTGCATGCTTCCCCACTCAAAACCTGGTTTATGTTAGCTTTGCAGCCCTGGTGCTATAGTAGATCGCCATACCGGTTTACATATATTTACATCCCATGGTATTATCCTATAGGTGTAAGATGTTGTAGGGGCTTATGACTCAATCATTGCACTGCTTCACAGGACCCGCAGCCAACGCCATACCAGTGCCTTCTGTAGCATTCGCTCCAAACACTGAAATGCCTGGGGGCGGTCGACAGGGAAAACCGACAGGAAGCCGCAAATTGCAATTGAGTCCATATTGTGAATAGCCTGATGCTGTTTTAATTGACCAATTGAGGACTGGTTTGTGATCCCCGGTTAGCACTCCCAATTGTGCAACTACTGTCATCATACCTTGGACAATTCGGATTGCATCTTGTGACGGGCCCAATCTCACCGGAACTGTACTCCAGATGGAACAATATGGAACATCACAGAACATCAGTTTGATCAAACATATCACCCTGACATTTGATCGCAGCGGGTCGGAAGCGACCATCCAACCTTCGAATTTTGGGCATTCGACCATGACTCCAAGTTCCCCAACTCTCAGGGCAATAGTCCAGCCAGGCTCCGCCAATCTCAGGGTTGAGCTGGGTAGGAAGTGGATGAGCTGATGGGATTGGGTTGATTGGGTTGGTGTCCTGAGGCGGGTCCCCCCCTGGAGTTGGATCCAAAACTCCGCGAGCGGGTCGGACTTTTGTTCGGAGCCCTTCTCTCACATGTGACTTGAAGATTCTGAACTTCCGTGTCTGGTTTGTGCACAAACATCTCCCCATACGTAAAAAATGTAAAAGCATAATATCTATACATTTAGATCGTGCATGTGTGTGTGTGTGAACGGTATATCAATATGTATGCGTCTCGATGGATATATCAATGCCTTGGGATGTCCTTTGCCTTCTGCAGGGTCATGACATGCCGTCCGCGTATATCACTGCTTCTGGACATTGATATCATTCATGATGGGGGCTGGAACGCTTCACATAGAACACATCAACTCTTTCCTTTGCATGCTTCGGTTTTGCTGCCTTTGCTGGCTCAGTGATCTCTACATTTTTAGACTTCATCCATCACCAAGGCCACCACAGGCCGCCATAGCGATAGCAGAAGTTCACCAAAGCCTATGAGACCCGGGAAGTTTTCACACTGAATGTAGACTGCAAACATGAACAAAAACACTGGGCTGGGGTGCAAATATGTGTTGATCTACCCTCTGGTAAACTAACGTAACTATGGAAAATCACCATTTTTAATGGGTAAATCCACTATAAATTGCCATTTTCAATAGCTATGTTAGTTTACCAGAGGCTATGTGTGTGTCTACATAGGCACATGCATACGCGCATGCATACGTGCATGAGATAATATTAACTAATATTAATTATATACAGTACATCCACGAAATGCTCCGATGAAACCAAACAATGGGAACAGTGAAGCTCCTCTTGAATCCAGTCACAAATGGTCCTGTGCAATTCAATGGGCTGGCAAGGACAACAACTATATTTTTGAACGACTCAAATGAGGGAAAAAAAACTTGCTTTTTGAATGACTTAAATTAAAACCTTGCTGGGTTCATTTGCGATGCCGAGTTTTCATATCATACTATCATACCACACCTCATATCAGAATTGCCACGTGTCATGGTCTTAAGATGACTTGACAATGCGTTTTTTCTAGCGCATGGGCTGAACAAACGCTAAAATCGTTGATCTCTTTGTGAGACTATGTCATGTGTGGTCACCCACGGGAAGAAACGCAGCTGCGACGATCAGCAAGCCTTGAAGCACAGCAAATTCTTTGACGTTGGCGTTGGAGGTCCTAACTGCCAAACGTTCCGGAACATAGCAGATTCAATGCGAACAATCATTTCATGGAAATCCATGGCTTCTACCATCAAAAAATGAAGGCTTCCTCCTGGAGTTCTCCACCCAACGCAGCGCTGGGAAACGCAGGACTGGTTTTGTCCTCCAGACTCGCTTTCGCTGGGCCACGCGTAGCGCGAGAACCTCATCGAAGGCAGATAGGCAACGGCTACTTATGGGTTCCAAATGGTTCCAATATTGTTCCAATATCCATATCCAATGCAGGTTGTAATCAGACCAACACCATAAAACAACCATCCTTGGAGGTCTTGCTGGTGCTCACTGTTCACTGTTCACCTAAAGGGTGGGCCCGCTGAGGCTCCGTGCTGCAAAAGGCATGCCTCAGATTGGGTCAGGACATGCCTTTTGGTCTCCCCTGGTTGTTTAAGGATCGCGGAGTGATCGGAAAATTGTGATAATCTGATATGAATTGATATAATGTTTTACATTGTTTTACTCAATTGGCACCACCTCTTCAATTAAAACAGCCCCAGGATGAATAAAAATCCAGGGTTTACATTAATTACTGGGAACACGACGAGCCGTTAACTTTGTAAAGTTGTCAAGGAAGCAACCCAATGGAGTACTCACACACTGATACTGCCAGGAAATGGTGCAGAGGAACAACAGTAGGAAGTCAGTGCCTCTTCTGCACCCAGCAATGATGAGCCCCATATACTCGTGAAAATCTGGGATGTAATCAATCCCAATCAACTGATCCTTTGCATACCCGCACTGTTGAGTACTTTTCAGATCTTACAAGCTCATTCATGCCAGCCTACAGGGCACAGCATTGAGAGTTTGAACATATACGCATACATGCTACAAACATCTGAAAACAAACAAAAGACATATACAGTACGTGCTACCAGTATATGGAGGTTTCCGAAAATGGTGATACCCCTAAATCATCCATTTATAGATGGATGTTCCATGATTTTCCAGTATATACCATCCAGCTATTGGGGATCTCCTTTTCATCCTGAGGCCCCAACGTCACGAGCTTGATCTAAGCAGAGCCTGGCCGGGTCGCAGTAACATGTGGCAACTTTAAAGGTCATGGAAAGATACAAGTATCTAAATTATCGATACCAAGTCTAGCAAGGCCTAAGGTCATGTAAGGTCATGTAAGGTCTGTTTTCGAGGAAAATCCCCGGCAAAAATCCTAACTTATGGTAAACCTAGTAAACCCAGCAATCAACTATCCCCAAATCACCATTTCGGGTTGCATAGGTATCTTTATTGGGTTTACCACACTAATGCTGGCCCATGATCAGCTGACATCAGGTCTGCCGCCATGGCAAGGTGGTGCCCCACCTGCTACAGCAGTAGAGCAGAGTCTGGAGACAGCGCAGAGCCTGGGGATCTATATACGGCTGGAAATGATAAAAACTAGCAATGATGACATGCTATGTGGCGAATATGGATGCGCACACACACACATAGGTATAGATAGATATACACACATACACACATACATATATAATCATATATATATATACGTATATATATATATATAATATATATGCATAGGTAGATAGATAGATAGATAGATAGAGAGAGAGAGAGATAGATAGATAGATAGATAGATAGATAGATAGGAAGATAGATAGATGGATGGATGGATAGATAGATAGATAGGTAGGTAGATAGATCGATGGATGGATGGATGGATGGATAGAGGATTGAGGGTATAGTATATAGTACACAGTAAATAGTGTATAGTATATAGGATAGGATATGATATAGAATGTATATAGATGACATTGATGATATAAATGATATAGATGATATAGATTATATAGACGATGATATAGATGACACACACATATATATATATATATGATATACATGATATACATGACATAGTATGCGTCAATTATGTCCTATATTATATGTATGTGTGTATATTGCAATGTGCATGAATGATCAAAAAATACAGATTCAGCTAAGACAGCAATTAAAATTGTCATCATAATAATTCTAGTTTCTTCCCCGCTGCGAGTTGTCTGAACATATGGCACCCCAAAATACAATGGTTTATTGTGGCTGATCATGCATTAAAGCGGCCATTTGCGGGTATACTCATGAATGTGCAATTCATAGACATGTGCAACACCAATCTGTGAACGTCCACCCGTTACCAAGCAATGTGGAAACATCCACCCTCAACATGGACTGCTGTAGCAACTAAATCCCCGGTTTCATTGGGGTCAAACCATCAGAAGTTGTCGGCAAAGAAGCTTGCAGGCCTCCCCGTCCCCCTGGGCTCAGCGCCTGTTGTAAACCAGTATCAGCTGTCCTCATGGAGACTGATGAGATCCACCAACTGGAAATTGCAGGGGGGTCCAACTTCGTCTGTTGAAACCATTGGCGGCTTCAGTAGCCTTCTGGCTCCCAATTGATGTGAGTAAGACAACTTCAACAGCAAAATAAAATTGACCTTTTCTGTGGATTTCGGCTTGAGCAACCTTGCTCACAGCGGGAAAAAACTGTTCTTAAACGTTTCCGAATCCATATGTCATGCAAGAAGCAGCTGAAGTGGGACCTAAGAGCTGGGAAGACCAACTGTTCCCCCGCGCCCAAGGGCCCGAGCCCATGCAGCAGCAGGGACACGGCTGAAAGTAGTGACCTGGCTTTCAACCCAGATCAAACCTTGCTGGTTTGTCTCAGCATGGGACACCCCAAAATCCCATGCTCTCTCTCTCGCTCCATCGCTGTCAGGTCACCCTGCCCGAACTGTACATGAGGTTTTCATCCTTCTATGAAATCATTAAAACTGTCAATTTTGGCGTTCCCCATTTTCCATAGTTGTAGGATCATATACAGGAGTCAAAACCCTTACACCTCCTTGTTCCCAAGGCCAACACGTTGTCAGCCAGGGGCTGTTTGTTTTTGACCGACAGGGTGCCCCATAAATCTGGCTGCTCTCCTTCACCAAACATGTCTGCCACAGCTCTCGCTCTCTCTCTCTCTCTCTCTCCATGTTTTGCGCGGAACGGTCGTCCACTGACTACACAATTTCTGCAACCATTGCCGTCCCAAGGTGGATCAAACTTGGCAGTCAAACGCCCAGCTGTCTTGCAGCATTCCTTTGCAGATTTCCTGCACCGAAGTTTGAAGGGACCACCCTTGAGTCTTCAAGGCACAAAAACTTGGCCGCGTGCAAAAGGGAACATCAACGTAGGGACTCCCAGCGTGCAACAACTGTGTTGGAGTTTGTAAGAAGTACGGCTTCTAGTGATTTGTGCCAATAGCTGCCTATGACAATTTGGCACAAGAAAACTGGAAGGCATAATCCAAGATTCCATTCTCAAGAAAACCCAAAAAATGCCAATCTAATGGGAATCAAGAAGTGTAGCGCGCAGCAAAGGTATTCGTTAAGCATCCCGGTCTCATATAGGATTACCATGGGCTAGTGTTACGCGCGCACACCGTCGTTTGCCCACATCGAAAATTGTGGTGTGTGTGTGTGTGCGCGCCTGTGTAAACATTTGTGTATATGGACATGTATCAACATGTGGATTTAGGATGTGCAGCTGTCGAGGACACTGAAAGGGACCTGCACACGGGCACCATGACACTTGTTACTTGTTACGATGATGGACTTCTTACAATCCTTAAACAAAGATCATTTTATCTATAGACTTCTCACCATTTAGAGTGGGTGAGTTCGGGGGGATGAGGAGGGGGAATAGGATGAGGATGAGGATGAGGATGGTGATGCTGCTGCTGCTGATGATGATGATGATGGTGGTGATGATGGTGGTGATGATGACGATGACGATGATGATGATGATGATGATGACGACGATGGTGATCATGATGATGATGATCATCATGATCATGATCATCACTCATCATGATCATCATTCATCATGATCATCATCATGATCATCATCATGATCATCATCATGATCATGATTATCATGATGATGCTGAGACGGAAACCAGTTCGGGACACGGGCAAACGATGGCGTGTGACGTAGTGTTAGTAAAGCAATGGGATCCACCATCCCCAAGTTTAGATGCTTGTTTTACCAATTTTATGGATACAGTAGACCGTCAATTTCTGTGGGCGCTTTGTGACATTGCCTTACCAACATTGACATTAACTAATTATTAAGCAAAGCATTCCCGTTTCATATAGGGTAGACATGGACTAAGTATGACTAACCATTACCAACCATTAGTGATATTACCAACATGATAGTGTTGATGATTCAATTTTCTTTTCATGAATCAATCAAATAATCATGGACTAAGTATGACTAACCATTACACTACCCTCTGGTAATTTAACATAGCTATTGAAAATGACCATTTATAGTGGAATTTCCCATTAATCATGGTGATTTTCCGTAGTTATGTTAGTTTACCAGAGGGTATACATTACACTACACATTACCAACCACAATGATTGATGATTCAATGATTCCCATAAAAAGTGGCTCCTGCTGCGGTGACAGCTCTGGCAAAGGTGACAACCTCCCACCTGGGAAGGGCCTCAAAAAAAAGCGACAGCTCTGCCTGCTGCCAAGCAAACATCATTAGACCATCCAAGTTTGGGAAATTCCCAATTTTTGGCTGTCCAAACACAATTCAGATATATTAGGATTATATATTTTGGGATGTCCATACTGTAATCATACTGTAAGTGACAATTATACATGTCCAATCATTCCCATATGAAGGACTGGCAGGAATGAATAGATGTTCGCAATGCCACTCGCCAATCTGCAAATGAGTTCTTGGCCCGTCAGGTGCGCTGCCAGCCTAGGCCCAATGCTTTTACTGTTGGTGTTGGCAAGCATTGCACTACAGGGTCTATCATCTACATTCAGCTGATCCATTCATCGTTGTTTCTGTCATCGCCTGATTTATGATGTGTGAATGTCGAGAATCATCCGCAAATTGCCAACACTTCATTGTCCCTTTTCATTGGTCCAAGAATTGGCTTTGCGGCACAATTGCGCGAAAATAGAACCCAAACGTTTGCATGGCAAAAGTGCGTCAAGTCCTGGCTTCCTCCAGTTTTTCCATATTAAACATAGTTGGCTTAAATCCTCCCAATGTTCCCTTGCATCAATAAATTTATCATTGACACCATTGATTCAGCTGAATTCATCAAAGTCAGTTCCTCTGACGCCCCGGCCCTGACCAACTTGTGTTCCACCGGCGTCGACTCCTCAGACTGTGGAACCCTGGCTTTAGACCATCCTGAAGGATGGTTCATAGGAGGGAATCAGGTACCCTGAGGTAAACTAACATACATGTGGAAAGCCCATCTAAAACCCATGGTTTCCCTGGGAAAAGGAACGGTGGGATTTCCACATTGATGGCAATGTTTACAGGAGAGTCGTAATCGTCTCAAGTAGGGATGAGAAATGAACAAAATTCAAGCCATCAACCCGCGATGAACAAAGGGCAGGACCTGTGGCTTTGTCATGTGGCACCCCTGACCAATTTTCCCTACACCAATTGCCATTGGGGTGCTTGAATATATTGGATTAACCCGTGTGTCAAATGAAACATGGAATAGCAGCCTTTTTCTTGCTGTCAGAGTCCGGCCCATAATTTTCAAGGGCCGAAGGACCCGAGCAAGGCGCTGCCCGTTGATGGAGAAACCCCACAACAAAAAGGAGGGACTCATGGATATGGATGTAGTCTCCCTCTGTTTTTCTACAAGATCCTACCGTCATTATTGACAACGATCACCAGGACCAAACAATGGATGTGCCCCATTGCGGGCTGGTAGGAAACAGTGCAAGCTGCCAAGAAAACAGCAGAAATTCTCCCATCAACGGAGGCCAAACCCGTATCGGAGCATTGTCGCTTTGGCACTTCGGCCAGGGGCCATATCTCACACAGCAACCCTTCTAGATTCCTTTCCAAATGATTTCAAATGATCATCTTCTTGAGGCTTCCCTTTGAGGATATTATGGTTATTATGTATCTGGCTAAATTACGATGCTTCACTAACCTGAATTCAGGCTCTATTAGGATAACTATCCTCACAAACCATCATTATCATCATTCTAGTGAGGTCACCACCAGTTTTCACAGGGGAAATTCCGGAGAAATTCCATGTCCTCCTTGCCGATGGTACATCAACGGGACCATGCGAAGTGTGAGCACAAGCCCCAGCATGTGGGCAACTGGAACATCCCGGTGGCCCAGAAAGATGCCACTCTCAGGCTTTCGTGCATGGGATATCTTGGTATAGAATACCTTGCCGGGTCAGAACAATCAGCAGAAGCTTTTGGCATGGTGGAATAAGGGCGAATTCCAAGCGACATTTGGGGACCCTATCATTTTGATGCTCAAGTTTGTTCTATTGTCAGTGTGGGCTATACAAAACCATCCCCAAAAGAACAGGCTGATTAATGCTAGTCCAAAATCTGCGCAGTTGCAAGTCCCAAAAATTGGAGTTTTCAGCACCTTGCCAGGATCCAAAGTGAGCCTCCAAAATCTGGGGATTTTGTATTTCTATTTCGACCACATCGTATTTTTCGGATCTCGGTTGCTATCCGTTGCTATCCCAGGTGCTGTCCCCGATCTCCAAATCCAGGAAGCACATCCTCTGCCCATCCTCAGGTTTCATGTACTTCACCCCTGAGAAAAAACATCTATCAAAATCATGAATTCCCTAACAGTGTTTTGTTTTTTTTCCGCCTTTGACTTTAGCTGTGTGACAGCGGTAGAGACAACCAGCTACGCGTGAAATCCCCACCAATCGCTAACACTGGATACAGTGGAAGGTGTTTTTACCTATCTTTTATAGAAAATCATTGTCCACCTGCACAGCGTAGCGTCTGGTGCGTAGATGGAGCTGTATCCAGCACCATCCCAAGAATATTCCCGCTCCGTACTCCAGTTGGCAGCCTCACATCGCATCACAGCCACTGCGATGGGTTGAAAACCGCTGAGGTCAGAGCAGTGAAAGTTGGGATGAACAAAACTAGGCAAGGCATCTGTGAGTGATGGATAGCAAATCAATCAGAAATGGTCGTTTAAGGGCTTCTATACAGCGGCGGCATGGAACGGTTCAGACTCTGTAGGACGTAGCTGAGGGACCACCACGTAGCATTCCAAAGCGCCTTGACCGAGGTAGGTGTCCGGCAAGTCCTTCACTTAAAGGGCCGTCGATACTTCGAAGTTGGAGGTCCAAGAAATCCACCAGGACCCCCTTTTTTTGCGAGCAGGACGCTGTGGGAGTGCACTTTTTTTATTGTTTTTCAAAACTGTAATCACATTAAAGCTTAAGCTACAGATGAAGCTGTGTTCATGTCCACTAGAGAGCATGTATTGCTTGAAGAAGTGTCCAGGTGTTCACTCTACCTTAGATAAATTATACTACATTGTCCC
>Ga0126342_10006505_pt1 | contig 20731 bp, 21 predicted proteins | sample Cyp1metagenome_FD_92528 | JGI IMG/M metagenome (GOLD analysis project Ga0126342, IMG submission 92528) | Coral microbial communities from Lord Howe Island, Old Settlement Bay, Australia - Cyphastrea 1 metagenome | ecosystem: Host-associated > Invertebrates > Cnidaria > Coral ...
ATGCGATAGGGATGAAATCAGTTCTGGCGGGAAGCATTGGTTCCAACGTTTGGGAACGAGCAGTTCCTCGAACCTGGAACATGTGCTCCCAAGATTGGGAAGCATTGGTTCCCTTGTTTGGGAACTGCTAGTTCCTAGAACTGGGAGCCCATGGTGCCAAGATTGGGAAGCATTGGTTCGAACGTTTGGGAACCAGCTCTTCGAACTGGGAAAGATTGGAAAGCATTCGTTCGAACGTTTGGGAACTGCTAGTTGCTAGTTCCTAGAACTGGGAACCCGTGGTTCCAAGATTGGGAAGCATTGGCTCGAACGTTTGGGAACTAGCAGTTTCTTGAACGGGGAACCAGTGTTTCTAAGATTGGGAAGCATTGGGGAACTAGCAGTTTCTTGAACGGGGAACCCGTGGTTCTAAGATTGGGACGCATTGGTTGGTTCCAACGTTTGGGAACCAGCAGTTCCGCTGTTGTCGCAGCCAATTTGCACGGCAAAAAAAGGCGTTTCTGTATGCAGGTGTAATTTTTAACATCCTGAGGTAAGGTATTCTGTCTATATTCAAGAAAACGGCAGGTGCGGCATAGGAGAGTTGATGGCTGCATGTAGCGCAAGGGTTTGAGGGCTTCAATCCCCCAGTTTTGGCATTTGTTTCACCATTGTTCTTGACAATATTCCAAACTTAAATATCAAGACCCCAAATAGAACGTAACATCATATCATATCATATCATTATTTATTATATAGACAAATACAGGATGATTTTTATTGTCCATCCTTGCCGCAGGATGGCCAAGCTCATCGGCGGTCGGCTGTGCCAAGCCTTCACCCTGCTGCGGGCCGATGGCACGGTGGTCTGCTGGGGCAACAAGGTGGCCTGTGGCCAGCGTCTTGGAATTCACGGAATTGCCCTCTGGTCGTTTTAACATTTCGCTACTGAAAATGGCCCATAGAAATAGTTAATTTACCATATTTACCGTTTTTAAAGATGATGATTTTCCAGTTCGCAAACTGTTACAGTAGTTTACCAGAGGGTAAATCACCATCTTTAAAAACGGTAAATCAACTATTTCTATGGGTGGATGATAGGAAAATTTTTCAACCGGTGAATCACCACTGGATTTATCACCGGAACCCTTGAGATTTGATGGTAAAAACTTAGGAATCCATGAAAATTTCGGGATTTCACCATGAAAATCGTGAGTTTAACATATGTTTAGCATGTTTCGCCAAAATATGGGATTTTAACTGGGGTTCAACCATCAAAATATCTCAAAATATGGGATTGAATCCTCAGAGTTGTTGTTTTTTGACCATCAAAATGTTGGATTTAACCATCAAGTATTGGAAACATATCATCTACAAATGGTAAAACAATTCGCAGGGAATTTACCATTTTGTTCGCAGGGTGATCTGATGATTTGGGAACAATATGATTGACCAATGGATGGAATGGGGTACTTAACATTCAGACAAACCCCTTTGTGAAATCTCTTGGCGCCCCGCAGAAGATATATGTATGTATATATATATGTTTATACATACACATACACATGTTATCCCCCTAATGAACAAAAAATTACTTATTTCCCCCCATCTATGCTGGTGTTTTTTTTGCTAACTGGACAAATCATTTGACATCTCCACTGGGATCTCAGCGCAAAAATATGATGATTTGAATCAAACTTGATAGTGCATTGGTCACAGTGAAGGTATGATATTATTCTGTAGTAAGCTATGGAAATTCTATTTTCTATCTTCAGGGATCACTTGAGAATTGTATGATTTTTGTCAAAGTATAAAACGACTTCACAACAACCAAACCCCAAAAATGATGGTTGACGACAGGACCATCACAAACATTGTTTATTTTAGTGTTGTGAAATATTTGCACAGATATAATTTGATATATATATATAATTGCATCTGAGCCAACTTTGTTGGGTCCGGGACGGTTTCCATCCTTGAAGACTGGTATGGATAATTTCCAAAATGGAGCCCTGGAAGACAGGTTTCGGATTGACGCTAATATAATACAAGTCTCGGGTTCCAGTGATTGATTTTCAGTGGAAGCATGAATTTGTCAAGGTCAAGGTTTGGTTACAATCATTCTTTCGCCCCGTAGGCGTGGTTGTGTCGGACGGTGTGTTCTGCCTCCCGGATTTTTTGTGATTTCAAACAAGTTCATACCTTCTTGTTTGTTCAAATGTTGTCCTATTCCAGTTTTCGTTAAAAAGTCCCCTGGCTTTGTGACCATTTGACTCTTTCCAATTTTTCAATTTCACTTCATAACATCGTCATCATCTTCATCACCGTCAACATTGTCATCATCGCCATCATCGTCATCATCGCCATCATCGCCATCATGGCCATCATCGTCATCATCCTCATCCCGATGATTATCCAGCTATATCCCATCATATCCCACTAAATCATCATTTTGTTGGTTGTTGTTGGTTATAAGCCCATTATCCCATAGTCTTCCTCTGTGGGAACCGTGGGTCACTGCCAGTGTCGAGGTACAGCGACGTGCGCTGGGAGGAGCTGCGCGATGTGCAGAAGATCCGCTGCAGCAGCGGAGCCTTTGCTGCGCTGCTGGGCAGTGGCAAGGCGGGATCACCGGGGCAAGTCGCTGGCGACCAAAGGGTGTTTCTATCGACTTGTAGAGCCACTTCAAAAATGCCGCAGAAAAACAGATTTCACGGAAGAATGTCAAGATTTGAGGGGCCCATTTGCAGATACAGCCATTCATATAAGCCAACATGGGGATATTCCATATGGTGGGGTAAAGATGGATTTAGCAACTGGGATGCACATCCACGTAGCTGGGCCGGGAAGGGGGAAGGGGTCCCGGGTTTAAAACCCTGGTCTGAAGCCTTCCAGCTTAAGCTGCAGGCAGGTCCTGACTTTGGTTGAAGGTCTAACAAAACCATCCCCAAAATGGATGGTTTAGTTCATGGAAAATCCTAATATCATATTGTTCATCCGCTACTGAGCTTCTTTCATGTAAACACACATATGCACACATACACACATGGACACACACACACACACAGGCAGCTGACTGGCGCACCACATGTAAATCATCGTAGATCTTGGGAGCCGAGCCTTCTCACAGCCCGGGGCATGTGGCACCAGTGGCTCGCCTTTTCCAACGCCAGCAATGCGGCCAAGATTTGATTTCCGGCATCATTCTAGATAGAAACCAAGCTGGAGTCAGAAATGGCTACGAGAAACAAAAGGATCCCCATGACTAGCCAAAATGATCTTCGATGTATCTCAATCATCAAGGTCCAGCTCAGCGGAATTTTGCTGCGATAGATTAGTAACGCAGTTCCTTAGTATAGCAGTTTCCAGTATATTTGTAGCTAGGAGGCATCGTATATTTTTGTAACTCCATTTTTCTCAGGTCGTGACTTGGGGCGACACCTCCTGTGGCGCTGACAGTCGAAGAGTCAAGGATCAATTGGAGAAATGCCGCGACTTAGCGTCCCTTGAAGAATGGTGGATATCATGGATATCCCATTTGGAGGTTTCCTAAAATGGGGGTACCCCAATGGCCCCAATAGCTGGATGGTTTAGTTCATGGAAAATCCTACTAAAATTTGATGATAACTGGGGATACTCCTATCTTAGGAAACCACCATTTACGTGAGAAAATGATGATCAACGGTGGGATTTTGGGAAAGACCGATGACGAAAAGCATGGGATAATTTTCAGGGTGGAAATGGATTTCCTGCCAAGTCATCCAAGTTGTTGATCATATTCGATGGAAACAACCCAATGGTTTGGGGTAGTACCCGCATATTGGGAATCAACATGTGCATTGAACCAAGGTCTTCGGCTTTCGCCTTTGCTGCTATCCGACAAGAACCTGGGAACCAATTTGGAAAACGACTGTGGTGAATCCAAGTTTTGACCATTCCGAATTTCACCTGAAATGGGCTATGGATGCCCTCCAAAGACGTTTATTTTTTGGTTTGCTACATGACGTGCACCCTTAGCCATCTGAAACGTTGTTGTAGAGGTTCCCTCTTTATTCCCCACAAAATTAGCAGCTCCAAAACGCATTAAAACTTGCTCAAAGGGACTTCCACATCGAAAAGGGCTTTTCATTTTATCCTTTTTTCTATTTTTTTTGGGGAATCCTCGGATTGAATTTCAACCTGAGTTTTTTTTTTGGGGGATATTTCCCTTAAAAACCCACCTCCCAGCGCGCAAAGGATGGTAGTGTGGTGACCTGGGGCGACTCTCGCTTCGGTGGCGACGCTTCCACGGTGCTGCCGAAGCTCGGCAAAGACGTGGTGGAGATCACGGGCAGCGGCAAGGCGCTGGCGGCGCGGACCGCGGAGGGCCGGGTTTGCTCGTGGGGCTCGGAGGATTGTGGTGGAGACTGCAGTGAGGTCGAGGACTGATGGACGGGGACCGGGGGGACCGGTATCCCCCCTTAAAATCCCGTGGATCATTTTCCCTATTCAATGGCCATATGATACACCCCATTTTCAGACTCATGTTTGGTTGTTTTGGGGGGTTGGGGCTGATTTTTTTTGGGGGTGAGGATTCTGATGATGGGATGATGTTGTTAAACAGAGTAGATTGTTTCTGGGTGGTCGTTTTTTTTTCTTTAGGTTGTTTATTTGGTGGGTTGGGGTGCGCTTTGAAGCTATTGAAAATGTCGAGTAGCCACTGATTGGTGGTGTGACAACTGGCGGGTGTTTTTATTGCTGAGTCTAAAGTTAAGCATGCAGAAAAAACTAATAGTTTTTTTTTTTGTGGCTGGCGGAGTCTGGTATAACCTATTCAGAAGCACCATAGCATGGCACGTGGCTTGTTTTTTTTTTTTTGTAAACACACGAAAACAACAAAAAATAGAGTCACAAGGATAGAAATTACTGTGAAAGGTAGGTTGAGGTGGTTGGTGGAGGTGGGGCAGTTTTTTTTTTTTTTAAATAGTGAACACAATGAAGAACACAAAGAATAGATATAGACGGGGGTGCAGGTGGCATTTCTCTTTTTTCTTTGCTGGGGCTGAAAGCTTTGGAAATTACTATTATATAGATATTAATATAATATATATATACACGCATAATATGGACTATGATAAAAAACCTGGTGGGTGCTGGGGGTAGCTTTTGAAAGTCATGATTCTTCAGATAGATGGGGATAGATCAAAATTCGGGACTGCGGACTGCACAAATTGGGAGGTTGTGCTGACACAACTGACACAACGTTTGTGACACCGGCAGGATCAACTGGAGGATGTTTGTCAAGTGCAAAGTACATATTCGGCTTTCGCTGCTATTCGCAGGGATGGCACCGTGGTGGCCTGGGGAGACAAGCATGGAGGTGGTGACATCACAGAAACGCCAACAAAAAACTCAGCAGCATTTTTCTTTTGGAATGGTTGAAGACTGTGGAAGTTTGAAATATGTGATAATCTGTGGTAGATGTTGAGCATTGGTTTCATTTTCCTTCCTTTCCAAAGCATTTATCGCCGAATTTTGGCTCCCATCCTGATATTTTACAGGTTTGGGATACTTGGGTTCCCATTCCCAAGAGTTTTTGTGACTATGGGATAGGCCCGTAGGGGAGCCGAAACCACCAGTGAACCATTGGTTGATCATCAAGCAATGTATCACTGCTTTCCTGGGGATGCCTCGGATGCCCCAGCAACACTGTTATTTCCCCGAGGGGAACCTCGAGGAAGTGAAGGAAGAGCTTTACGATGTCCACAAAATCCATGGTTCTAGTTATGCCTTTGCCGCCATACGAGCCGACGGGCAGGTGGGATGGCGGGGATTAAGTGCTGGCGCTGGTGATTTTGGTACCCTAAAAAAAACAAGTAGAAAGCCTGATAAACTAGTGGTAAATCACTTTTCCATTTTTTTAAAATCTGTACTTCAATCAATGCTGGGAATACCTGGAAACGTGGCTGTTTCAGGACACGTTGGCACTGGTTCATGTTTGGCCCCGTTGCAATGGGACCCTACAACCCCACGCAGCTTCCAAAATCTGGATCTCTGGATCCCAGACTAAAATTCCTGAGGTGGACCAGTTGATCCCCAAAATCTCCAAGAATCTTCAAGAATCACCAAACATCCTTAAACATCACTCAAAAATCTCACTCAACATCTCAAAGAAATCACCCAAACATCTCCAGATCGAGTTCTAACTCCGACCCCTTCCGACCCTTGAGCTACTTCAAACGCGACGTTTTGACCGCTGCAGGTGGTGACCTGGGGCTCCTCGGATTCGGGGGGCGACTGTGGCGTTGTGAAGGACAAACTGCAGAACGTCCTGGAGATCCAAGCCACAGAATCATGGCGTGGAGAGCTGGTCGGCACTGGTCGGGGTTGGCTCACTGTCAGAGCTAGGTCGTGTTGTGCAAAATACATAATATAGCACAACAGCTAGCTTCTGCTGGCTGAAGTTTCTCTTGCTTTAGCAAGGTATTGAGGGGCTGGAATCCCCAATCGCGAGAAACTTCTGAGTTAACTACCCCCTCTCCCCGCTGGCTGGTTCACAAGCAGTTTGGCCGTGGGCTCAACCCCCCACGGGGACACCGTCAGCAACATCGGCATCCTCTGCGGGCATGCCTCATTTCTCTTCAATTCATTGATGCAGCGGCGCTCATGATTGGCATGTTCATTCATGGGTAGCCTTCATCTTGGCCTAGCTTCATTTTCATGTTGCGCACGCACACCTACCTCTCATCCTCAACTTCGGTTTTGCACTGCGTTACTTCTTCCCGCGCTTCCAAAGGTCCCAATTACTGGTCATCATGTTGGCTACGCTGAATTTCCTCATCCTCTTCGTGCAACAGCACATAGTAATCATACGGTAATACGTTCTCATCCTAGTGGTGGTCACCGTTTGTGAGGCTCCTGTGAGATGGTGTTGCAATGGCAGTTTGGACATGTAAATTTCCTGCTCGCCCACGTTGACGAAAAAGCTGCGCCCTTTGTGTTTTCATGCCAAGCTCCCTGGCGAGTTAGCTTTCGTCCCTTACCCCTGGGCCTCAAGTTCAACATGTTCACACCAAGAATCTATATGGAGAAGTAGAGTTTACCAGGTAGTGCCAGGCCAGTGACGGACGGGGCTTATAGGAAAGTTTTTGAGTTGCAGAAGCAATGACATGTTGAAGCGAGCTGCATCAACGAACGAGCAAGTGATGACTGAGATGCCAGTGAAATGATATGAAAGAATCCATGCACAATTGCTTGAATGAACCAATGAACCAAGGAACCGATGAACCAAGGAATCAGTGAGGCATGAACCAATGAATCAGTGAATCAATGAAGCAATGGCCCAATGAGTTAGCGAGCCAATAAAGCAATAAACCAATGAATCAGGTAGTCCATAAACCACTGAACCCATGAGTTAATGAATGTGTAAGTCAATGAGGCAATGAAGCAATGAATCGATGAACCAATGAACCAACGAATCAGCTAACCAATGAAGCAATGAATCAATGAACCACTGAAGCAATGAATCACTGAAGCAATCAATCAATGAAGCAATGAACCAGCGAATCCATGAATCAGAAAATCAACTAACCAATGAATCAATGAAGCGATGACTCAATGAATCGATGAATCAGTGAATCAATGAAGCGATGAATCAACCAATCTATGAAATTCAGATTATCAGTGAATCAATGAATCAGTGAACCTGAAGCAATGGAATCCAGTAAACAGCGACCCAATGAATCTATGAACCAATGAATCAATGCAGTTTTTCGACCTCGTCCTCCAAAAGTGTTCGGATCCCCGCAGTTTTTGCGTTTTTTTGGGGTGAAATCCAGCTCCTGCTGTAGTCTCGTGCGCATTTCTCCGGCCTCATCTTTCAAAAGTGCTCTGAGGCCCTCAGCTTTTTGTGTTTCTTGTTGTGAAATCGAGCTCTCGCTACGGGCTCGTGCACTTTTTGTCGACAACTTATCCAGATCGAGGCTCGCACACGCGGAAACAGAGACCCCGCTTCGGCGGCCCACATAAAAACACAGCGTTTCGCACCCGAGATTGCTTTTACCCGTGAATTCACGCGTTCCTGGACTCTTACATGTCCGAATTACTTGATGATGGGTGGTTGACATGATGATGTGGTTGACACGATGGTGTAAGTTTGAATGCTAACCATGACCAGCGTCCGTAATTCGGAAGTCTTCTGACTAAACTTCCTTTGATTAACAATGTACATTGTATTGAAATATACATAATTATATATATATATATACTTGTAATAAGCATCACTAATATATGTATACATATCATATATCACATATATATATAGATACGACATATATATATATATAAATACAATATAAATACAATATAAATATGTATATATATATATATTTGAAATATATACCAATATATGGTGTATGTATTTGCATCTATTCATGTATATCTCTTTCTCTTTCCGTATGTATATATATGTATATTTACACATATAAAATACGTATATAGTATGAGTTAGCACCGTTCTTGTTCAGTTTTGTATATTCATCATTTAATCAACTTCGGGACCATGGATCATTTAGGGCGGCAGATCCCCCAGTGCATTGAACGACTTGGGTCTGCAACCATTGTATCCAACATCTCCCCATAAAATATGTCATAAAATGGTGGCTTTTGGTCCCATCCCGCCGTATACAACTAGTTTCATTTGATGAAATCTTCATTTATACTTTATCATTTCAATTCGTATCAGTCAACTTGAATTTTAAAATTGAATCCCAACTTTTTGTTATTGTTAATTACTGTATATAAATCTCCATCTTTGCCCTACAAGGATTCCGCCTTCGCAGCCCTGTTGCGGGACGGTACAGTGGTCACCTGGGGCGGCCGCCACGGCTTCGGGCGGGGCGGCAACTCGCTGGCCGTGCAGCGGCAGCTGGTGGACGTGCACACGCTTTCGTCCACGGACGGCGCCTTCGGGGCATTGCTGGCAGATGGCACCGTGGTGACCTGGGGAGATGAAGATTATGGAGGCCCTGGGATGAAGATTACGGAAGGGTTTTTTTGGAGTTTTTCATATGGTTTAATCATGGTGCGAAATCCCATAGAAGCAGAAATGGATAGATGCAATACCTTGAATGGAACCTTGAAGTGCATAGATGCAATACTGAACCAGGGTTTAGAGGTTATGGGTGGGGTGGGAGATGCGGTCGAATTATGCTTTGGAGATGGGAGATGATGGAGATGATTGTTATGGGTGGTGCGATTTCGGAACGAAAAAAAATCAAGTGAGTTGATTCCTGTGAATCCCAACTTGGAAGATGGCGACCTCCACTCTGTCCTGGTATGGACGGTCTGATGGTCTGCCTTTACAAATGGAGACCAGCATTCTGGGACAAACATATCCTACCACAAGCTGCCCCTAGCAGCGGCAATGGTGTTGTAGCACCTTGTAAGTGTCCCAATTTTAGGGCCCTACACCAGTAGAATGAACTCATATCATAAGTAAGTTATGAGTTGAGTCGATATAGATTAATATAAAGAATAATTATACAATTACGTATACGTATATGTATACATATATATATATATATACACATAATCTTGATACATTGAACCATCAAAATCCATGAAAGATGCTCTGAAACATAGGCTTCTAAACTCAGCAGTGAGCACCCCTGATTTGACCGCCAGGTGACTGCCGCGGGGTCAAAGAGGAGCTGCTGGACGTCAGCGAGGTCTGTGGCTCCAATAGCGCCTTCGCCGTCATCAAAAGCGACGGCACCGTGGTGTCCTGGGGTGACTGCGCCGTGGGAGGCGATAGCCGTGCCTCGGAACTACGTTTGACATGGCTGACATGGAAAATCTGCCAAGATGGCTGTGCTCTGGGCAGCTCTCCGGATCTACTAGACCTGGGTACCAACAATTTTTATTCCCTTTGACATTAATGTTCCTTTCTTAGGGATATCGACAGGTGAATACTGTGAATCTGACGCTTGCAAAGAATTGTCGGTTTTACCTTCTATTCTCTGATACTTCTCATCAAAAATAAGCTCATCAATGCAACTGCTGATTTTGAGTTCTCAGAGTGCGTTTAAATTTGCTGGAGAATGAGCTATCCTCTTTGCTTGAGGCTTCGCTCATGACCCCTTGAGGACCACTAACCTGAACGTGACTTAGCATGTTGTGCCCGGTTGATCGTAAAAGTGGAAATGTGACTCCAACGAAAAATTAGTCATCCACAATCCAACAATCAATCTACGATTTTATTTGCTGTATCCAAACAACTTCTACTAAAAATCTTCACCAATTTTGCCGTTGGAGGTGCTGTGAAGAGCAAGTTGCAGGACGTCCACTGCACCGCACTGCGCCGGAGCCGCTTCGCAGCCGCCAAGGCCGTGCCCCTCGTCGTCGGCACCATCCCCGAAAAGGCCGCGCCTGCGGCGCCCGCGGCGCCCGCAGTGCCCGCAGTGCCCGCGGCGCGTGCGGAGCCCCCGGGGCCCGCGGCGCTCGCGGCGCCCGCGGCGCCCGTGGCGCCCGCGGCGCCGGCCATGGAGGCCATGCAGGCCATGCCGTCCACATCCAGCATCAGCAGTGGGGCTGAGTACGAAGATGTGGATGCAATGCTGAACGAAGTGATTGCCAGTCCGGTGCCGCCCTTGTGATGCGAGTTGGTGTTTTCAAACATCGGTCAAAATTGGCAAAATGTAATGTTCCTGCCACTTTTTCAGATGTAGCTGACTTTTTCAGATCTAGGAAGCTTCAGAGTTTCGACCCCATCAATGACTGATGGTGAATGACGACTAGTGTTTTTTGATGTTGCGGGTGAGTGGATGAGTTGAAGTCCAACAGAAGTTGTGCAGTAGTTGCGATTGGTTGAAACAGTGTTGTTGGAATTGGTACAGTTTGAACGATTGAAACAGCCATGCTTTCTTTGATGATTGAAGTCCTCATTCACCATCCCACAGAAAGTCACACAAAGGTTGTGGCCTCTAACCTTGGGTTCCTAGAACCCCCCTCTGTGCTTTCGTCAGGCTCGCTGGTGTTTTCCCACTCTGTGAATCCCCGTGACCAGTGTTTTTGATGTTTTTGGTCTGGATGGATGTTGATCGCAAGTTTCATTGGTCGAATTTACGCTCCGGGGGGCTTGGTTTTTTTCCCATCTTTTTGCTTCCCAATTTGAAACTATTGGGATGACTGTGACCGTATATGGCCTGTTCGGCACTTCGTCGAAATCCGCCGTCCCAAGGGGCGAGAGGTCCCAATACCAAAGGGGCCATTCTCCGATGTGCCTGTCATCCGGCAAGAAGTTTGCCAAACTTGGTTGGGAACATGAATCTGATTACATACACGATATAGTAGACTCTGTACACATCTATCATCTACCCATTAATCAACCATGCTACTTGCGACAGGTAGATGTGCTGATAGAATTTCGGCGTGACACACGCCAAAACTGGCGCTTGCGTGGGGTTTTCGGATTCTGCAGCAGCGACACTGAAAAAGTTGGGATTCCCAGCATGTCTCAGGACCCAAAGATCAACCTTGGCTCTGGCTATCAAACTATGGATGCTTTCCGTCCTGGGCCAAAATTTTTGATACGAAAATGCTGTGGGACTGGATGATATCCGTTTAAACTGTTTTTACTTGGTAGATACTGTAATTATATACATATATATATATATAATATATATATTAATATATATATATACACACATAATAAGTAACGATAATTTTAGTTGTAGTGTAATTCGATAATCATGGCATGTAATTCCCATCCATCTACAACCTCAGTAAGGTGCTTAAAGATGCTTAAAGCAGCAGCCAGGCGCCGTGGGGCTCGGTCTCCGCGCGTCTCGGGCCGATGGAGCTCAGTTTCAAGGGCTCCGGCGCCATCAAGTGGGGGTTCCTGGGTCCAGGGGCCCCGAGGGGCCCTGGCTGGGCCCTTTATGAATTGTAACTGGGGCCCCAGTTCAGGATATGAAATTGGAGACTTGAAGGTTTGGATGAGTTTCATATGGTACCTATGGATGTAGAAGTGTAGAGATGATGATATCACCACATCACCTTCAGGTTTTGAACCTTGTTTGTTTGGGGGGATTGTTACACTACTGCCACTCAAAAGCAACGTGATTTATCACAGCAAAACAAGGGGCGGGGGGCTTGCCCATTTTTGGGAGATCAAATCATCGAGAAATGGAGATTGGACCATGGGAAGGTAAATGATGGTAAATCCTGTATCTCCGTCCTCAGCTCTTTAATGACTTTGTTGAAGGGGAACGTTCGCATTACTCCCTAAAGAATTTGTGGTCAAAATTCTGGTTTCCTGGGAACATAATATGAATTCGCAAGAAAACACAAGTGGTTACAATTACTTATTTGACCAAGAATATGGCAATTCACCGAATTTCCGTGACACCGAAAAAAAGTAGATGATGAAGATTCGCGCAGATGGTCGAATCCCCGTTGAACACATCCCTTCAAGGTCCTTCAAGCTGGGTGGGGTCGAGTCGACGCTCACTGTGGGTGAGCTAAAGAAAAGATGCCAAGAGGTGCTTCCGTCGTGGATGGTATGGTGATGGTATGGGTCGAGTTGGCCATCGAAAAAGTCATGGAACTGGAAGTACTATGGCCATGGGAGATACTAATAGATACTAATAGATACTAATAGATACTAATAGATACTAATAGATACTAATAGATACTAATAGATACTAATAGATACTAATAGATACTCAACATTATATTATACGATTGGGTATGGAAATACCTAAGATATCCAATAGTTGTGAATATACTCGACATGAACAGGAGACTCAAGATTTTTGAACCTGAATCTGCTGTCATGGAAGAGCATTTTCTTCCCAATGGAAATGGGGACATGGCCAGAGAATTGAGATTTTTGTTGAGATCATACTTCAATTTCTAATTATCATTCATTTGTTTTAGTCAGTTGTCAGACGATGAACCCCCCGGATGAAACAACTATAAACTACAGGGCTGGGGATCCGCAGATTTTGGGCTTTATCACCAAGCCATATGATCAAATGTAAAATCGCAAATGTAAAAGTACAGTTATATTTTAAATGGGCTTAAAATCATGTCAAGTCCACTTCTGTTGGCTAGCTACTTCTGAATTACACACAGGGTTTGTCATGAAAAACAGGTAGGTGACCATAGCTGCTTATCTAGGTCCTTGATGCAGCAACAAACAGCTGAGCAATTCAGCTGGTGGAATCATAGTGATGTGACATGGCTGGATGGGATTGCACCGCAAAAACGCTGCTTAGCAAAGGTCTAGTACGTTTAGATACGTCTAGTACACTTAACGCACCATTTTTTTATATACAGAGTCGCCACCTCCAATGGCACCCTTTTTTTTCCGCAGAGGAATGTGGCTTGGAAGTTTCTCAGCAGAGACTCTTCTTGAAAGGCAAACTCCTGAAGGTCCGAAGCCGTCGGATGAAATCATGGGGAGAGTGTGGTACAATGACGGGGATATCATCATCGAACTGGTGATTTGATGGTGATTATAGCTGATGATTCCCATCAATTTGGCGATTGGAAATCCCGGAACTGGCACTTTGCGAAAATCATCGGGTGAAAACGAAGGTGGCGGTGCTCTTTTTGGGGGAATGTGGTATATGATCTTGATATATCTTGATCTATTAGTCTGCATCTTTGAGGCCCTTGGAATCATGGATGTCTTTTTTCACGCGGCTTTTACGCCGCTTTCCTCTTGGAAAGACCTCCGAGACCCTAGGCCAAAATTTGAAGGAAAATGGTCAGAACCCCCTATGTACGTCTCAATCCATTGAGACCTACAATCTCCTCAATATCCACCCCCAAACCAATTTTCATGAATTCTGAGTCAGCCAACTTTCATGGTCTTCGATGGTCTTCAATCCTATGATGCTTAACTATCTCAAATATCTCAAACCGATCCATTGTTCCGAGCCACTGGTAGGATGAGGACACTTTAGCGGCTGCAATGATCACCGACAAAGCGACACTCTTCCTGGTGAGGGCACCGAGGTTTAGGTGCTTCCAAATCAGATCTTCATGGATCATCATGAATCTATGTCTAGTCGTTCTTTAAAGTTAAATCTACATACCCTCTGGTAAACTAACATAGCTATGGAAAATCACTATTTTTAATGGTTAATTCCACTATAAATGGCCATTTTCAATAGCTATGTTAGTTTACCAGAGGGTAAATCTACCATGTCTTCTGGATTGGGTCGAAAGACTTTTTTGTTGATGTCTCAGTGTTTCTTCATGTAGCTAGCTCGGTTGTTGGTGACTCATGAATGAAGGAATTCGGAACGAGGGACTTGCCAGCCAGGGTCATTGACCCAACTTTGCCCAACTTTTCGCTTGCGGAAAACACACACATATTTCCCGGTTTTACTGTTTGGCAACTCCCATCTTGGCCTTTTTTAACCCATGGTGGTTGTGCGATTCCCATTTTTCCGCAGCCAGTTGTGTTACATCTTCCGCTGAGGTGAAGGGTGCCTCTGGTAGCGGCGGAGCGGCGGCTGAGACCAAGGAATTGGGCCATCATCCAAAGCTATTCCTTTTAGGGGTTCCATGCTGGTTTCTAGGGTGATTTTTCAGTGGCCAATTGTGGCGCTTTGGACCTTGTGGTGTAGAGACGGTGACCTGGCTCTCTCGCTTTCGAAGTCGGACAAGTTCCAAGAGCCGGAAAGGTGGTAAAGACAATGCCATAAACCATCCCCAATGTTACTGATTACTATAAATGGGCGATAAATTTCATCTCCAAACTGTAGGTTTATGACATGTCCCACATGATTTGCCAATCGATTGATGGGATTTTTTCGTGAAGGTTGCGCTGGCTTTGAGGTGTCCCCAATCTCACTGGGTTATTGCAGATAAATGCATATATATATGTATTAATATATATATATATACATCATATCATATAATATAAATCCCCCTTTTGGTTGGTAAGATTTGCTGTACGTCTTATGTAGCTGTCTGCTGGCTAAAAATCCCCTTGTTTTCGCGGTTGGATCATGTCATATCGGCATCTTGATGATCTTCTCATTCTTACTGGTTAGATACCCTTGGTGCGTGAGATCTGGACGTTTTTTTTTTTTTTCGGGGGGAAATGTTGCGAATTCCCTCAGCAAAGAGGGTAGAAAAAACCCATCTGCAGGAGGAGAAGAAGGAGGAAGAGCCGGTCAGGGGACCTTGGTCCTGGACGAACTTAGACAGTGCTGGGTCAGGCTCTTTTTTTTGCACCAGAAATGGGAGGTATCCCCGTTTTCAGACACACCCAAATAGTCTTGTTGGTTATTCATCATATATCCTATATTATCCCATTAGAAAATACTGATTATATCGCCTTTTCAATGGTCAATAGCTTTATAGATGACTAAGAGTTACCGGGATGGATTGCAGCGATGCGCTTAGATTGATATGCGCTTTTTGTTGTTCTATATATATCGTGTTTTTGGGGTTCATTGGATTTTCCCTTTATGTTAAACTCTCCCACGAAAAGTTTTTCAGCAACTTAGAGACCTCAAAGGATGCCACGGGACCATCGGTTCTTGGCATTTTTTTTCCGCAGTGAAGCAAGGCAGCAAGACATTCCATGGCCAAAATGTCCCAACCTTTGAAGGTGAATCCTGATCTTAGAACACTACAAAGTTATTAGATCAACCCCCTATAACCCTGGAATATTTGGGGGCGGTAAGGCAAGACATTTCCGAGAAATATTTCACCTATGAAATATACCACCCACATGTGTTTTGGGCTTCCAAAACAGGTGGGGAGGTACTCCGGATGCTAGACTTTAGCTTAGATAAACCTCTGCAAACTCCCCCCTTTGTTGAAATATTTCAGTTTTTACCCTCCCCCCAAGCCCCCCCAAAGGGAGGAATTGATTAGTGTCATTGGTTTGAGATGTAAGTTGTATGACAGTAACCAACTTTGTAGTGTTGATTAATGATGATTAATGATGATTAATGATGATTAATGATGATTAATTATGGTGATTAATCACCATTAATCATCATTATTTATGGTTTTATCCCTTGCAAGTTATGTCAACGAACTAGTTATCACAGGCTGCGCCCGTGCCCTGCCGCGGTGGCTGCGGCTTCTGTGGCACGGCGCGGACGGAGAACTACTGCCCGGGAAGCCCAGTGGATTTTTTCGTGGCGCGAGTGCTGACGGAAAGCTGGGATGGCAACGTAGTTACGACGTAGTTATTTTTTAAGTTACAGTAAGTTACCCCATTTAGTGGCTAAGTTCTCAAGTTTTAAACCAGTTTTAAACCAGTTATGATATGGAAATATCACATGTTTTCACATCAAAATAGCTGGTTGCTATGGCTGCACATGGCATCAGACTTTTGGGAACCTGTGCAAAAACTATGTACGTCACGATGGTCACATTCGCCACAAGTGTTCTTGAGACAAACAGAACGTGGGCAATCTCACTACTTGGGTGTGCAGTTCCACTATGAAGTGGTTATGCTTACTAGTGCTTGTATAATCATAGGTATTCATAGGTCATATCCCGACTTGTGGAATTTATTACCATAGTCATTCCCATTGCCCCAGAGCCCCCAGTAGTCTTGACCCATCCCAGAGACAGCAAGGATGTAAAGCAACATAGGCTATGGAAGCCACGGCCCATGGCCCATTTATAGATGATTTACCGATTTTGTAAGCATGGTGATTTTCCATAGCTACTTGAATTACCGGCGGGTACCTATCATTCTGTTTGGATTATGATCTTAGTTGGCCCGTGTGAACATGTGTCAGTCACAGGCAGTCACAGCGCAGAAACTTGTGTTTTTTTTTTTCTGGTGCACTTGGATAATTTAATGTGATAATGGGAAAATCATCCGTGATATCCATGTAGGATTCCTTTTGGAGGATTTTCATCTGAGATTTGCTGCTTTTGCACTACCACTTTCCCTTAGCCAACTTCCACGACCGAGGCTCCAAGTGTTATGCGGAGAAGCAGAAAAAGGAGGCCAGCTGAAGGGAACGGCAATTTTTGAATAGTGAACAGAAGTAAGGGATGTAGCCCCTTATTGAAGGCGCTAAATCCCCATAGTTTATTGGAGGTTCCCCGGATGAACAGAGATTGATTGGGATTTCATGATCAACAAAAAGGAATTTGAACACTTTCCAGGAAAAAAAGTAGTGAGTGAATATCCTCAAATCTCTTCAAGCGATGGAAATGATGGACAGGTCATCATCCCAATGGTTCAGGTAACCAATGACTTGGCCCACAAGTTTTTGACTTGGCTGATGGGATTTCACCAACAAGAACTTGCCCTTGCCCTGGCACGGCAAAAATCAAATGAACATCCCAAAAAGGTCGGCATTCATAGTTTATTGAGTTTTTAGACAAGACCACCCAGGGATGAATATCCACTTGAGTGATCAAAGGGTGCATAGGAGTCACCAGCTGGTGTGTTTAGTTGGTCGTGAACCCAGCCCCAAAAAGTTTGGACGACCACCCCACGACACCTTTTCGGTGCCGAAAAAATCACGCTTTCCGCTGATCATCTTCCAGATACAATTGGTTTGGAACCCAAAGTTCCTTTCAGGAGTTTCATTTCTAATAAATGTCATAAGCTGTCCAGCTTCCAAGACCTCTGTTGGGATTTCAGTACCTTTCCATCCTTTTCCCGCAGGAAGATGAAGCGAAAGCTACCCGAGAGAAGTCCGGCGCCCTGGGTGCCCCGTTGTGCCACCTGGGGCATCTCCAAATCCACTGGTTGATCATCATTTCCTGTTAGGATATCACTAATCTTACTGGTGCTTAGTAGGGGATGGGAATGGGGGAATGGAATGATTCTTAGAGGTGATTGTGGATCATTCCCGAAAATTCCCTACTAAGCACCAGTAACTAATTTCCGGACGCCAATGGCCATTGCAGTTTGCGGAACGCAAACATGACACTCTGGCCATGGCTGGTCCAAATTCATCACTCGCCGTCAATGCCCCTGAAGGCCCAGCTTGGTGGATCCGTTCCTAGGGAGTTTGTGATGATATAGGGGGATGGGAGTTTGTACTTGAAATGTCCCTTCATGACGCCCAATTCTCTCACTCACACCCCAAAGACCGCTTTTTTTCTGAGGGAAGAGGCGGAGAAAGTTGCCACCACTGCTGACGAAGCAATGGAGGCCACTTCATGAGTTCGGAGCGTCAACCGATTAATGATGGTATCATGGGGTTTTGTATCTGCAAGGCGGGGGCTATGGCCGTACTCTGGGGGGGAAGAGCTTAGCTATGACCATGGGACATTTTTGGCATCCTATTTTCAGACGAAGCCGTTGGAAGATCCTTGTTTCAGCAACCACTCTGTGAATGTGCTATGGCTGCTATGGCTATTGTGTACCCTGGTTGTTAACCTTGGACTTTCTGTTGATGTATCATCTGAGATGCTATGGAAAATCACCACTGGGGCAGGTTAGATTTTCAGACGCCAATCCGAGAGGAAGCGTACGAACGGATGGACGTATCGTATGTGATGTAATGTAATATAATGTAATCTGTCATCTAATGTAGTGTACCGCAATGTAATGCAACGCAATGCTGTATGTATGTGTCTTTACATGTTGGTGTTTGTGTCTATGTCTATGTCGATGTATATACATGTGTATATGCATATGCATATGTATGCGTAAATGTATGTGTATGTCTAAGTGTATGTGTATGTGTAGATGCAGATGCATAAGTATCGGTATTTGTATGTGTATGCGTATGCGATACATGTGTATATATATACACATCTATGTCTATGTGTATGTCTATGTAGTAGAATGCTAGGTCTACAGGACTCTTCTCCGGGGACCAAATTGCAGTTAGAATATGGTGAATAAAATGTTGGACACGATATATAAATATCGGCAAATCCCCACTTGGTGGGTCAACCCACAGTTAAACTGGACGAATCCTACCCCACTTAGAAATCAGATGAAGCAAGCTACTTGCGGTGAAAAACCATATGAAAACCAGGGGATTCCATGGGTGAACTGACCACCTTCGCTGTGAGAACTTCCCGCGCGACAGGCAGATGTCGCAGCTCCGCGAGAAGAGCAAAAGGTGTGGATTGAGCGAAGAATGGGGGGAAAACATAGACGATGGGAACACATATGAACCAGTTTATTTAAAGGAATATATACGGGAAACATCAAGAAACATATGTCCACATATGTATATATATATATATATATACTTTGGGATTTTCAATGAAATTTCTATGGTAAAATGTGACATACCTTTAGCACAGTAGAAATAGGAGAAGACTCTTGCGCGACTTGTGATTAGAGCTGTGGCTGCATGGCGTTTTGGTCTGACGCAGGATAAAACCAAGTGCTGGCACTGCGGGAAGAAGTTGGGACCTTAGACTCTGGGGTTTCATGGGACTAGGGCGACTAGGTGCGATGGTGCACACCATTTTGGTGCCTTTCCGTAGTTTATGATTTACAATTTTATTTTTGATTTATGTTTTTCCCTTTTGTTTCTGTAACATATAATTTAGGATCTATTTGTTTTTGGTAGCTTCGGTTCCCATCTTTTTTTCGTCATGGTGATGTCACGAGGTGCGGTTTGTTGGGCTTCGATTGCCGCTGTGGCTACACCTTCTGTGGCAAATGCCGGCACGCGGAGGCGCGGCACCCGGGACAGAAAGCCCTGAGGAACCCAAGTAATGTGAGTTTTCGAGTGGAAAATGGCCATAGTTTGAGGAACCCACTGGTTTTTGGTTTGTGGATAGGGAATTGCTACGGGGATTCTCTTGAAACCATGAGAGGGTTTCAGGATGGGTACAACCATATACTGTATCAGGTCTCTCTACATACTTTCATCAGCATAAGATGGCAGCTTTTTGTTTTTTTGGCTTTGTTCAAATTCTTTATGAATCATTATGAATTATAATTGGAGGAATCTGTCGGCTTTTGCCACTGTCATCCAACCTGGCGTGCTCGAAAATCCACCACGTTCTTTCCATTTGTTGTTGTTGTTGTTGTTGTTGTTGTTGTTGATGTGCGTTTTCTGCCATGTTTGATTGCCACAGAGTCCGCCATACAAACTCCCACGGATACACGGGGTGCAGGCGACACGGGGTGAATCCGGCGGTTCAACCAGCAGCGCAGGACCACAATTGTGACTTCGATCACAAGGGCAAAGGACGAGAAATCCTGGCCAAGAACAACCCCAACATCTCCATCAAAGGCCATGAAAGCTGGAGTGCTCGACGTTTGAAAACTACCGACTTTTATTGGATCCGTTTAAAGAATTGGACAAATCTATCCTATATCTGTATCATATATATATATATATTATATCTATGTAATTTACTACACCTCACTGATACTACGGCATTAAATTATGTGATATGATGTAGTATACAGCAGTATATTATGATTTATGATATGATATGTACATACACATATATAATTATATATAATACAATACTATAGAATATTATAACACGATATGATAAAATATAATGTAAACTAGTATAGTATAGGACACTATTCGTATCGTATCGTATAGTATAGTATAATGTAATGCAATTCAATGCAATAGATATAATCAGTATAATATTACTCTCTATAATATATATATAATCATATTCTACTACACAATATCTCTATGTATATATATACGTACATATATATATATACACATATGTATATATATATATATGTATATATATATATATGTATATATATATATATGTATATATATATGTATATATATACATATATATATATATATATATCATGATG
>Ga0126342_10006506_pt1 | contig 20731 bp, 17 predicted proteins | sample Cyp1metagenome_FD_92528 | JGI IMG/M metagenome (GOLD analysis project Ga0126342, IMG submission 92528) | Coral microbial communities from Lord Howe Island, Old Settlement Bay, Australia - Cyphastrea 1 metagenome | ecosystem: Host-associated > Invertebrates > Cnidaria > Coral ...
CAGATGCAATACAGATGCAATACAGATGCAATACAGATGCAATACACATCAAATACAGATGCAATACACATCAAATACAGATGCAATACACATCAAATACAGATGCAATACAGATGCAATACAGATGCAATACAGATGCAATACAGGTGCAATACAGATGCAATACAGATGCAATACAGATGCAATACAGATGCAATACAGATGCAAATACAGATGCAATACAGATGCAATACAGATGCAATACAGATGCAATACAGATGCAATACAGATGCAACACAGATGCAATACAGATCAAATACAGATGCAATACACATCAAATACAGATGCAATACAGATGCAATACAGATGCAATACACATCAAATACAGTTGCAATACTCATCAAATACATTGTGTAACATATTTGGCAGTTGCAGTTGCCATGATCCATCATTCTTCCATCTCCCAATTTCTTCTGGCTGCGTCAGTGTATCGATTTGTAGCTACCTGGTCTCCCCGTCAGAACTATCAGAATTCAGAATAGCTCATCGACCATTTTTTATTCATATCAATACTTAAAGAACCTATAAGAAACTAAGAAAAACATAGAAACACCATGCAGAAAACTAAAGCGAGGAGATCATATCGAGGTCAGATCAACGATTCGATGCCAAGGAACTTCTTCAGTGCTTTACGCCATGGTCGTAGCGTGCAGGAGGCCTTTGAGCCACTCGCCACATTATGAGTTGTTACATACCGCAACGGCTCATGGAAAGAATCTTATTTTAGCATATTTTAGCATGGTTGGCTTCTATTTCAGCACTTACTATATCAGAGTTAATTGATTGGCAATCAGCTTACTCGAGACATGTGGAGGCATTCCGAACGGAGGGTCTTTTGACAAACGGACTGAGCAGCAGATGCGGACATGTGCTGGATAGCGGCTTGCCGTGGAGTGTAAAGCCCTGGTGAGATTCTGAGCTGTATTTATCATAGTTCAATAGTGACCAATAGTGTGTACTGCTTCTTTTCCCAGCCCAGATGCCCTTCACTCCCCTGCCAACAGTGGCTGAAGTGGCTGCAGTGGCCGCCCCCGCCACCATCCAATCGGTGATATTCTGCAGGAGGTGCAACTAGCATGGTTTAATGTTGAAGATTGGTTTTAGAAAAGCAAACCTATTTAATCCTATTTAATCCTATTTAGATCGCTCGCTAGCTTTTGTCAATTGGGGAATTTGACAAATTTAACCTCCTTGGATCACTCGCTAGCGGCAGTGAGGCTCAATTCACTAATCGGGGCGGGGTGGAAGGGCATCTGGGCCAGGAAAGAAGCAGCACACACCATTTGACTATGACAAACACAGCTCAGGATTCGTCTCACCAGTATCTTCATGTCAGCATTTGTAGGCTACTGTATACGTAAAAGAACTACCATACTCACAATGTGTACACGCAAATCTATATAACACACATATATACATGTGTGCAAGAACGATATGGGGTCTCAGACTGGGTCAGGGTTCCAGTGTTCCCAGCTGAGTTGCGGCGTGGCCTGCCTACAGCATGCAGCCAGTCCCATACCGCAGCGTGATGCAAGCGCCTTTTTGCTCCTCCCTGAAGGCTCGAAATTGAACTTGTGGCATTTGCAATGACTAGTACTGGGTAGCTTGCACTTGGTCGACTATGCCGTTATCAAATCGTAAAAAAAATTGAGCTTTGCGAGCTGGGAGGGCAAACAAGCCGCATGATGCAAGCGTTTTATCAAGAACGGTGGTCAAGAACCAAGGACTTGTCAAGCATTGTCAAGGAGAAACAAAATGGAACAATCTCAAAGCAACCGTTTTTTGCATCTTGCAGGCTTTCTCTGTTTTCTTTTCGGGTGTCTTGTTGTGGGTCATTTCCCGGTTGTCTCAGGGGACCACAGTGCAGTACTAACATCTGCAGTTTCAAGGCGCAACTGGCTGCAGTGTGGATACACAGCTTGGTAGTCATGAAATGTCGTGAATCTGGGCGATGGAAGAATTAAAGCTATGTTAAATCCCTGACGAATCACAATCTTGACGACTTATTATCAGTGAGAGTTGAATCCCTGACTAATCCTCACAGCATTCACTGCCTTCATCAAAGAGATCAAAGTGCTGGAAGGACATCTGCATCACAACCCTCGTTGCCCAGCCGGTTGCCTCCTGTCGTGGAGGATTTCATGGGTCGTGAGGCCGGACATGAATCATGACATCATTTTGGTGACTGGGACATGCTTGGATTGAGTATCTGGGACTATATAATATCCCGCCATTCACATCCATATCCCATTCATATCCAACAATATCCACTGGTACTCGTACTTGAAGAAATCTTTATTTCTAGGTATCAATATAAATCATTAAAAATCGAGGCTCCCATTAGCATATCCCATTAATATCCCATATATGTGATGGAAATATTAATATCCCACGAATGGGATTACTGGGGTGTAAACATATGGGGTGCCCGTTACTCTCCACGGAATCCAATTGGTTGGGAGGTGGACCTTTGGCGCACGATGTGCTTGCTAAAGTCGAGGCGCCACCAGTCAAAGTACAATCAACAGCCTGTTGATGTGTAAAATCAACGAATTGTACATTGATTCAGTTGATTCAGCTACCAGTGGTATACCAGTGCTGATAGTGCTGCAAATTGGTAATTCAAACATCTTCAAATTTACTCTGACTTGTGAGTTTTTGATCCCTGGCAAAGCGACATGGAGGCGCTTGGTTTCCCTGAGCGGTGTCAAGGGCATTGGCAAAACTGCTTTGCTCGCGGCGCTGGGGCACTTCATCCACTTGCGCTGCGCGGGCGGTGGTGCTTTTGACCAAGTGCCGCTCAGTGGAAGCAGAAGACTTTGTCGCTGCGCCGGATTCCAGTTCTGTGAAAAAAGTGTTTGACACCAAATGTCGAATGACTAGCAGTTCTGATGAACAGTCAACAACGGAAAGCACACATTATACATATATAATACATATAATTTAATCATATTTAATATATGTATAATACATAATATATACATATACATATACATCATATATACATACACACATTATGTACTGTATGTACATATTGATGTAAGCTTGGCTTGTTGAAGAAACGTTGTGTCTGTATGACGAGCTAAGGTACTGGCTTGGTGCCTCGGAGCAGACATCACTGGCGAGACAAAGAGATAAGACAGTGAAAGGATAGCACGTGGAAAGGATATATCAACTGTATATATAAAAAATATCCATCAATATCATGATATCAATATATGATAATATATATGTATATATATGTATATCATGTATATATGATATATATATATATATATGATATATGTATATCATGTATATCAAGATATCAACATATATCAACTGTATATCCAATATCCATCAATATCCCTGTTTGCTTTCTTGAATGCGTTTCGAGACTCTCAGGCGGAAAAACGGCCGCAGATGACTTTCAGCGACTGCTGGAGATGTTGCAAACAACTCCGGAGCCTTGGTAAACGAATAAAGAAATAAACATGTTATATATATATATATTTATATATATGCGTGTAACATTATGTAACACTTCAAGAGTTGGAAGGCCTCGTATACCTAGTACTGCTGGCTACCTTCAAGTTTCAGCAGCTTTTGGCTCCGCTTGGCTAGAGCTCCGACCCGTTGCATCCCGTTGCCGCAGCTGAAGGACCTCAATGTCTTGGTGATCGTCACGGATGGACCGTCGCAGCCACCAGTCGAAGAGCTGCTGAATTTCAGCCGCAAGGCCAGAGTGGAGAACATCACGATGCCCACGGACCAAAAATATCTTGTGAGACCATATAATAATTATAATATATGTTAATATATATATAATTATATATATATATATGAGTATCCGGCAAAATTATTAGCATTTGAAAGTAGTAGAGAGCTGCCTTGAACTTTGCTTGCCTTCATGAAACCTTCACAACCGATAGGGGACGACCCAGCACCAATACCCCCAGATTCCAACACGTTCCCACAATAATCTGGAGTAGGGTAGGGTGCTTTTTTTACAGCAACGGCTACAAACAGGGCTGTAAACAGCTACCTCGGTTAGCTTTCTCTTGGAGAGCACCAAGCATATATTGTTTGCGGCATTTCACCCACCATTCTCACCGATAACCGATACCAACCGATACCCATGTTTGCAATTATTATCACATGCTGAGACCATGCCACACGTACTACTCTTACTGCTACCGCTTCTCCTACTTTTATTACTAGTACTACCACCACCTCCACTACTACTACTGCTACTACTGCTACTACTTCTGCTGCTTCTTACTACTTCTGCTGCTTCTTACTACTTCTACTTCTACTACTACTACTGCTGCTGCTGCTGCTACTGCTACTGCTACTGCTACTGTTGCTGCTGCTGCTACTACTACTACTACTACTCCTACTGCCACTGCCACTGCCACTGCCACTGCCACTGCCACTACCACTACCACTACAACTACCACTACCACTACCACTACCACTGCTGCTACTACTATTTTTCTTATTTTTTCTTTCTCCTATCTACTACTACTACTACTACCACTACTACTACTACTACTACTATTACTATTACTACTACTACTACTACTACTACTATTACTAGTACTATTACTATTACTTCTACTACTACGACGACGACGACTACTACTACTACTACAATTACTACTTCAATTACTATTACAATTTCTACTACAACTACTACTACAATTACTACTACAATTACTACTACAATTACTACTACAATTACTACTACAATTACTACTACAATTACTACAATTATTAATTATTACTACAGTTATTACAATTACTACTACTACTACTACTACTACTACTACTACTACTAGCACTGCTACCACTGCTACCACTGCTACTACTACTACTCCTACTCCTACTCCTACTGCTACTGCTACTACTACTGCTACTGCTACTACTGCTACTACTACTACTACTTCTTACTACTTCTACTACTTCTACTACTTCTACTACTACTACTACTAATTCTACTACTACTAGTTCTACTTCTTCTACTACTACTACTGCTGCTGCTGCTACTACTGCTATTGCTGCTCCTGCTGCTATTGCTGCTGCTGCTGCTGCTGCTGCTATTGTTGCTACTGCTGCTACTGCTGCTACTGCTGCTACTGCTGCTACTGCTACTTCTACAACTGCTACTACTACTACTACCACCACTACTGCTACTACTTCTTCTTCTACTTCTACTGTTACTTGTTTTTCTACTAGTATAAGATAAGTACAATGAGCAGCACTTGCTACTGGATGTTATCAAAGAGCAAAAATCTTCACAACCGGTAGGGGACGACCCAGTTTTGCCCGTGGCAATTACAGGGAACAAATAATTTTGCCGTCACTCATATATATATATAATATATATTATATATATAATATATATAATATATATATAATATAATATATATATATAATATAATATATAATATATATATATAATATTATATATATAATATAAATAATATATAATATATATATAATATATATATATATATTATATATATATATTATATATAATATATATATATAATATAATATATATATATAATATAATATAATATATATATGTGTCACACATCATCAGTATAAAAACCGGGGGGAAATCCAAAACAACAAGTCAATTTGATTCAGCTGATTCAACTTGTTCTTTTTCGAGGTCCGGCTCATTGTGGAGACTTCAAACATTTGGTCCGCCGGCGGTGAAGGGCTCAAGATTCCACCGCCTCAGCACAATCCTTTTCAGCACATCCGGCTCAGGTGACGTGAAGTCAACACCCATGCCATTGGGGCCACTGGAACCTTTACTGCAGGCCAGGACATCCAGGACCTGGTGCGCAGGGTGGAGCGCCAAAATGGAGCGAAAATGGAGCTCTTGAGGTTCAAAGATTTCGACCATGGACATGAGTAGACATGAGTCAAATAATGGTATTTTCCATAGTTCCGTTAGTTTACCAGAGGGTAGTGTCCGGGATTGTCCGGAGATCTCAGGGCAGGACCGCTGGATCCCATCCCCCGGATCCAGATTATTTGATGCGGCTGATGTACTGAAAACTGTATAAAAATTTGCCTGACCCAGAACTTTCAAGCATTAAAGGATATTAAAGGCATGTTTTCCTTTCCTCTTATTGCAGTTCTGGAAATCTTAGTAAGGCAGTGGTTTTTCTGGTGAACCCATGTGGATCCACATGGATCAAGGCTCGGCTGTTCCTGCAACGCGCAGCGCGGCCTTTGTACGACTTCGAGCTGGAGCCCACGCATCAACCAGGACCGACTCGCTGCGACCGCACTGCGCGACTCACCAGGGATTGCGCTGATTAGATGGGCCATGGAGTTAGTTAACTAAGTTAACTAGTTAGTAGATGGATTATTTCATTGGGATATAGGGGGTAACAAATCCCCACTTACTAACCAGGAATCGCTAATCCCATGGCCCATCTAAGTGCGCCCACCAGAGCAGGAAGAAAAACAACACCACCGAAAAATGGCACCTGTCACACATTTTGGGCAGAATTCACATCCGCGATGTGCAGGCCAAATGCCAAGCAGTGAGCCAAATTTGGCCAACATTTCCTTGCAACCAAGGGATTTGATAGTGCTGGCCTCAGGGTGAACCATTGTGAACCTCAATCTCAAGTAATCTCAATGGATTGGTTTTGTTGGGAAAATCTTAACCGGAAACCATGGATTTTCCATGGATTTTCCCATCAAATATGGTGTTTTCCGGTGAACATTTTCCCTTAAACCAATCCATTCCCAAGCCGACCTTAGAATTTCCTCGTGGAGGCCGTCGCAGAGCTGCCCTGGATCAAAGCTCTTCAGGGCGTCCCGTTGCGCATCGTCATAACGGCGCAGCGCTTGAGCTTTGGAGCGAGAGGAGATTGGAATTTTGATGCGCTCCATTCAGAACTCGTAAACTAGCAATAAATGGTGTGTATTGGTAAATCAATAGATAAATGATCATTTTTATGAACAGATAAATGATGATAAATGATGATTTTTATCAATAGATAAATGATGATAAATGATGATTCATGATAAATGATTGGTTGGGTAGATGATTCAATGCTATCATGCTGGAGCATGTGCGTCGGGCAGAATTGTGGGGTCGTTTTGTTCAGGCTGTTTGAGTGTGAAACCAGTGGAGGACCCTTTTTTGCTCTGCCCAGGTGAAGAGATGAATGGGGGACATTTGCTATTTCCTATTGCGCCTGTTCTTCAGAAATAAGGTGAGAGCTACTGATATGTACTAACTATTATATGACTATATGCCAAACATGTCCATTTGCTGAACTAAGTAACTAGGCGCTAAGAATTCCAATTTGACATCTTTACTTCAGCATTCCAAGCCTTTGGGACCTTGGGGCCTGAGGAAAACATGGGAAGCTGCAGAGAGCGGCCCAACTGGGCAAGTGACCTGATACCGACGATGTTTTGCTTGCTATGAAACATAACTTTATACGAGGCACATCGAGGCACCATCTACTACACAAGCACAGTGCGCATGAAGGGTTTTTGGATGCGTTCAGTGTCAACCCACAGATCCACACATTTTTGATGTTGGCCGAGACTTTTGATTGCTCGGAATAGTTTCTGAACGTGTCCGATTTCTTTCTTGAATTACATGTCGCAAGTGTTTGTGGTATGCATTTATGGTAGAAACGGTAGAAGAACAATGCAGCAGACCAGTTTCAAGCAGAACTTGCCGTTGATTTTCTGCAAGGTCTCTGGTCGAGTGAAGCTCCGGGCAGTACGCCCTGACGGACTCAGCAGAGAAGTGATGCTGAATCTTACTACAACTCTCCAAGAGGTTGTGGCCCCTTAGCGAAAGCCGTCAGGTTTTGAAGTTAAAATTTTAAGATGATTTGTTTTTATTCCGTTGACACATGGCGTAAAATTTTCCAATCTGTTCACGAAACTGGTGCCACTGGTGCCACTGGTGACCAAGGACAAGTACTCTCCGTCTGGTTTGAAACCCGATGACTTTGAGCTTTACGTGGATGACTGCCTAGCGCCGGCTGACGCAACGCTCAGAAACTTGATTGCATTTGATTGCATGTTTAAAAGGTTTTCCGCATGCTGCAGATTCTGGTTCTTCTGTCCTCCCTAGATCTGCTTCGTTGCATATGCCCTCATGGAAACAGTTCATGCATTGCAGCCCTTGGTGACTTGCATCAGCTTGCTTTGTCAACTTTCAGGTGACTTCTGGGACGAGAAGGCTGGGTTTGTGGGCTACCTTGAAGCTCAGTTCCCATAGGAACAGGTAGATGGATGTGCGGTAGCCTTAAGATATTGGCATCAGACTAGAAGAACACTGGTGAACTCCCACTGTCTGTGTGGCGATCATTTGTTTCAAAAAATGTACTGGAAATGCCTTGAGTGCCGGAGCCATTGCAAAGGAGGTTTTTGCAAAAACACTGTCACTAAAGTATACATGATGATTCAATGATGATACCTCATTCACTTGCACCATACTTGCACCAAACATGTTTGTTCCTTCGGTGAATATTTGGTGACTCTTTTTTGGCCTCAAATCCCAGGCCCGACTTGCTGGCTTTATCACCCTCCACTTTCGGCACAAGTCTGCCGTGCCTGACTGGTGAGGGCCGTCGAATTTGGGTGTCTCAAAAACATCAGAATGACTTCAATGATGGGTGCTGGTTTTACTATGTTTTACTTATGTGTTTGACTGATTTTTGGTGGTTGAGAAATGTTCGAAGTGAATGTTTCACGTGTGTACATAGCAGTGCAGGAATAGGATGCAGGCCCATTGACGATCTGTGCTAGTTGCAAGCTTTGGGGAGATTTCAAGCAGCTAGAAGCACTCTGGACAACAAACTGATTGCAATGATTGTTGTTAGGAACTGTGCGGGATCATCAATTGAAGCCCTGCCAACGAGAAGCTCCGAAAAAAATGCGGCATTTGCTGACTGTTGCTGAGACTGTGATGAAAGATCGAGGCGTTCGTTTGGTTTGTGCTGTCAAGGACCACATAAACACAGTTTCAAGGTATGTGTGTGCATTTCTCAGGCTGTTCACGAGGGGCACATTCTTTTGTGCACAGAGATTTTGAACATACAGCGAATCGTTAGCAACATTCATATTCGGAACATCAATCAATCCCGTAATCTGCAAATTCTCAAACATCTATACCTTCAAAAACCCCTTCATTAGATATATACCCGAAACATCCAAATCTATGTCAAATAATGTCAAATATCCCATCAACGTTGGGTTATTGATCCACTCCATGCTCACGTCTACGACGACTCTGGCCCCGAGGTGCTGGAATATGCTGGAATGCTTCTGACTGATTTTTCACGGTAGCATGTGAGGACCAAAAGGAGAACAACAAACAATTTTGAGTTTTGAAATTCCTCTCCATGAAAAGCGATAAAAAATGAAAAGCCAGGATCAAAGCCTATCACAGTTGTCGTTTTTCCTCGAAAATTTCTGGCATCGCCAGGCTGATTGCCAGGCTACCGTAATTAGACAACAAATCGTTGCCCCAAGGGCCTGGAGGTCCAGCCCATCCGGACAGCATGGACGGAAAAGAGCTCATCCGGTGATGTGCAGTTTATGCTCTGTCTAAGACGTCTAAGAAGATTCAATGAGATTCATATGCGATTCATATGAGATTCATATGAGAGTCATTTATGCTTTATTTATATATATATATATATATATTCAGAAAAGGAAGAACACAAGATCAGCCTGGAAGTGGACTGAATTACCCCCGAGAATATGACCACGATGCAACACGATGCAACACCATGCAACAAAAATCAAAGCAGAATTTGTTGAGCAAAAAAGTGACGCAGGCCTCGTTGACCGCACCGCTTCCTTCATGACCAGGCTCGCGCCGTGGTGAGTTTTCGCTGTGGCGATTCTTCGTAATTTCATAATTCATAAGATATTCAGAACACACATATATATATATATATATATTATATATGTATATTTCAACATGTTGCAAACATGGTGACTTCAAGTGTCTGGAAGCTGAACAATCAGCACTCATTCGCAAGTTGATCAAGTTGTACAGCTGTTTAAAACTTGACATGTTTATCAATCTCCGCAGAGGTTGTGCTCCGACTCCACCGTAGCAAAAGAAGATGCGCCTTGGACTGTCCAGCTTGCGGCAAGCTGCATCCACCTCTCAAGTGGAGCTTGAGGTGTTCAGTATAGTATATCAATACATCCATGAAACCTAGATATTACATGATAGAGCAGTAGATGTGGTCCAAATGGATGAAAATGGTGTGTATATAGCAATTGTCCTCTTTGACTGGAATGGGCATAGTTTGGTCTCTCCTGCCTGCATGCTGTGATTGAAGTATAATTAATTGAGATGAAGCAGGGATTAAGACTTTGCGCTTTAAGTTGCTTTGGGCCAGGTTCCATACCTGAAGATCATGCAGGCTTACTCTCGTGCAAAACGACCACAAGGCGCGCTTATTACTTTTTGGAAGAAACTAAGAGAAATCGAAAGCGGATAGGATGAATAGGCATGGAAGCACTTCTTCACACGAGCTATTCTTCATATCAAATGAGTCTATCAGAAGCGCCAAGTGATGACAAAGTCTTTGACAGCCCGGTCAGGTGCTGCAGATTGGCATGAAAAGATGGCTGGAATCCTGGTGCATGTGATCATAGATTCATAGATCAGAGTGACCTCCCCATCTTACATCATCCCTGTTGATGGGTTGCTTCGTTGCAATATGTTGCGATGTTTTTTTTCTTTAAGATTTCATGAAACTCTGCCTCTGCAGTCCTTGGAGGTTGTTCACAGTGTTTCTCCAGAACTCCAGCCTCCAATAGTGTAGTACAATCGTCTACGATAATTAGATAGATATAATTAGTCCACATCCTTTGACTGCGGCACCGATGGGCTTCATTTGCATGCTCCAATGAGGCTGCTTCCATTGGTACCCCGCCAGTAGAGGCATACAATACCGTGATCAGGACCTGGATTTTCATGGATTTTCCACACATCCAAAGACGTAATTTGCCCAAGACATCCCAATACTCCCCAGACGATATCTTTAGATATCTTTAGTTGGTTGGAAACAGACTAGGCATGAGATTCTCGAATCTTGCTGAAGTCTGGCACCTTTCTTGCTGGACAGGAGCTATGCAGAGGTCGGGACAATCTGCTTGCCCTCAGCTTTTATGAGTCGCATTTGGACACACTGCATAGCAACATAGTGTCATTTGCGTTCAACAATATTAAGCATGGGATATGGAACTCAGATGGAACTCAGATATTAAGCATGCGATACGGAACTCCTGCACATGGACTTGGACGACCAGTTCATCGCTTTTAAGCAAAAAAGAGTTGTAGGTTTTGGATAGTTTTGGTGACTTGACTTTTTTTTATCTAGACAATTTACGCAGCTGCCAAGATGAGGGGCGGATCTTGTGGGTAGGTTGGTGACATCGATTCAGCCAGCAAGTGGCTTGCCAGGTGCGTTGGCTTCTGCCGTTTGTTTCTTATCACACCAAACCCAACCTAAGCCGCATATCGCATCATATCGCATCATATCGCATCATATCGCATCATATCGCATCATATCGCATCATACATACTTTGCATGTTTGATTTGCATGTTCCCTATTCAGAGTGTGGCAACTTTTACAAACTACAAACTGAGCAGATTTACCAGCATGGTGCACCAGGTTGCAAGCAGAAGCCCAACCAGACTTCGACTCGTATCAAGCTGTGGGTCTTCCCAGATGTGGATCAGGATGGATCAGGCCTTGCCTTCCCAGATGTGGACAGCCAGTGTGCAGGGTATATGTGTACGTATTATCATTATATTATACCCAGCACACACTGAATAATGATAATAGTGATTTATAGTGAATATACCATAGTGATTTATAGTGAATATAATGATATGTGCTATTCTAAATATGGTACTATGGTATATGTTTGCTATTCTAAATACCATAGTGATTTATAGTGAATATAGCCTGCATACATGAAGACATACAACAGGTCCCTTTTCTCCGCGATGGCTGGTGGAGCTTTTGTAGTCTGAGGATTTCACGCTTTCCAAATCAAAGGTCTTGGATGCCTATGCATCCAATGGCGATGCTAAGAAGGTAGACGATATCTGGAAGGACTGCTGACATCATACGATTAAAAAATGCACAGCTGGCATAGTCGTGCAGTGTTCAAAGCGTGGGTTGATGAGTTCGGCGGTCCTCAATATCGTGGGATCATCATCCATGAATTGGAGATCCCATTCGCCAAACAGTTGTGTTTGTTCTGCTAAATCTCCCTGGAATCGGCTGGCAGGAGCTGACTGCAGCCGGCTTCACAGCGACAGATCAGACCTACTGTTCCATGCTGCGGGCCCATTGCGTCGCCAAAGATGCCGAGAATGTCCAGGTGCCCCGGATGGGCGGTTGATACTCCAGGTCACATACCCTCTGGATCCCTCTGGTAAACATACAAAAAGCTAGTGAAAATGGCCATAGAAACAGTGGATTTACCCATTAAAAATTGTGATTTTCAATAGTTTTTTGTACGTTTACCAGAGGGTAAATTCACGGATGTGGCTGGAGAAAACGACAAATTCGGTGACTTAACGACACTGACGATACTTGCTGAGTTTTTTTTTGTTTTGCATGAAAAAGAAAATCCAAAACAAACATCATTCATCATCCATAGGATCCATGGTGCTGCTATATATGGTAACATGGATCCCATCAATATACCCCCTTTATGTTAGATAATGTTAGTATATATACCAGCACCATGGATCCTATGGGTTCATTCATCATTCCACATTGATCACATGGTGGATGTCACGGTGAGGTGTGGGTCAGCCGCTTCGAATGGGAGGGGATCCAGTTCAACTGGTTGGCCTTCTCAGAGTTGGTGAGGCGACCGGAGCGGCGGAGACGAGTTTTTGAGACTCGTTGAAAAAAGAGATGATTTGGGTATGGATCAATACCTATGAAAATACCATTTTTAGTGGGATGAACATCCATAAATCCCAGCTATTTTGATGTGAACTACAGGGGTACAAGGTTTTGACACACTGCCATTTGGCAATATTTGGCATTGGTTGTTGGTAATATTTGGCAATATTTGGCATTGGCAATATTTTTTCAATATTTGGCAATATTTGAGCCAACAAAACAATTCTGATCTTTGGAAATGACCAGGTTCAACCCTTGGGCAAATTGTGATGGCATCCCTCTGCAAAGTGCAGGTTTTACCTCGAGCAAGGTGAGTTGTCGAAAGCGTTCGGTGCCTTGATACGTCGCTTCCAGCTGGCAATATCATAGCGGATTTGCACATTTTGCACTCCACGTGCATGAAAAGTGAGACTACTAGTAGGATGAATTCAAAAAAAAACATGGTCCCTTTGGGACAAGATGGGACAAGATTACAGCCTCAGCCGGCCTCAGCCAGTGATTCCGAGGCTCACACTGTCAGAGGAAATGGCCATGACAGACCTGTTCGACATTGGAACCGGTTGGGACTCCCATGAAAAGCACGGCTGGGTGGTCAAGCTGTGCTTTTTCAAAAAGGAGCTGCACCGTTAATTCACTCGGATGGTAAACATGTGGCATATAAATATGTGCATGCTGTTCTTCTGGGCCCACAACTAATCTTATGCCTGCGCGAAATTATCTCCCAGCCGCGCCCACAAACTAATCTGGTTACAGTAGCCCATAATGCATGCTGTTTGAAGATAATTTCTCAACAATATATGTGAGATTGCATATTTAAAGATAAATATGTTTAATTAATAGTATGAGACTGCATAATCTATGAGTGCAGGTTTCATCCTCAAAATCAAGCTGATGGGTTTGTTGCTACCTCGGCAATGAATGGATGGTTGGTTTCTGTGTCAGGCCTCTGGCTGGAACAACTTCAGGTGGCTTCGGGAAGGATTTGGAGATGGTACTCAGCCTCCTATCGACTTTGGTTCACGCCATGATTCTGTGCTCAGCTGGTCCATTTTGCCTGTTCACTTTATGATACTTCGTCTTTGTGTCTTGTATGTATTTGTATGAGCGCATGTAATTATTTCATTCTTCTGCAAGAGTTTCATGTTGAAACAGACATTGTGTTCTTCGGTTGAAAACATCTTCCACATGTGTCATTTTGACTCAACTTCGGTGCCCTCGCTTCACGCCCCTCAGTTTCGCAACTAGAATGCCGGGACCCTTGAACTGAAACTGGCAGCCGGAACTCCCAGATGGGAACTGCCACCCATCAACTTAAGTTGATGTACACCTTAATGATCTTAATTTAATCTTAATATAATTTCATAAAGTATCTGCGGATATCTACGGCAGATTTGTGCAGACTCACAGCTTTGCATGTTTTTTGCTGCAGGCTGCACAGCGTGCCGGTGAGACGTCCCATTTAGAGAAGGCATGCTGTGAAATGAGCTCCATCAGCCTCCATCATCTGAATCGTGGACTTCGGTGGTCTCAGTGGATATGCGCCACAGATGGGTTTAGTGATCCAACCTGGTAAACATACAAAAAGCTATAGAAAATTACCATTTATAAATTTTATAATAGGTAAATCAACTGTAAATATCTGTAAATGATCATTTTCAATAGCTATGTTAAATTACCAGAGGGTACGTATGAATTACGTATGTTTCGTTGATTTTTTGCTGGCCGTGCCAGGTTGCAGCTGCGATGGTGCGACATGGCTATCCCTTGAATGCAGAGGCGAAAAGGACTGGAATCACCAGAGCTGTGCAGTGGACCAGCTGCATGACATGCAGAAGGCGGTTCCTGTGCCTTCAGGATTACCAGCCGGTGAAGACTCCCAGGCTGACGTTGATGCAGAGCTGACATGAGTCACAGCCACTTTAGTATTGCAGGAGTTTTTTTGTCCGAGATGTGCGCGAAACACTGTAAAGCGATAGGCCCCCCCAAAAGCGTCAAAAGCGATAACCTGGGACCATACACGATAGTCCATTAAACTTGGCGTAAACCAAGCAAATACTGTTGTGCACATTCACCCAAGGGGCAAAACCGATGATTCAAATTCAACCTGTGGTGCCCTGTTTCCTGAAGTTACTGTACCATATCATTTGGCATCCAACTCGCTCGCTCTCTATATCTCTTTCTCCCTTCTCTCTCTCTCTCTCTATCTATCTATCTATCTCTGTCGTTTTGCGGAAAATTCCTTCGAACAATGTCATATGTTGTGGGGGTTGTTTAGGGATAACCAGCACTTAACTATTTGTTGCACTCGGTCCCCTGGCCAAGCCAGAAACCCATTTCCATAGCCTTAGAAACGAAATGAAAGGAAATGAATGCAACATGAAAGGAACATGAAAGGGATGCAAAATGAAAGCAATATGAATTGTTGCCGAAGCACCTGAAACCAACAAAGCAACTCTTCGATCGATTTCCGAGCCTGTTTAGGAATGGATTTTGGTTTAACGTTGGATCTTGAATGTACATCTGTGTACATTCAAGTGACAAGCAGATGATCGACGTTTATTGACCAACAGCTTGAAGGAGAAAATGTATCTGGTTTGCACTTCGGCTCAGCCAGGATTGTGCCAACAATCCCAAGGATGCTTACAAGATTCTTCACCACGGGAATACAATATAACGATATACAACAATTATATGACATAACATAATATAATAGAATATACTAAATACTTCATAGATATACATAGATACTACATAGATACTACATATAGATACTATACATAGACACTACATACATACTATATTACACATCCTTCTCACTCATCGACATCCGCCATGGGTGGCTTCCTGCCATGGACCTGGGTTTTTCGGTTGCCCGCCTTGGTGACACTGGCCGCGGCGGCCGCGGCCTTCCGCGCTCCTTGCGTTCCGCTGGACGTTGCCACGCCATACCAAAGCACCTGGAGTTGCAGCTCGGAAGTCATGGCAGGTGGAGGATTTACCAAGATATGGCTATTGGTCAAAACCCTGGCACCTAGTGAAGCCCAAAATAGCTGGGATTTATGGATGTTCATCCCATTAGAATTGATAAGAATAGGTTTTGACCCAGAACCATATCCCAATCATATCCCAACAAATGAGATATAGAATGGATATAGTGGAGAAAAAACCGGATCTTATTGGATATTAAGGTATACTTTTTTATGATCATTGCCATGATTCTTGAACTCTATCTAGTAACAATAATAGTAATATCCCAAGATATCGCAACATGGAATGTGTGGATGATGGGCTCGGGTCAACATGGAGCATTTTTTCGGGAATGATCCCAGACATATATGGGAGTTTTGAACGGATATGTTCTTTACGATTTGATGACAAACTATGGAATTTTTGAGCGTTTACGTATGCCAACTAATATTTGTTTCCCTGAAGAATTGGGTGTCCCAAAATTTGATGGTTGACCAGGTGTTTGACCAATGTGTTTTCCAAGTGCCAATTTTTTCGGCATCGCTTTTGGAGTGCTTCTGTGGCATATTCTGGCCATTAATGTGGCCATGAAAATGTGGCCTGAAATATGGGGAACATGACCGATTTTTCACATCTTTGTTACAGTTCCCAGAAACGAGGCGGGACTAAGTTGTTACAGACCAATTCATTGACCAATGATGCGACGGGGATTTTGATGTCTGTTTTTGTCTTCAATAACTTCGTGGATTTTCCAGTGATATATTCTGATATGACTAGGAGATGAAACATGATGAAACATCCACAACTACAAGCTATTCTGATGTTCACCCAAGAGAGACCACTTCCATTCATGCCCGAGCTACTGTAGTTACTGTAGTTGTTTCATCTCAAAGATGTGATGGTTGTGATGGAGAGTCAAGAAGAGGTACCTGGGGTTTGGTGGCACTCACTTTGGGTAACGCTAATTCCTCACGAAGCCAAGAAATCTCACCAGCACAGATCTTCTGTTTTTGCCTTCTGGACATGAGAATTGGACATAGAATAGAAGTATCATCGCCAATCGCCATCGGCTGCTGGTCAAGACTTGCAGGTCATGACAACTTGACGGATGGAAGTCCACAGCACTGGACAGGCCCCCTATGGCTGTGAGAGTTTGGTTGGGTGAAATGTTCGGGCAGTCGGGCAGGCTTTGGCTTCCTGTGATTTGTGAACTTACAACTTAGATAACTTAGGCACAAGTAGAGCCCCTATTCCAAGATATTTCACAGGGTACTCCCCAAGCCATTTCAAAGGCCATATCAGCCTATGAAAGTACCATTGTTGGTTATCATGTGGGGTTATGCCCGGTTATACGACCTGATTTCTTGGGAATGTGACAGCCCTCCTGGTTCGCAGCAGAAGTCACATTTCTCCCTCCAGGTGACAGCTTGGAGTGGGTTGGTCTTCTGCGCGTTGGATCAACAGTCTATCGTTGGCTGGGGCAGCCTGTCCTGGACTGATCCACGGTTGATCTTTTTTGCATAGAGAGTGCATGGCATGTCAAGTCATGTGTTCTGCCACATCATATTTGACTTTTGAATACTTTTGACAATGTTGAGCCAGCCCTCTTGAAAGCATGGGTTTCAATAGCTCATGCTGTATGCCATAAAAGGCGGTAGTACTCAGCTGGTTTTCATGGCACGGAAGTTCCCTTGAGACTCCTGAACGACTCCTGAACGAATGTTTTAGCAGCAGATCAAACCAGCAAAGATCCACCGATCGGGTTACTTCATGATCGATCGGGTTATTCATTGGTCATCATAGATAGATATAGATAGATAATGATAGATAGATAGACAGACAGACAGACAGACAGGCAGGCAGACAGACAGACAGATAGATAAATGTTCGGGAATAGACAATATGGAATATTATTGATATACTGGTTGGTGGTTTGGAACATTTTTATTTTCTATAATATATGGGATAATCCTTCCCATTGACTAATATTTTTCAAGATGGTTGAAACCACCAACCCATATATAATATTTTGATATTGTTTGACCTGACATGAATGAAGAGATTCTGCTCCAGGACTTGCCAGCGGCTGTGCAGAAATCTGTCGAGGTTCGGCCTACGACCACACGCTACACATTTCAGGCAGGGTATCCGATGCCAAGATGCGATAGTCACGTGGCATGTCTTTGGAAATTGCTCAAAATGGGTAGGGAACTGGGAACCAGCAGAATTCAGACAGAATGCTCAATTAGTTTACGGTATTGTACATTTAGTTCTAATAGATTGGCTCTACAAGTCTCCAACGTAAGGGGGGAAATGGATAAAGCATCGTCACTTCAAGTCACTTCCAAATTAGTTCCCAAGGTCTGCCTCCAAGACAAGCACTTTGAGAGCCCACAGTTTGGTTGTGGGATTCACTCAATGCCATAAACCAACCCCGATATTACCATAAAAAAGATAAACATCTATCAAATACCATAAGTATCCATAAGTGGGTTGTAAAATCTATCCGGAGATAGTAGGTTTATTGGGTTTACCACATATTCCAGGGGTTACTGTTTTCCAGGCGGGCTCTGCTGAGATGATTGTGGACTTCATGACTCCTTCCTTCGGCCATGACGAGGCGTGGAAACGTGATGCTATGGTTGGACAATTTGAATATGGCACTTGAGACTGGTACTATTGCAAGTATCCTTCGCGGATAAGGAGTGAGCGCAGCTGCGCAACTCATCACTTCAGAACGTTCTGGAAGTGCTCTCTTCACATGCTTCAGGTGTTGGTCGTGGCAACCTGTCCGATCACGACAATGAATTTCACTGTCGTGCGTGCCGATGCGCCAGTACAAATCTATTTTGACTCTTGGATGCTAAAGATGCATTGCCCTGGATCGTCTGTTCATGCGACAAACACGTTGGAAGGGAGTCAACATGAGTCAACAGTTTTTCCAGTGGGAATTGTCATTTTAGAGACTCGAGGATATGAGCGCGACGGCTGCTACCAAATCTGACAAGCAGGAGGCACTGGCTGTGCCATCAGGCAGTCTCACATTGGCTCACACGATGCAACAGATGTCGTACTACGCACGTATCATTTAGTTAGCGTTTTTGGTAGATGTGTAATTAGACGGGTTCAGGTCTTTAGATGTCTCTGCTCTTGACTTCGTGTTCAAACATGGCACTCCTATGCAGTATGGCAATCCATGTCAGGTGGTCGGGGTACGTGAGGTATCGGACACGCTGCAGGCTTTGCGGGTGTGGTTTATTCATTGCACAACTTGCGCATGTCATATTGACTCTCGCAGGATGTATGCAGAGTTTTGATACTGTACAACCAACGGGAACAGGATATATATATATATATATATATATTATAATTATATGTATGAATTATTATATGTGGATGGATGTGGATGGTTTTCTTCAAAAAACTGTAGATTTCCGTAGAAAGTCCTGCAGATAGTCCGCTCTGAATGCCGAATGCACCTGGAGGCTGTGCGCGTGGGTACAACTGAGCAGCATGTCTTGGGTCAAACCTCGGATCGATCGGTGCCTTGATTGCGGCATTTGAGTGTAATAACTTGGAAACTTGTCACCAGGTTCATGGTTTCATATGTTTTTTTTTAATGTTTCGTTCTATTCATGTTTTTTAAATGTTTCGTTCTATTCATGTTTTTTTGAAATGTTTGGTTCTATTCTAGTGAGCCATGTGAACATATGTGAACCTGTCTGCTCTAATCTATCCATAGCGGATAGCGATCGAGCAAGAAATAGCAAGAACTGACGGATTCCCTGCCAATGATGGTTGGGTCGCGATCAGCAACAATTTGATGTTTGTTCTGCATTGTTCTATGAGGTCCACTGCATATGCACATATCATGCTGGATTGAGACAGGATTCCATCCCTCACTGAGATAGCGAAGCGTCAGGACTGGGGATATCGCTATTTGGCGGCACCTTCGGCTACAAAGGCAACTATCCACTCCGCTGCTGAATCGCGCCAAGCCTTTGTAAATGGCAGCTATGCGAAGCTCCAGGCGGAGTGTTTGATGAATCATGAACATATTAGCTGCAATCGGGAAGCTAAACCTTGGATACTGATGGATACTGCTTCATATGTAGGCCTTGTCAGCTTTGTCTCAGTAGCCCCGAAAGGCTCAGAGTTCGTTGTTCGCGTTGCTTCAGGATGAGGTTGCTCCGAAAGCGGCAAGGGAGCTTGCTTTGTCCGTGCAAGTGGATCTTGCATCTTCAAGCCGCATTTACCTGATGTTTGATGAGGCGCCCTCTGAATGCAGAAATCAATGAGTCATTTGCATTTCTATTTCAGTGGAGATTTTTCAAGAACTGTTGTTTGCAACATTGCAATATATTCTTTCTGACACTGAGATGCCTAGCTTGGAGATGCTTGGTCGTTCGATGATGTTTTGTGCTGTAAGTTGATTGGCAAAGGAAGTGTATTGTATGCAATGTCTAACGTCTTCCAACTTCTAGTCATAGCATTTGGAAACTTACCAGTAGTACCGCACAAGGCGGTGGCGGAAGTTTCAAAGATAGGAAACTATAGGAGAGGTGAGCTGTTGTGATGCCTGGATGGCAGAGCGAACCCACTGATGGATCGAAAGGCGGTTGGGGCTCTCTGTCTCTGTCTCTCTCTCTCTCTCTCTCTCCATCTCCATCTCCATCTCCATCTCTCTCTCTGTCTCTGTCTCTGTCTCTGTCTCTGTCTCTGTCTCTGTCTCTGTCTCTCTCTCCTCTCTCTCTCTCTCTCTCTCTCCTCTCTCTCTCTCTCTCTCTCTCTC
>Ga0126342_10006507_pt1 | contig 20730 bp, 16 predicted proteins | sample Cyp1metagenome_FD_92528 | JGI IMG/M metagenome (GOLD analysis project Ga0126342, IMG submission 92528) | Coral microbial communities from Lord Howe Island, Old Settlement Bay, Australia - Cyphastrea 1 metagenome | ecosystem: Host-associated > Invertebrates > Cnidaria > Coral ...
AAGCTTCTCTGTGCAAAAGTTCCTCTGTGTAAAAGCTCCTCTGTGAAAAAACTGCTCTGTGTAAAAGGCTTCTCTGTGTAAAAGTCTCTGTGTGTGCAAGCTTCTCTGTGTCAAGACTTCTTTGTGTAAGATTTCTCTGTGTAGAAACTGCTCTGTGTAAAAGCTTCTGTGTGTAAAAGCTTCTGTGTGCAAAGTTTCTGTGTGTAAAAGCTTCTGTGTATTAAACAACTTCTTTGTGTAAAAACTTCTGTCTATAAAAGCTCCTCTGTGTGTACAAGCTTCGCTGCGTAAAGCTGCTCTATGTAAAAGTTCTGTGCGCCGTAACAAAGCTGTCTGTTTGTAAAACCTTCTGTGTGTGTGTGTGAATGTGTCTGTGTGTACAAGATTCTGTGTGCAAAAGCTCCTCTGTGTAAACGCGTCTGTGCGTAAAGGCTCCTCTCTGTAAAGACTTCTCTGTGTAAACGCGTCTGTGCGTAAAAGCTTCTCTGTGTAAGACTTCTCTGTGTAAAAGCTACTCTGTGCAAACGGTTCTGTGCGTAAAAGGCTTCTGTGTGCAAAAACTCCTCTCTATAAAGGCTTCTCTGTGTAAACGCGTCTGTGCGTAAAAGCTCCTCTCTGTAAGACTTCTCGGTGTAAAAAGCTTCTGTGTGTAAAAGCTTTCCTGTGTAAAAGTTTCCTTGTGCAAAAGCTCCTGTGTGTAAAAGCTGCTCTGTGTAAAAGTTTCTGTGCGCCGTAAGAGCCTCTATTTGTAGGGCCTTCTATGTGTAAACGTGTCTGTGTGTAAAAGCTTCTGCGTGCCTGTGTGTCAAGACTTCTCTGTATAAAAGGCTTCTCTCTGTAAAAGCCTCTGTGTGTACAGGCTTCTCTGTGTCAAGACTTCTCTGTGTAAAGACTTCTCTGTGTAAAATTTACTTTGTGCAAAAAAGCTTCTGTGCGTAAAGGCTTCTGTGTGTAAACGCGTCCTTGTGTCAAGACTCCTCTGTGTAAACGTGTGTGTGTGTCAAAGTTTCTGTGTACAGGTTTTTTTTGTGTAAAAACTTATGTGTGTAAAAGCTTCTGTGTGTAGGAGCTTTTCTGTGTAAAGACTTCCCCCTGAAGAAGCTTCCAAAGCTTCTGTGTAAAGCTCCTCTGTGCGTAAACGTTTTTTGTGTGCAAAAACTTTGTGTGCAAAAACTCCTCTGTGTAAAGACTTATCTGTGCAAACCCGTCTGTGTGTAAAAGCTCCTCTGTGTAAGACTTCTCGGTGAAAAAAAATCTGTGTAAAAGCTTCTGTGTGTAAAAGCTTTCCTGTGTAAAAGCTTCCTTGCGCAAAAGCCTCTGTGTGTAAAAACTTCTCTGTGTAAAGGTTTTTTGTGTAAAAGCTTCTGTGTGTAAAAGCTGCTCTGTGTAAAAGTTTCAGTGCGCCATAAACGCTTCTTTGTGTAAAACTTCCTGTGTGTAAACGCGTCTGTGTGTAAATCTAAGAAAAACTTCTCTGTGTAAAAGCTCCTCTGTGTAAAGACTTCTCTGTGTAAAAGACTTCCCTCTGTAAAAGCCTCTGTGTGTACAAGCTTGTCTGTGTCAAGACTTCTCTGTGTAAAAGACTTCTCTGTGTAAAAGCTACTCTGCGTAAAAGCTTCTGTGCGTGGAGGCTTCTGTGTGTAAACGCATCCGTGTGTTAACGCTCCTGTGTAAACGCGTCTGTGTGTAAAAGTTTCTGTGCGTAGAAGTTTCTGTGTAAACGCTTTTTTGTGCAAATTTTCTGTGTGTAAGAGCTTCTCTGTGTAAAGGTTTTCCCGTGTAAAAGCTTCTGTGTGTAAAAGCTTCTGTGTGAAAAGCTTCTCTGCGTGTAAACGTTTCTGTGTGTCAAAGCTGCTCTGCATTAAAGAAATCTTTGTGTAAAAGCGTCTGCTTGCAAAAAAATGTAAAAGCACCTCTGTGTGTGTACAAGCTTCTCTGTGTAAAAGCTCCTCGGTGTAAAGACTTCTATGTGTCAAAGCCTCTGCGTGTACAAGCTTTTCCGTGTAAAAGCTGCTCTGTGTAAAAGCTGCTCTGTGTAAAAGGCTTCTCTGTGTAAAAGCCTCTGTGTGTGCAAGCTTCTCTGTGTCTAGACTACTCTACTCTGTATAAAGATTTCTCTGTGTAAAAATTTTTGTGTGTAAAACCTTTCCTGTGTAAAAGTTTCTCTGTGTAAAAGACTCTGTGTGTAAAGTCCTCCCTGTGTACAAGCTTCTCTATGTAAAAGATCCTCCGTGTAAAGCTCCTCTGTGTAAATGTAAAACCCGTGCCAACAGCTCCGAATTTTCAGTGCCACTCCCTTCCAGCAGAGCTCTTCTCAAGCTATTTCCCCCCCTGTCCGTTCACGCTGATGCATATCCTATGCTTGGGTTCTTCGCTACACAGGGAGCGAAAACCAAGCATCGACGGACAGAACGCCGTGCAAAATGAAAACCCCTCCAGCCTGCAGCAAAGAACTTTTTCCCATGCGTGTCCGGAATTTCCCTTTGCTCAGCACTTAGACACCGTTTGAGAAGTCTTTGGCACCAGTTTTTCGGAACAATCGTATTGATGAAATTTGTCCTGAAAAACCCGTGCCAACAGCTCTAGATTCTCACTATATCGCTCCCTCCCAACGGAGCTCTCCCCAAGCTATTTCCCACGGCTTCCCCTCCGTCCACCCTGTCGTCGCTTCCGTGTCGCTCCCCCCGCGGCGAAGTAAACTAAACGAGAACCATCGAGAACCCAAGCATCGGAGATGCTTTTGGGAAAAACAACATCATTACATTGGAAAACCCATTAGATCCTCATAAAATCCTAGTGAAATCCTAATTCAATCCCCTGAAATCCCACAAACCATCCTTGAATCATCTTGAATCCCATGAATTCCACATAAATCACCACTAAATCCCGGTAAATTCCCATTAAAAACCTCATGCAATCCCATCACCTAAAATCACAATCAAATCTCATCAAAACCCATGAAATTCATTAAACAAATCTAGGTGAATCCTACAAAATCCATCTAAAATCATCGTGAAATCTCATCAAAACTCATGAAATCCATCTAAGATCCACCAAAAATCCCCCACTGTTCATCCCCACAAGTCCAACGCCGAGCATCGCTCCTCCTTAGACAACTCCTGCAACGCCTCCTGTAGGCGTTGCAAGGCGCTTTTTGTTGCGCGCCGACGCTGCGTCTTGGGCCTCGGGATCTACAAAATGGGGATTTCTATGGGATTTCTCTGTGACTCATGGTGACTTTATGGGATTTCTATATGCTTTTTTCTTCTTGAGACTTGAGATAAGAGATTTTAATGTGACTCTTATGTGAAGTTCAATGGATTTTTTGATGAGATAAATTATACGTTAATTTTAATGGCGTTTTAATCGGGATGTCATTGTTTTTTTAATGGGATCTGATATCACGTGGGATATCAATGGGATTTCCAGGTCGGGAGTTCTGGGTGATGGGATGAGTTCTGGGAATTTGGATGGATTCCATGGGATTTCGGATGTGGTATCTGAAATTGGGATGTATATGGAAACCAAAATGCTATAACTGTATAACCAACAATCAGATACAGTTTTATAACAGTTTTCCATCCAAAACTGACTTTTGTATACTTTTGTGGGTCTGATCCAAACTTTTGAACCCTTCGGTGAATTACGTTAAAATTAATTCGTTGCTTCATCGTTACCCTCTGGTAAACTAACATAACTATGGAAAATCACCATTTTTAATGGGTAAATCAACTATAAATGGCCATTTTCAATAGCTACGTTAAATTACCAGAGGGTACCCCACCAGAGGGTACCCCATCTAACTAGTTATAGATCATCCTCACAGGCTCACAGGTCGCCTGGTAAAATACTGGTGGATTTAGCCAAGTTTCCACCACATAGAAACTTGGGATCATTCTCCCAAAAATGGAAAAATATCCTCCCCTGAAGTGAAAAAAAACCAGTTAGAACTAACCAAGTCGTGACCATCCATTGAACTAAAACCTATGGTGACGACCCAAAAAAGGGAGTCCTTCATTTTGAGAAACCACGATTTCTAGGGTTGAAGATGTTGAAGATGTGGCTGAAACCACCAACCAAAGCCATGTTAGGCCCACTGAGGTAAAACTGCTGGATATATCCATAGCGTTCTATAGTTTAATGAGCTTATGTACCAACATAAAACATATCTGAGGATTGGATTTGTTCTTGCAGTTCAACGTATGTTTTTGTAAGATCCTTCCCACATATTGGAACTTGATGCTTTCTAGATCCCCGGATAATGTTTTACACTCAGCTATGATCCCTCAAGGTCAGTCCCACTGTGCAGAATCGTCTTGGCATCGAAACATTGCGACTTTATGGGTTTATAGTCATCCGAATCCCATCCGGGGATAAGAACGTTGGGTAATCAATAGATGGTCTAAGATGTTAATATCAGTTGACTCGAGAAAATGCCAACATCAGCTTTGGAGGCTTTGGAGGGTTCCATTTCGAAATGTGGCCAATCTTTCTTACCGTACCCTTCAGAAAGCACCAAGTCTTTAGTCAATGGCCATTTCAGGATCCTAAAATGGAGGTACCTACCATATATAAGGCCTATATAAGGCCTATGTAAGGGAATTATACTTCAACAAAAAAAACATTTCGCAACAGCTGAAGCATTTTCAATCGCCAGTGACCAGTTTACGCTGGTGAGATCCCGATCTTTCCCGGGACCAAAACGGTTGCAGCTCCACGAATATCTGCGGCTTAGAGTTCGCCATAACTATATGGAGACATTAGATCCCAACTTGACTATGGAACGTATTGCTATAGCTGTACATTTTGTTTAAACCATTATGAACCATCAATAATCATTTAAAAAATATTAACCATCATTAACCATAAATAAAATCATTATTAACCATCATTAATCATAAATAAAATCATTATGAACCATCATTAATCATAAATAAAATCATTATTAACCATCATTAATCATAAATAAAAATCATTATTAACCATCATTAACCATAAATAAAAACATCAATTATTAATATTAACATCATTAATCATAAATAAAATCATGATTAACCATCATTAACCATACATAAAATCAGTATTATATAACCATCATTAACCATACATAAAATCATTATTAACCATTATTAACCATTCTTATCCCATAGTTGTACTTATTGTACTTAACAACCCCAACTGGGCACCTACCCCAGTACACACAGTACATCTGCCGTTGAGCGATGGCCCCTGAAGCCCCTGAGCTACCCAGGCGGGCCCCGAAACTGGGCTACCTGAGTGCCATGACTCATCGACAGCCCAACAGCATTACCAACGCTACGCAGAATTGAAACTGGATATAGTGTTTATCGTTCATTATGATGTTTATCTATTGTCCATTACATCTATATTCAAAGTATTTCTTGTATCCATGTTCTATGGGTAAAATGTGGGCATCTGAGATATCTGTAGGTTTATCGTGATTTCCCCTCTGGTGATTTGTTTCATAGCTCTGGATGGCCCAAAAATACTTCGAGGGTTTGCTCTTTTTTGTCTGTTAATTGTCCATAGGTTGAATTATCAGAGCGTATCATGTATGGGCGCACGCAACCGCAACACAAGGGGGGTTGAAAGCCAGCAAAGGCCAAAAACGACAGCTTCCAACAAGGAGAATGGCACCAACAAATACAGAGAATTAAGGAAAATACGCCCTTGGAGTTTTCAACATAATCATCAATGATGGTTGATTCAATCTCGGAATCCTCATCATTGAAGATGTTGATTCAATGGGATAAACCCCACAAATACATATGATCTGGGTATAATATTTCACTAACCTGAATAGTTGGGCCATAAATGGGGATGATTTCCCGAATCCTAACCATGATTCCAGTGAGGTCGCTGTGAGGTCGTTATAATTTACCCAGATATGATAATCAACAACCATTGTGGGGATGATCCCATTGAATTTAAGCGGCAGAATCGTGAGACCCTCGACTTGCTAGCCATGGATCGACATGAACGATGACTGATCGGTTCTTCAGTCGTGCTTTCCGTAGCTATGTTAGTTTACCATGCAGAGGGTATATAATGGTGTATATATATATGTGATATGTGAGTAATTATATAAATTATATACCTAGACCCCAAAAAAATGATGAAACATGGCTCTTTTACCAATTGATACCAATTGTCGCTTTACAGGATCAAGCGGTAACCCATGGTCAGGGTCAAGTCACATCCAAATTCAACGGAAAATCACATGCTACAAGCGGGTGTTACCACCATCATGCATAGGTCAAGTCGGTACAAGGACAAGGAATAATTTTTTTGGATTGGTGTAAGGGAAAATCTGAACTGGAACCCCCCTATATTTCATGGTAAAAAAACATGTTTATATAAAAACTATGGTGTCCGCTGAAGATTTTACAAAACCAATCCATTGAAAGCAACAAGCACCAGCACACCGCACCACCACCAAGTGATGATGCGTGGTGCAAAGATCTCTATAGAAATATGATGAAATGTGAACCGATGATCTCAAAACGGCAATATATTACCCTCTGGTAAACAAACAGTTTGCTATTGAAAATGGCCATTTATAGTTGATTTACCCATCAATAGCATGGTGATTTTCCAAAGTTATGTGTTATGTTAGCTTACCAGAGGGTACACATATATCAAAAAAATGTGAGTTATTGCTTATTACTATCGCAATCACCAGCTGATGGAAATAGAGATAGCAATCCAACAAGATCGTCAGAAATATTCAGTCTAGTAACATTATCCCCACATAAACCACAATAGTTCCAGGGGTTTTCACGATGTGTGGGCTTTTGTACATGCAACCAGCACAAACGGCTTTTTGACGGTCTTATAGGTTTCGTTGCTCAAGGTGCTAGAAGCAAGAAAATCGAGGAGAACTTGCGGTTTACAAGGTTGTCTAATCATGGTTCTAGGGCTTTATCGGGTCCCCCAATTTTTCACCGCTCAGCGACTCTTCTCATCTCTCTTGAGATTAGCTTCATCTGCCTCGCCGCTCAGGATCAGCAAAAAGTAATGAACCATGGGTTTGAACTAGTCTGTTAGTATCTACTAGGACATTTTTGGCAACCAAATTCCTAGAAACCTGCAACCCGACGAGATGCTCATCCCCATGTTGCCAAAATTGCTGGAACCACCTGCAGTGGGGGACCCCGAGTTATAACTTATAACCAACATCTGACTCTATGTATTAGTATATAATATATGATATGTTTACTATGCTTAATGGTATTTACTATGCTTAGTGGTATTTGGTTAACTAAATATATAATATGATCTATATATTTAGTTAACTAAATACCATTAAGCAGGTGATTTGCACCAACTTAGGCCCCACATTGTGGGGCCTCTCAAAGCTTTGCAACTGTCAGCCCCAAAAGGATGGAAAAGTGAATTCTCACTATTGGAATCTAGTACGATGTTAATGTCTACCTTTTTTGGGGGGTTGCTGTAATCGTGAAAATCAAATTAGCGAATCTTTTGGATGCTGATCCAAAACTGAGATAAACCTGCGCAAACCAACAAGGATGAAACGTGGACCCTCATGAGCACTGTAGTTTGCATGAAGCCACCATTTGAAACGAAACATTCCGACATCGGTCATGCCTCAAAACTGAATCAAAAAATACTGTTTCGCTTTTTCTATTTGGATGTGGTAAGACCTTACCATCATCATGTTGTGAATAGGCCCAGTTGGGCCCGGTCGCTATTGCCACAAGTCCCCGGATCATGGTGTGCCTCCTCTTCTTGCTCTGTCTCTTCTTCTGCTTCTTCTAAGGTTGGCATGAGCCTGTGCGACTGAAGGAACCCAGGTTTAACCAAGCCCCCCAATCATTACTGTAGGTACCATCTGGTTATTTAACATAGCCATGGTATAGATGGCCCATTTATAGATGGTTCACCTATTTAAAAATGGTGATTTTCCATGGCAAACTGTTAGTCATAACCAGATGGTAGGTCTTTTTTTAAGGGCCGAGTTAGAGAACCAACGACGACAAAGTCGGGCGAATCTGGACCGTCCATTCTTGATCCCCCTGGGCCAGTGTCTACCAGTGTCTACCCCACATACAGGACATCCGTGAATTTTTATATGTCAATGACACTAGAATAAACCATGTCTACCAGTGGCTATAAAAAACCATGTCTACCAGTGTCTACCATCTGGTTTTTTTTTATGTCAATGCTGTTTTGTTGAGTTTGCTAGAAAACATCAACGGGCTTCGGCTGAGCAATGTGCCAAATATATCCAAATATCTGCTTGTAGTTATGTTCATGAACATCTGAGTACAGTAGCTGAAGTGTATATTAAATAGAATCATTGTAATGTCAGTGTTCCATCTGGGTATATCACATAATCTGGTGAACTAATAAGTGCTTGACTCAATGTCATTCTCCCGTTGTGTATATATATATATATATTAGTGTGTATTTATATATATATATCATTATATCATTATCAACATCATTTAAGTGATTTTCAATATCCCCATGACATCCCATGGCTATATGATACTCGTGTTAAATTGGACATACCAGGTTATATCATGTTGTGTCTGGTGACAAAGAACCATTGGTTCGTAACATTCGTATCCCCATGGTGATACCAACCCACCTTCATGGCACCGGTGCTGATGACGCAACTCTCGTTGTAACTGTCCGAGGAAATCACCTGAATCCAAGGACTCGAGAAATGTCAACAGCTGCACAGCCACAGTTGTCTTCCTATAAAAAGATTCATGACTCTCAGGCTATCTTGAAGTTCATTCTTCAGGTAAAGGATGCTAAAGACGGGTTTTGTTCGAGTCTTTCTCCTGTTTGAAGACCATAAAATGGAAGAACACGTCAGCTGGCCCTCACCATATGCAGCTTCCGGCAGAGCACATCCTGATGACTAAGGTGCAAACAGACATGGTCAACGAAGACATGACCTGGTCGCTGGTCCCATTGGGAGATCTGATCGCCGATTTATAGCAGTGAAGTATTGGAAATGGGCAGCAGAAAGGGGAAAAACATGGTTAGGGTAGTGAGCATCTGTTTCTATTCTAAGTGTCCAGAAAGAATCACTGCGTTTTTCACATCAATTGTGGGTTCCAACCCCTTCCAAGTGGGATAACTTCAGAGATTCCTCAGTGGTCCGAACTCGGCGTCCACACGTTTTTGGTTTTACGCGCGGTACGCGACAAATCGCCCCAGGGCACTCCAGAGAATGTGGCTGCAGAAACCATCGATTTTTTGAGGTCAAACATGGGGTATCCATTGGGTACCGATGCCACAAATTTCATCAAATCGAGTGCCATAAACTGCATGTTTTGGCCATCCACTATTGGGAGGTTGATGCTGTAATCCCCAGGCTTGGTATGCTAACCACCAATCCTTGGCTGAATATCTAATGCGCCCACGGTTGATCCTGATGAACCTTCATTGAAGGTCTTTCAGATGAGTTAGACCTGCTGCTCTAAAGACCGTCTTAGACTGTACACATGGCCAATCTTAGATACCCTGCAAAAATACAAAATCTTAGATACCCTGCAAAAATACAAGCTTTTAGCTGGTTGAATAGTGTCCATCCAAAGTTTATACACAGCATAAATCAGTGCAAAATGTCAACTCATCCAAGTTTGACCCGTTGGCTTCCCTTTTTGGGGTCCAAACACTACCGCAGCACCTCCAAGGAGTGGGAAATGATGGGAAAACTTGGTGGACAAGAGTGTTCGCGAAGGGCGCAGAAGAGCAACTGTTTCCTAGCTTTATCATACATAATCATATAGATATATATTATATACAGTAAATATATTGCTGTTCTATATTCTAGAACACTCGGATGATTTCATATCCTTTCAATTCATATACTGTATATACGAGTACGTATATATAATATCTATAAGCACCATCTGCAAACTTCAAAATCTATGGTTCCAGACAGGTCTAAGTAGACAAGTTGACCCCACACCTCTTTCCAAGATTTCTCCTCCTCTTTTTTGCGAAAAAGCGCCACACAGAGTTAGACTCAGACCACTGCCCTGTTCACGTTTGCGATGGCGGTCCGCTGTACAGAAGTGGCGGATCTGGTTCTGCGGTGCAGCCCGACCTGCTACGACTCTGAACGTCACTGCGCTCAGAAATCACAGCAGGAGCGAAGCAACGACTGGCTGACTGTCTGAAATTGGGGTACCCATGGGTACCCACAAAATCCCTTGGTTTCTCATAATTTGTCCCATAAATGGTGGTATCCCGGTATTCCCACTTTGAGACAAAGCCACATTACATCCACCAGGCACCAAAGATGGACGACCAGGGAAAAACATCCATGGCCACGGGGTTTTACGCCATTCCCCGTGAGGACGTGAGGATTGCTGGCTACGATTCCTAAGGCTGGGCACCTCAAAAGTACAAATGAACCGCATCACCGAACAAAGTCTGCATTCCAAGCACTCTGCTTCTTGTGATCTGATTTTGCCCAACCTACTGCTACTTTCTCTTGAAATTCCATGAGATTCCTGCCTCTGACTTGGCTGAAGGGAACAGCCATGTAGCCCGCTCATAGATTTCAATGGCATTATGATGTCCTGCAAACAAATAAATGTTCCCTTCATCCGCTTCAACAAACTGTCATCCGTTTCCTCTCATCGAAATTCATCGAAGTCGTAGATTGCTGGGACTGGCCACAGGCGTCACGGGAGTTGAGTCACAGAAACAGCTGGGGTCCTGGAAGACCATCGCCAGTCGTTGCTCAACCTTGGCTAAGCGGCTACCCGGCTACCTGATGGTAGTCCAGGACGGAGGGATGATGATGCGCATCACAGTCGTTCAGATCAACCCAAAAAAGAACAGCTGTTGTACAATGTTATACATCACGCAGAACATATCCCACTGATCAGTCTGATCAGTATTGATCAGCATCATTATAGCATATATTTTGGCCTCGTTCAACCTGACCAAGCCACAGTTTGCCACTGCTCCACCACCACCGGTGACATGGGCGACATTGGAGACACCGGAGATCGCTGTGCCACCACCACTGGGGAGGACATCGGTGACGTGAACACCGTGGAGATGGGAGACGCCACCGGGCTGCGGGCGATGCCGGCGATCGGTGTCTGAAAGACCGTGACGTTCGAAGGCACGCGTGGGACTGGCCTTGGATGGCCTGGGGGCTGGCCTTTCGGTGAACACAAAAATCATAAAATCCCAGTCTATACCATATGGCTATGATGGTATATACGTCAACTGTTGGTATTGTTGTTTATTTGTCATAATCATTGATGGTATTGGATGGTATTGGTATATAACAATGGATGTTCATCCGCGCAAAAAAAAAAAACAACATGTATGATAGGTGTTGATCCATCCCCATGACACTCTTGGCGGTGTTTTTGTGGGGATTAGACATTGAAGTCACTGAAGCTTCAAGCAACAATATCAAAAAACTGGAAACGAGCGGAACATATCAACTCGTGTGCGTGGCAAAAGATGGAAAGATTTCAGTCTCAACCGTCTCAACCCAACTAATGGGAAGATCGACCAACGAATTTCAGGATGGAAAAATGGAAGATTGATCGAGGATGATCAAGGCCTATAGAGCAACAAAGATGTTGATTATACCGATTAAACCGATTAAACCGATTAAACCTGTAAGAACTGTGGACGGTCTCACCGCGAAGTATATATTCTGAGTTCGTAGATGTGATTCATAAAAGAGGAACCACACTCCGTGATAGAAATTCCCGGTGCTTTATGGGTCCCCAAACGTGCCATTCAACAGTGATAAACCACAACCTGGCGGTGCAGTTGGGGTTGCTAATGGGAGTAGCCATGGCGATTTCACCCTAAGTTGGCATACAAACCCCGATCCCCGATCCCGGAAAATGGCCAGCGGCAAAAAATGACTGGAACTCCACCCCAGAAATGTTTGGATTCTTGTATATTGTGTTAATACATCTTATATGAGGGTTTCCATAAATGGGGGTACCCCAATAGCGGGATGGAATCTGTATGGATTTTCTAAGTGTTTTTTTTGTGGAAAATCCCATTAAAATAGATGAGTTGCGGGTACCCCATTTCAGGAAACCTCTACTTGGAAACCATCCCCCAGTCATCACCATTTTTATGTGGTATAAGCCATTTCCAAATGGGTTGTTTATGGCATGGTTTTACTTACATTATACGAGTACCCTCCAGTAAATTAACATGGACCCTGGCAGATAGGGGTTGGAAGATTAGTTTCCACGAAAAGAACGTAATTTTTCGGGGTCTATTCTCTGGTAAACTAACATAACTAATTATGGAAAATCACCCATTTTTTCCAGAGGATAAGTTCCAGCTCCACCAAGCAACCGAAAAGTGCCAACCACCTGCGACACGACGGGCGAGCCCGAGCTTGGACTGACCTCCACTCGATGGTATCCCTGCGGGGGTGCTGTCTCGGCGCGCAGGCGAACCACCCGGGGGAAGAAGGGAGAACTCCCATCCACCTGGGAAGAAGTGGAGCCGCGGCGTCTTTTTGGGGGGTTAACAAATCATTCATTTTGGTATATTTTGGTACCATTTATCCAGAATTTTTGGAGGGTTAACAAATCATTTGGGTTAACAAACCAAGAAAAGTGGAGTTTCGTAGAACAGATCCGGTCATCATCTGGACAAGTTTGAATCCATCGTCTAAAAATCCACCAATTCTTGCGGAAGTTGATTGGAAAAATGGAGGATGGGACCGCAGGATCCATGGATCAGGAAAACTCCCAGATTCCAGTCGATTCCTCCAGTATTCCATAGTTTTCCAACAGTTGGCCTGGTTGAAAACCTTTCAAAACCCTTGTTTTCGCCCAAAATCGCTGCTGTTGTTTAGTCCCCATATGTGACATGATCCATTATAATTATCATCCATCCAAGGGATTTGCACAAGATTGCGCAATTTTTATAGGTAAACGGTGTTTTTTTCAATCATGAGTCTTTGGTGTTTTAACATTTCAAACGAACGAATCCGAAAAGGGCCCAAAATTGGGTACAAGTGGTGTCGACCCACAACAGTTCATATTTTTAGTATGATCATAAAATATCATAAACCATCTATTTCTGGGTGTCAATATAAATCCAAACCATAAAATAATTAGAAAAAATATGAAAAAATAACATCATGACAGGCGGCTCCAGCCGCCGGTTGAGTCGCCATGGCACGACAACACCGTAAAAAAAATCTGACTCGCCGACTACGCGTTGACTGCGGCAATGGCAAGGACCAAAAAGTGTAGCAAATTGGGGTGGAAGATGCGCAACTATCCAGAACTCAAGGCAACTCTGGGATTTGGGATAATAATTGGGATTATAACTGGCATTGTAATGAGAAACCAATTGGAAATAACTGATTGTTTTTTTTTCCCTGTGCGAAGTCGCATGGCATAGCATCACCTGGTGGATCTTCTTTGTGCTTGGACGTCATCAACTCCAGCATTGGATTGGCTTCACTTCCGGTCAACAATAGGAGGCTTGTCTGAAACAATGGTACCCAAAAATCCTGAAGGAGAACATCTTTGTCCCATTGAAATTGCCCAACAATTTGAAGGAGAAACCCGCGAATTGTTTCGCTGCTTAAACCCACCATTGTTGCACAGAGCATTACTTTTGGGACTTCACCCAATCATTACATAACCATAAAATCGCGAAAGCTTGGTCAGGTATGGTTAGGTTAGGTATAGCCCATTTTCGGACGAACCCAAATCATATTAAGTTGGTCAGGTATATCAGTGTGTATACCCATTCCCATCAGGAATTCCCTGTAGCATCCCCCCCAAAAAGAGATAGAAAAGCAACATCCCACTGGAATAGCGATGAATCTATATGGCAGTGTGTCAAAACCTTGTACCCCTGGTGAACATCAAAATAGCTGGTAAATGGATGTTCATCCCCCTAAAAATGGTATTAATAGGTATTGATCCATACACATATGAATCTAACCTGTTCTATCCTTTTCTATCTTTTTGGCAATTTTCCCTATAGTTGATGCTTAAAACACATCAATTTCATCACCGTTTCAAGGGCCGCGCTCCACGACGTGCCCAACGTGCACAGCTTTTCAGAGCGTCTCGACGCTGTCCGCTTCGCGCAAGGTTTCGAAGATGGCTCGAGCCTGCTGGGGGTCGGGATGAGATGAATGGATGTTATCGATTTTAACCAACAGGCTTTTAACCAACAAATATCGGGATTTTATCATAGAAACACGATGAAATCATGGATTTTCGATGGCAGTGTTTTTTTTTGCGGATCTGCTAGAAAAAAAAACAGGCCGTTCACCAAGAAATACGGATCTAGCCATCAAATTACGCCGACGAAAATCATCGAAAATATAGATTTAACCATGATTTAACCAAGAAAACGTATATAATGAATTTTACCAACTAACATGGATTTCAAAAATATTTAAGATGATTTAAGAATGTATGTGAATTTATATAACATTATAACCAAGTCAAACAGGGATTTAACCAACAAATAAGCTGGATCCAACCAAAATGAACCATGAATCTTCCGAAGTTCAAACCGTCCAACCCGACGGTTGGTTTATTCCAAGCATTCCAAGCCAGACATTTTGCGATGTGGCAGTGGATCCATATGGATACTTCATGACGTCTTGCAAGAGTTGATGTGGGTCAATTTAAGATACCCTCTGGTAAACTAACATAGCTATTGAAAATGGCCCAGTAGAAATAGTTGATTTACCCATAGCATGGTGAATTTCCAGTTCGTTATGCGGCTGTTTACCAGAGGGTAATTATCCCGATATCCCCCAACATTAGAGATGGTCCATGCTTCAAAATCATCAAACCTTTTCAAATGGTCCAAGAAAAACCACATCCGCCAGAGTTTTCCAAGATCATCCCATCCATCCCATCTCCTGTAGTGGCGACGTTGATCCCGAAGAATAGCGCCTGGTGAAATGTCATGGGATCTGCCATGCCTGGCACGACTTTGAAGACTTTGATGCTGATTCAAGGGAATTGAAATACTTACCCTCTGGTTATGATTAACATAGCCATGGAAAATCACCATATTTAATAGGTAAAGCCGCTAAAGCCTATATTTAATAGGTAAAGCATCTATAAATGGACCATCTATACCATGGATCTAGGGGGACCACTCGCCTACGAATCATAGAATTTGAGGTCCCCACCCCAAGCTCGAGCCGTGCCTATCGGGAGTCTTGCACGCAGGAGCACCTCATTTTTTTGGAAGTTAAAGGCTATTTCCCCTGGAATCCTGGAAGGAAATGGTATGTTGAGTAGGTGGTGGTTTCAACTAATCCCTAATATGTGGGTTTGTCATACGATACCCTCGAAAATGATGGTTGATCATCATGTCCATCGCTTTGCCATGTGAAATTCATCTACCCCTGTTTCAGACACGCCCATTTCTTCAAGCAGGTCGATGCCATCATCCGATCTGCTGAGCAAACTTCAAGGCGGACGCGCAGATTGGCTGCTGATGTTTCGGAAAACAACAACGATCATGCAAGTTTTCTACCCGAATGAGACAAAGGTGGTACGAGTACAGTAAATCACTGTAAACCCTAACACCGTACCAATAACACAACAAGGGGTAGTTATGTTTGGCGAGAAAAAAACACATGAAATCCCCATGTTTTGTCTCCCAAAATCCCATGAAACTCCACCCCTTGAGCCCAGCTCCTTCCTTCCAGGCCCCCCACTGGGCCATGGCCCAGGGGAAGACGTCCATTGGAAGCACAAGAGGAGCACCTGCGTGGGGCACTGGAAGATTGAAGGACTTGATGGGATTTTATGGTGATTTCTGAGGATTTCATGTGGATTTACTGGGATTCAATGGTGATTTCATGGGATTCAAGGGTGACTTAATAGGATTGAAGAAGAGTTTTCATGGGATTTAATTTCATTTACTGGGGGGTTGATGAGATATCACCAACCAATTATAGTGACTAATCCCTTCGAATCCCTGGTTTAGTGGGCCCAATTAGATCCAATTTTAGGATTCTCATATTAGTTCCATACCCATTCTATGGTCCCAATGGTCCCAAAATATGAGTGAATCCCCCTATGATTTGGTCCCATCGTTTCTGGTGGAAAAAAATAGATCTTCAGGATTATCATGATGATTAATATGATTAATTAAATTTAATTATCATCACAACAGTCACAATCTTCATCATCAAACAAGTCATTGGATCATTGGACTGGTTTAAGGGAAAGTTGGCAGCGGAAACCTCCAGGACTGTCACAGGAAAAGCCATGGTTTCCGGTGAAGTCTGAGATGGTCCCTCTGAAGTGGTTCCTGGAGGTATCCCAGCTCCAGTTTTCATCTGTTTTCTGGGGGACGCAGCACTAAGATGAATTGTGTTATTACCCTGGAGGGAACATTCCCTGGAGATAGCCTGGAAGATACCCTGGAATTAAGGGCTTTAGATACTATCTATAATTACTACAGTAAACTTTGGAATAAATGATAAGAGGATATACTGTTGAACTAGAATGAATCATACTGTAATGAATCACTGACCCTAGATTCACAGAGCCGGGCCAGGAATCATTTTCTTGCTGCAAACGCTGCATAAACGCGTGGATTGAACCCCAAAGGGTCAAATTTCACAAACCAGAAACTGCTATCTCCCCAGTCTTTGTTGAAGCATGTCGAAGTCATGTCTAGTTGTACCCACGTCACTCAGATTGGATCAACAAACCTTTTGTTTTGGATTCTATCTATACTCTATACCAAACCATGAAGTCCTCATAATTTGCTGAGATGCAGTTGCCAACTCCCAAAAACTTCGGAGTTACTTTTTGGTTTTGTTCAGTTTACGTATATAATTATGTAGTGTTGAAAGAATGTCTGGATTCATGCATCGAGGGTTCAAGAAACAGTTCCAAGATTCAATTCCAGCCAGCTGGAAGTGGATAGCTTTACCCTGTGCATCCAAATGCCTTCTTAGATACTACAAGAGACCCAAATCATACCCTCTCAGAAGGAATTTGGATACATAAACCAGACAAAGCCTAGGGATTAGATTTTCCCTCCGTGACAGCAGAGTTTTCTCCTCACCTTTGCTGCTTGTCGCAGCTTCTCCACTTGGCGGCTCCCAGGCAACCGCCCAGTCACCTGCAGCCAAAGCAAGATCATGGGGATATCATGGGAATATCATGGGATTAATATGAATGAATGGTGATTAATATCTATCCTATCTAATGGAATAGTTATGATTAATGGATATTAGTACTTACTATATATGCACACATTATACATATTAATGATTCTATAGCTTATGGGTTTATAAACCACCGTAAACCAACCACCATAGGGTCATTTAACAGTTCGTCATTGAAGACATGACCCGCGATCCATGTATAAAGATGATTTGCGGTTTTCAATGATTTTCCAGTTGTCTTTAAATGATTGTCACGGATACGTCCTAGAGACTTACCGCAGGAGCTGCGGACGACTGTGAATGATGGGCAAGACATACCAAGAATGATTCGGATTACTATCTGGTTGGTGGCATACCTACCCCTCTGAAAAATATGGGTTCGTCAGTTGGGATGATGACATTCCAAATATATGGAAAGTCATAAAAGCCATGTTCCAAACCACCAACCAGATCCTATGGTTTTCCTATGGTTTTCCTATAGTTTTCTATGGCTTCCATGATATGTTCCAAAGCACCAACCAGCTATAGCTGGTTGCTGAATGATGGGATTTCAACCATCACTTGAACCATCACTTGAAAGGGAATTTTGGAATTCTTTCCATGATTTTGAAAGGTCATGTTATCACAAACTGTTGGCTCCCGGAAGACTCCCAACAAAGGACAATCATCCCTGATGAAGTCCATCTTGCTGGGAAGTTCCAACCTGATGCTTGGGAAAAAAAACGGTTCCATACGCACTCAATGGCGCCAATGATGATACACCCAGTTTTTTGGGGCACCCTATTTTTGGAGAAACCCATGCTGGTTGGTGGTTTTAACCATCTTGAAAAATATTAGTCAATGGGAAGGATTATCCCATATATTATGGAAAATAAAAAATGTTTGAAACCACCAACCAGCATGTTTTTTTTCACCTGTGCTCCACTTGTCAAAAATTGCGCCACTCAGAATCATGTCCCGGATAGAATGCTACCACAGCAGATCTGCACAGCATATGACATACTTGGATGCTGAAGATCCTGCATACATGACTGCCAGGTAGCTATATGGGGGTTTCCATAGTCATGGGGGTACCCCACATCATCCATTTATAGATGGATTTTCCATGAAATAAACCATCCAGCTATTGAGGTACCACCATTTTTAGGCAACCATATCTGAAATAGATTCGACTTCAATTCGACGGGCCACCTGCAAGTCTTGAAGCTGGGTGATCTCAACTACCAGTAGTTGCGATGGATAGAAGACAACGTTGCACCATCCGCTCATAATCCCTTTTGGGAAATCATCCACCAATTCAAATGGACTTCGTCATGTTCATTATCAACTCGGCATACATGATATAGTATCAAAGCTTGATATCATAGATATGTATGATGATGTATACAAACGTGAAGCAAATGCAGTGCTTTATTCACTTAGTTATTCCTCTATATTATCTATCTATTCATTTGTTTTATCTATGCTGTTCATCATCAAATCAACCCCCCAAAAAAGAAATTCCACATGGTCAAGAAAAACTGGTTAGTACATCCTGCAAGAAAAACTGGTTAGTACATAAATCACCATAGAAAAAAGAAATGTTAGTAAATGTTAGTATTACCTACAGTATCACCCTTTACCAAGGGTCAGGCGGCTTACCCGTATATTTGCGACGCTTCACAAAGGTGCAGTAAGTAGTCACCCCCCAATAGGAGGTACCCCCAATCATCCAAGTCACTAGGCCGTGGCTTAGTATTGAAACCCGTTTTGTGACTTGGGGTACCCCCATGACTTGGGAAACCCCAACTTGTGTAATCAAACATGGCAATGGAACAATCCCCTATAAAAAGATGTTTCAATGGGAAATTCATCTATGAATAGGCATGTTCCATTGAGATGTTTGATTGCCGGAGTCAAGTTGTCACGATTTAAGATGACTTGGCAGTGTGTCAAAACCTTGTACCCCTGGTGAACATCAAAATAGCTGGTAAATGGATGTTCATCCCACTAAAAATGGTATCTATAGGTATTGACCCATACCCACTTCATCTTCTAGTTTTTTCTGCACACCTCTGCCCAAATCTGAGGCTCCAGCCGGAGCACGACTCGCTGCCAGCCCCACGCTTTCGCCCGCAGCCCTAACAGGTGGCGACCATTGATTTTGGACGACCAAGAATGGTGCTTTTGAATCTCTACCAAGTTGGATCTGGAGAAATGAATAGGATTTGACCAGCCAAAATTGGCAGATTCGCAAAAAAATGCCGGGGTTTTTTTACGAGCTACAATGGAAATCGGATCCATGAAAATTGAGAGTCTTGCGATCCAAAATTGGGATCCGACCTTAATGAAAGTCATTGAAATCGGGGTTCAAAAATCAAGGATGTAACATGATGCAACCTCAAAAATATGGATCCAACTATGTTTAAATAATCCCAAAAACAGTATTTGGTACAAGATTGAACATCTTCATCAAAATAGTACCAAGCCAAGGTTTTCCTTGCAGGTCCCTTGATCCAGGAATTGACGCCCTGCCATGACTGATATAACCATTATTGTGGAGTTGGAAATTTGCGCTACATGGTTGGGTGTGTCACTTAAGATGGTTCCAATTCTATCACTGTACAACTTGTCGGCGTTTCTATGGCGGGACACAAGAAATGCATGGTGAAAGCAACCGCAAAATAATTTCGATGCGCCCATGTATTATCAATCCATATTCCTTGCACTGTTTTATGAAACTTACCATGGAGTTTGTTCGTTTCAGCCGCTTGACCCCACAGTTTGCCTCTCAAGTGCAAGGTGTGCAAGCCCAGAAACCAACCAAATCCAACATTTTCGGGAAATTTTCGGGACAGTTATCGCTCCGGTCTTTGGAGGATTTATCATCCCGAACATTTCCGGTCAATCTCCTGTAGATGGTTTATTTTTACCCAGTGAATTACAGCTGACCCATCCCATCACAACCCCAAAAATAGATTGGTTTCAGGATCAGGAAACTTCCGGACCATCAACCCCCCCCAAAAAAACAACTTGGATTTGCTTAAGATGGCCCAAAAATAGATTTTCTACAAAAACAAAAAACTATAGATTCCCCAAGTAGTGGATCTTCCATTGGGAGAATAACAAATCACATTCAGCAAACCCAAAGAACGACAAAACCCGGCCGGACCCAACCTCCACCACTGGCGAGTGGCCCGGATCAGGTTACAATCAGCATCCTGCAAGCTTCCGGTCCCCAAAATTGGGGAGGTGACCATCCCCCAAAAAAAATAGCCAACCTGAGATTCCCAAAAGATGAGTTTTTGGTAGTACATATGTTACATATAATATATATGTGTATATAATGTGTATATATATATATATATGTATATATATATATATATATATATATGTGTGTATACATACACATATATATATATATACATACATATATATGTATACATATATATGTATACATATATATGTATACATATACTGTATGTATACATATACTGTATGTATACATATACTGTATGTATACATATACTGTATGTATACATATACTGTATGTATATATATATATA
>Ga0126342_10006508_pt1 | contig 20728 bp, 28 predicted proteins | sample Cyp1metagenome_FD_92528 | JGI IMG/M metagenome (GOLD analysis project Ga0126342, IMG submission 92528) | Coral microbial communities from Lord Howe Island, Old Settlement Bay, Australia - Cyphastrea 1 metagenome | ecosystem: Host-associated > Invertebrates > Cnidaria > Coral ...
AGCACCTTTCGGTCCATCAGTGGATTCGCTTTGCCATCCCTGATTCACAACAACCAACCTCTCCTATAGGTTTCCTATTTTTGAAACTTCCGCCACCGCCTTGTGCGGTACTACTGGTATTTTTGAGATGTATAGGTATAGGGCCTAGGGGTTCTAGGTATACGTTTCTGCACGGAGGTATGGCAGGTCTTTGGTGTATATTATATTTGTGATTACTTGTGTGTTATTGTTTGGTTCTAAGCATAGGGGTTCTAAGTAAAGGGGTGTGGGTTCTAAGCATAAAGGTTCTAAGTAAGATTCTTTTTGCTTAGTTATATTTTGTTTTTTGGCTCTAAGATGTTCTAAGTATAAGTCCGTCGCTATAACCAGAACGACCGATTGGGAGAAACCCAAAAAAAGGCCAACTGTTTCACTTTACCTAGACAAATTACTAGATTAAAAGTGCAAATTCAGAGATCAGGTCGAAGGATCAAACATCCTATATGCCTAGACAGGTGTTCCCCGAGGGGCTCACGAAATCTTGTCGAACCGACGTGAGTAACACGCTTGCTCAGAACTGTCATTGCAAATTTTGTTGCGGAATGCATCTTACGTGCAAAAACACTTCCACTACACCTGACAGGAATGGGTCAGTGAAGAGACCCGAAAAGGTATCAAGAAGCTACCATCGCCATAGCCAGCGCAGTTGAAGTCAAATAGTTGAAGAAAAATTGTTCAATTTGAAAAAAGAGCAGATTGCAGCAAACGTGCAGACCTCGACATGAAATTGTCGAACATGTCAAAAATGTCGGATGGGGTTCTTGGCTTAGCCTCTTGCCACAAAGAGGGAAAAAACAATGCAAGTAGAAGTGGTGTGCGTCCCGTGTGTGTCCAGTGTACTCGCTTCATTTGGCAACGTGGTCGAATGCGTGATGGTTTCAGCGGATCGCTATGTGTGCACACAATTCAAAAACTGCTAAAACAGGGAGTGCAAAAAAGAGCCAACTAGCGTCTAGCGTTATACATTTCAGGAAAAATCAGCGAAATCGATGGGCTTTCTGACTTCCAACTGCCTAGCGTGCACAGTCCTCGCCACTGTGCAGCATGAGCACAGTGTCCAAGCTTGTTCCCAGCTCCTCCAAGTCATGAATTGGCCGACGTTCCAAAATGTATATACAGATATACACCTGAAATCAATGTAAAACAGGAATTGCTACTCATTGATCTCATTGATCATGGCCTGTTGCTGAACATGTCCGGCCTTGCTTGCTGCAACAAGTGATAGGGCTTGCACCTTTGTTCTGGGAAATCCGTCTAACACCTGGGCAACATGCAAACGAGCTCATCAAGAACCGTGGAAGACCATGTCTTTTGGTCCCCTAAGCGCACCACTCAGGAAAATGTTTTTTCCAGCGAGACATGAGCTAAAAATATGCAAAAACTAGGTCCAGAACCCATCCAGTATGCTTTGCTTTCCGCAGTTCGTCCTCTAGACGCGTAATGAACTTCCAAGCCGGCAGTTGACGCAAGAGATCAGCCCAGGAATGAGCTACGCAAATTAAAGCCCTTATGCACAGCGTTGTAACTCTTGATGAAACTGCTCTTTATTCCCCCTCTAGCCAAGCACCTTGACAAGTTCGATGACGACATCATCAGCGACCAGTTCCCCACCACTGATCTGGTCTTTGAGTTCCTTCCTGGCCCTGAAAATTGGACATAGTGGCAGGACACGTCTGGAAAAGTCCCTCTGAATATATGTCTCTGTTTGAGAGTGTGAAGCAAGAGCAAAGCAGAGCAGTGTGTGAGGAGTCTGTCATTGAACTCCTTCACATGAGACCGATTATATACTGTGGGAGAAGTGTTTTCTGCACTTCGACATCCTGAAGCAAAGAAACAAAAGCAAAATGGATCTCGAGACACGCGTGCTCTGCACGTGTACGCTTGCAGCCTCAACAGCTTGCCGACGTGCACATGCTTCAGTTTGTAGTCCTAGGCAGCGCCAAAAACACGTTGCCACATTTTGCCACGACTGGGCAACCAGCCCACCAACACAACTAATCCTAATCGAGCTGGACCAAGTCCGCCAGACATGCAATGGAGTGCGATGCGCTGCCATGGGCCGGCCTTTGGAGCTTGTCTAAATAGTTCATTGACGATAGTTCATGTGTTTTCTCATTGCGCTGAGACAGCGACAGCTGCAACTTGCTGACAATACTTGGATCGATTCACTCCAGGTGGTCCCATGATGCAAATGCAAAGCTTGGGTTGCTCTTTCAAGCACTCCTGCGCAAGAATGATGCGGCCCAGAAAGCGATGAAAGCATTGAAAAAGGCACGGTGAACATGTCAGTAGTACAGTCATACCTGGAAGAATTTGATGGGGTTTTCTGGCCGCTCCACCAGGACCTGGCATTGACTTCCGGTTGTCCCGTTGACAGATTGACGACGGATATGCGTGAATCCAAAGAAACATCGAAAACAACGGCAGTACATGGCAGCACACTGTTAACATCGACTTGCGCCTGCCGCAGCAAGTGAGCGAAAAGGTCGTGGACCTCCACAGGCTGCATGGCATTGCATCAAGATGCATCAGGACTTATCGACGATCCTTAACTTCCTGAGAGCGAGAGAACATCACTGCGAACACGCACCTCGTATGACTCCAAATATGCAGCTGTCTCTGCCTCATCCCACAAGCTGCAAGGCATTGTTCCCTTTATCTTTATGAGATTTTATGAGCTATGTATCATTTTTGATCTTTCTTTTTTGTAGTGTCCTCTCTCCAAACAAGTGTTCACCCATATATATTCTTTTGTTGAAACGTCCGATCTCTGCCTGCTTTCACGCCATTTCTCACCTTTTCACCGTTTGATTCATTGGGAGGTTTAGGTGTCAGGTTCTTGAGGCCTGTATAGCCTCCTGCCCGAAGTATCGTTGCATATCGTTATCCAGTTGCACAGGTGCAATGTCATTTTGTTGATTTTATCATAATAAAAGCTAGCACCGCCAGGAAACGGTCCTGAAAAGGATGATGCACAGCAGGTGGGCCGTTGAGCTTCAAGCAAATAGCATGGAAAATGCACGAAAAATGGTATTGTGGTGTATTGTCCGTTATGGTACTAACGTTACTAAAGCATGGCCGTCAAGACTTTCATTGACTGGTTCGGGGGGCTTGTGTGAACACCACATTCACATCTGCCACTGTTCCTGAATTGTGACGTTTCTCCTGACCACATGCTGATAGACATGAAAAGGGCGAAGAAGAAATGATTGAACAGTGACGAAAAACCACTACTGTAGCTATTTCCACCTCAGTCTTGTGAGTGCAAATGTCTTGGAATTGCACAGAAAGTGTTTGCTATGCACCCTCTGTCATCCACTCTACTTGCTCTTCTCTTGTTTTTGGATTTCCTGCGGGTTCCATTGTTCCATCTTTATTAATGTTGCTTAAATTTGGGTTCCTTTGGATCTTGGCCGTGAAAAGGCAGTCAAACCATTTCACCACAATCACAGTAAGACCCGAACACCAAACTCTTTCTGCTCTGGGACCATGTTTCCGAGCGCGCCCCACCTCTGCACAGAAGATTGAATTCTCGGCGAAGGACTTTCTGGTGATATCATGATATCAACTGATATACGTAAGAAATCATTAAACATCAATGACGCTTTCTTGATGAAATTAAAGGACCGGATAACCCCACATGTCAACTTCTTCCAACAAGCAGCAAAAGAAAGGTAAAGATGGCATGGGGAATGCAGGAAAGAGAAAAGAGATGGTGAAGGATCGGCGTGTGCAAGAAGGAAGGAAGCCGTGTGTGAGTAAGTTGTGTGTGAGGAATTTGTGTGTGAGCAAGTTGCGTGTGAGGAAGTTGTGTGGTGATAAGTTGTATGTGAGGTGTGTGTGTGTGCATGTCTGCCTTAGACACAGAAGGTGCGTGAATATCCGCAGGCATCACTGCGGCATTTTTTTAAACAACGACTAACGCCATCAGCAATGACTCTGGCGCCGCCTCCGCAGGTGGCGCATTCGCAGGAAGGAAAGACAACGGAGGTGGTGAAAATGATCGAGAAGTAAAAACAGTTGTATATATGCATGCGCGTATCTATGTATCCGCCGCAAGCACGCTTTTTTCCTACAGAACATGATGTGCAGCAACGGCAGCATCTGCGCGATGAAGTCGGTACCTGGCAGAGAACAACACAAAACAACGGGCCGTCATTCCTGTCAACTGAAGGCGAAGTCATCATGAAGACTGGCAGTTTCAGAATCACAGACTGATAACGGATAACAGACACATGAACACAGTCAACTGCAACAATACTAGCAAAGAGCATGACAGCACCACAGTGCTGGACCTGCCAAGCGACTGCTGTGACCACTGCTGTCCACTGCTGTGACCACTGCTTCGAACAGAATGTTCAGAAACGGCAGCATCTGCGCGATGAAGTCGGTACCTGGTAGAACAGCACAAAACAACAGGCTGTCATATCTGTAAAGAAAAGGCGACGTCATCATGAAGACTGTCAGTTTCAGAATCACAGACTGATATTGCACACATGAGCAGAATCAGCAGCAACAGTGCGATCAAAGATCACAGCGTACCACAGTGCTGGACCTGCCAAGCGACTACGGCAAGTGCAGCAATGTAGCTCCCACTGAAAGCAATCAACACAAGAATAGATGAAACTGATTGCACGGAACCTGTTCTGAGCTGGCATGAACGCCGTCTTTTCTTTCGATCGCATGGCCGCGTTCAGTCGCTGGATCTTCGCACGGCGCGTCAATCCGTGCTGGCCAAAAGTTTCACATTGCTAAGCCAGAAAGGCGATCGGCGCTTTTTATGTGCTTTTCCAAATTGTGCCAAAGTATCCAACAGTCTCAATTCCCAATGTCGTCAGTTGGATGGTCCAGCCGACGGCTTTGAGGTAGTTACGATACTGTCAGATAGACGCGATGACGATGCACTTCTTGAAGTTTTGCAATAGCCCAGGTATCAAAAGGTCTGAAGTTTGACAAGCCCTGGCGGTCTAAAGTTGTCCCGACAGCCATCGCTATGATCCGATTGACCCAGTGAGCTCCTCGGAGCCCTCTTGTCGCTGTCACGCGACCCCACTTGGATATCGTTCCAAGTGGGGCTCCCCAACCACCCAACCTCCTGGGGGGAGTCAATGATCTACCCAACCCAGGCCTCATAGGATATTTCCTCCAAGTTCTGGAGAGAATATGCAATGAGGCCCTAGCCGAAAAAGGTGGCAAGCGACCAACCAGCGACTTCCGCACACGGCATGCCAAAACAGCCGTCTCATGTGGCATATCTTGTCTTGGTCTGATGTAATCATGTTCTAATGTTCACCAGAGCCCGCCCAGTGCCGTAAGTGCCACGCCTGCCACGCAAAACGAAGGTGAATGTCGCCAAGTGCCACGCCTGCCACGCAAAGTGAAGATAGATGTCGCCAAGCGCCACGCCTGCCACGGCCACAAGTTGTGTGATGACAAGTTGTGTGTGGACAAGTTGTCAAGTTGTGTGTGGACAAGTTGTGCAGTGGACAAGTTGTGTGTGGACAAGTTGTGTGTGGACAAGTTGTGTGAGGAAAAGTTGTGTGTGAGCAAGTTGTGTGAGGACAAGTTGTGTGTGGACAAGTTGTGTGGGGACAAGTTGTGTGAGGACAAGTTGTGTGTGAGCAAGTTGTGTGAGGACAAGTTGTGTGTGGACAAGTTGTGTGTGTGTGGGATAAGTGCGACGCCTGCACACAAAGTGACGATCGATGTCACCTAGTGCCACGCCTGCCACGCAAAGTGAAGGTGGATGTCACCCAGTGCCACGCCTGCAAGGCAAAACGAAGGTGGATGTCGCCAAGTGCCACGCCTGCCACGCGAGACGCCGCGGCGCCCACGGGAAGCCGCTGCACCACCAGAGCCCGCCCAGAGCCCCCCCAGTGCATGCCTGCCACGCAAGGAACCCGCTGCGCCACCAGAGCCCGCCCAGAGCCCGCCCAGTGCCGTAAGTGCCACGCCTGCCACGCAAAGTGAAGGTGGATGTCACCAAGCGCCACGCCTGCCACGCAAAACGGTGGATGTCGCCAAGTGCCACGCCTGCCACTCGAGACGCCGCGGCGCCCACAGGAACCCGCTGCGCCACCAGAGCCCCAGTGCCGTAAGTGCAACGCCTGCCACGCAAAGTGAAGGTGGATGTCACCGAGTGTCACGCCTGCCACGCAAAACGAAGGTGAATGTCGCCAAGTGCCACGCCTGCCACGCAAAGTGAAGATAGATGTCGCCAAGTGCCACGCCTGCCACGCGAGACGCCGCGGCGCCCACGGGAACCCGCTGCGCCACCAGAGCCCGCCCAGAGCCTACCCAGTGCCACGCCTGCCAGTGCCACGCCTGCCACGCAAAGTGAAGATAGATGTCGCCAAGTTCCACGCCTGCCACGCGAGACGCCGCGGCGCCCACGGGAACCCGCTGCGCCACCAGAGCCCGCCCAGTGCCGTAAGTGCCACGCCTGCCACGCAAAGTGAAGGTGGATGTCACCCAGTGCCACGCCTGCCACGCAAAGCGCAGGTGGGTGTCACCAAGTGCCACGCCTGCCACGCAAAGCGCAGGTGGGTGTCGCCAAGTGTTACACCTGCCACGTGAAAGTAACTGCCACGCAAAAAGCCGCGGCGTCCACCCCGTCCACTCCGGCCCAAGCGAGTTGTGTGTGTGTGTGCAAGTTGTGTGAGGACAAGCTGTGTGAGCACAAGTTGTGTGAGGACAAGTTGTGTGAGGACAAGTTGGTGAGGACAAGGTATGTGTGAGCAAGTTGTGTGTGTGAACAAAGTGTGTCAGGACAAGTTGTGTGGGGACAAGTTGGTGAGGACAAGGTGTGTGTGAGCAAAGTGTGTGTGAGCAAGTTGTGTGACGACAAGATGTGTGATGGCAAGATGTGTGAGGACAAGGTATGTGTGAGCAAGTTGTGTGTGAACAAAGTGTGTGAGGACAAGATGTGTGAGGACAAGTTGGTGAGGACAAACAAGATGTGTGAGGACAAGGTGTGTGTGAGCAAGTTGTGTGTGGAGGAGGTGGCGGGAGGAGGCGGAGGCGGAAGGAGGCGGCGGGATACAGAACCAAAAACAAGAACCCCACACAAAGATGTGCGGAAAAACCTACAGACTCTCCAAAGGACCCAGCGTTTGCACGGGCGTCACCATCTTGGACAGTAAATGTAATGCAAATGGGGCCAATGCTAAGCATATACCCTGAGCCAAAGGTGAAGCATGCATGCTGACTTTTGAATTGGTTTTGAAGACGTGCGTAAAGCCATGGCAATGCTGTTACCTTTTGCCCGCTGCGCTGTTTCCAGCCTATGTGTGATTCCATTTGGAGTGGTGTCTACTCAGTTCACTCTCGGAAGCCGAACCTATTTCAATCTTGAAATCACATGGCATTGCAAAGCCAAACCCAATTCAAATCCAGACAATCCACAAATCCACACCATTTTCATCTCATTTGTGCCCATCAAATCGGCGGAAATAGCTATCGAAGCATTGGGGACTGTCGCCAGCGGGTGTCCAGATCCTTAGACGCAAAGAGACGTGGACCACCTGGACTCATTCCCCACGACTCTCGAAGACTCCCACCACTCCCCGCAACTCCTCAACAGTTATGAAACACCCTGAAGCACAGATCAGATTGACACTGGACTGGAGATAGATAGAAGGAAAAAATATGATATAACATTTTTCCAGTCAAACTTTGACTTTTCAGAGGGCCGCGGGCAGCACTTTTCAGGCAAACTCTGTCACGCAGATTTGTGCAGCTGGACTCACACTACGTGCCGCAGCTTGGCTGCTCCTGTGAGTACAAAAATCTTTGGCCGCCTTGCACCTATGCACCTTGGAATTGAAGCGGGAAAAAAGCGTTTGAAAAACAGTTACTTCTTTTGCTATAATTCTTTTCGGTTCTTTTCGGTTCTTTTGATCCTGGAGAAGTACACCGATCTGTTCTCACATGCTACCGGAGAAGATTTGTGATTTCTGCACACTGGTGGTGCATGCGGAGGTGCGCTTACTTTTTCTGTTCAAGGGTGAAACCTGATGACTCTTACTTAGTCACAGTCAATGTCAATGCACACTGGAATCGCATTTGTTGAAACAACTGCAGTCCAACCAAGATCAAACAAGTACATTAATCACAAGAAATCACAAGAATATAGTTTAATGCTACCCTAGAAGGGTCTAGAACTCTCAACAAACCCGACAAGCTCTCTGTTTCGGCTCCTCAATAGTTTCCTCCGAAGTGCACCACACACCTCTTGCGTCTCTCTCAAACATTGGCTCGTACTGCCATTGAAACCAAGGCAATGCGATGCGCTTCAGTGCTATGCCTATTATGAAAAGAGCAAGACACCAAATGATACCAGTCCAGAATGGGCCGAACCAACCCTGCGTGGCAAATTGGTGCGCAGCTACGAATGTGACAAGTCTCGCATCAAGCACCGGTGTTACAGAAAGATCCAGACTTGGAAACTCGTTGTTGATGTACCAGTTTCCAGTGCTTATTGCTGACCAAAATGTCCAAACAGTAGACAGCGTTGCAACATTGCGGCCTTTCGCATCGTACAGCTCAATCGGCTGATACCCGCTTTGAAGCTCTGATGTTCTTCCGATGTACTCTCCACTGGAGTTTCTGATCTCATACGACCAGATCAGTTCCAAAGGACTGCTTAGGGAAGGCAACATTTTGGCTTCCAAGGCATAAAGCGGTTTCCCATCGCAATTGAAGATGCGAAAGCTACAGTGTGACAATGGCAAGCATATGTCCATGACAGCTACGGCTGCACCTTCATCAGCTTGTGTGGATAGGTGGGCTGTGCTGAAGAAAGCAGGTTGACGCCAAACTTCACCAAAGTACAAGTTCTGTTCACCATCTGACTTTGACCGCATGAAGCACTTTTTCCCCACCGATCCATCTGCAACAACAGCCTGACCACCCGGGTACCAACAACACCCTGCTTTGCCGAAGACATTGGGCCTATCGAATGCAACGCAATCACCGTGCTCCTCGCCTGCACAAGAGAAGACAGGAAACACACACACACACATGAAGCATGCGTGGAGGAACATAACTTAAGTGTTTTGTGTGAGAGATGTCTTTCGATGTACCTTGAAGAACCCCCATCTTTTGCGACGATTCTTCCGTCTTCTCTCTCGCACCCTGACTTCCAGAAAGAAAAATATTGATGCCAAGAGGCATTCAGCTGCACATTCCACAGCTGTCAGTGGTCGTTCAAGGCAATGGTTCTCTACAGCCTTGCAACTGCCTTGCTGCATGCTGAATGCGAAACGATTCATCGTAAATGTAGAGAAAAAGGACCAAAAGGACTTCTCCATCACAAGGGTTGCCGGCAATCGCACTGGAGCCTCGCAGCTTACGTCACAACATTTACTTAGAACTTAGAACATTCAAGATACTTCAAGCTAGTCTGCCTTTCTGTGACAATGTGGAACCACTTTGAAGAAGGACATCTCAAAAGCAAAGACTTCACCTTGAATCACATCCAAAATATATCAACAAGCGAAAAGACAGACTAAACTGCTAAAAATCGGTTCCGAAGAAACATTCTGACAGAAACCATCTGTAAAGTCAAGCAGTATCCAGAATGATGCAGCTCGGAGGTACAGGTGTCGAAGGCTCATTGATTCGTTTGAAACTGATTTTGGTGAACCCTGGAGCCAACTGCGGACAAAAAAGATTGCGAGCACAACGTGTAGTTGAGCCACATGACATCAAGCAATTCAAACTAACTCCACAAATACTGGTACGTAGGGTTTGGGCTGGTTTCGTAGTGAACGGCCAGTAGTCCTTCCAACACTGGGCCCACGCCTGTCCGAATGTAGCAAGAAACGGATTGAACCACATTTGCAAGCTGTTTGGATTGGTTTGCAAGACGTTTCGCGTTTTGTCTTGCCTCTTCAAGAGCTCCATGTGCCACATGACTGTCCTCTAGCCAGGATACGAACATCGATATCAAATTTCAAAGGGCCTGTGCTGGATCTTTCTTCATTGCCAAGGAAGCAAAAGGGAATGGAAAAATTCAACCACGCGGATTTTAGTTGTCTGCCATGGAACGAAATTCACTATTGCAACTGCAATTCAATGCGTGGGCTCAAATCGTTCCCAACAGCATGTCCTGGCAACGTTCGTTTTCCAACAGCGATGCTAGCGCACCGTCTCTCACACACCGTTGCTTGCGGTTGATCATGTCCTACCAGTGCAAATTTCAGTGACCTACGCATGTTGTATTTCCCGCTATACGTTTGATATTATTTGATACCAGTAGTACCGCACAAGGCGGCGGCGGACGTTTCAAAAATAAGAAACCCATAGAAGACTTTGGCTGTGTGAATCATGGATGGCAGAGCGACTCCACTGCTGGATCGACAAATGGTTGGATTGTCAGGCTGCCCATCTTCCTATCCATCCATGGCTCTATTCATCCATCTATCTAGTTACATAATTTGCAGGCTGCAATCACACAACTACAACTTGGAATGGTCAGCCTCGTTGAAATTTCCACGCTATGCCACTATGCACTGGGTAACCTGCAGGCCCATATAGAGTCCCAATATATGGTCATATTTTAGCAAACCACCTCTCCTTATGATAGTTGCAGTTGTAGCTGTAGTGTGGTGTAGTGGTATTGTAGTTGTGATTGAAGTTGCAGTTGTCGTTGTACTTGTAGTGTAGTTGAAGTTGTAGTTGTCGCTGTAATCGTAGTCGTACTTGTTAATGTTGTTGTTGTCGTACTTACTGTAGTTGTAGTTGTAGTTGTTGCAGCCGCAGCTGTTGCAGTTGTTGCAGTTGCTGCAGTTGTTGTTGTTGTTGTTGTCGCCGCAGTGTAGCGTAGCGTAGCGTAGTGTATCGTAGTGTAGTTGTAGTTGCAGTTGTCTATCTATCTTCCTATCTGTTTATCTCTCTATCTGTCTATCTTTCTATCTATTTATCTTTCTATCTGTCTATCTATCCATCTCTCTATCTCTCCGCGAGACTTCCTCAATTTTTGAACTTGACAACATCAAGCACGCAGCAATTCTGCGAGACTTTCTTTGAGCTTGGCAACGTCAAAAACGAAGCGTTTCTGCGAGACTTCCTCCATTTTCGATTTTGACAACATCAAAAACGAAGCAGTTCTGCGAGACTTCCTTCAAGAATCGAAAGTTGAGTGCAGAGCTGACGGCCTCGTACCATTGCGATTTGCGATTTTTTCATTCCATCTAAAGTACTGCGCTTGCCACGAAAAAGTGAAGCCAGGTCATACGAAGTGCCGCACCTGTCACGCAAAATCATCTTAGCAAACCTGAAGATTTAACGCTCCAAATGCGACCCCTCTCAGGAAATCACGGCCCGGACCTCCAAACGTGTCTGACTCATGTGTCTCTTGTGCTGTGCCTGCCATGCAACATGCATCTTTGTAGATCCTCTTCAAATGCCCACCCCTGCCAACGCTTTTGAAACTGCTACAAAACCCTTGCGTTTGCTCACCTTTGGGGATGTGCAGAATCCCTGGCGCCTGCCACGCAAGACCACATCCTAACTTCAAGAAGTGGTCCGAGACCGTCAGTTTTTAACACTTTTAAAGCGAAATGTGCTTCGTGCTACAAAGGCGTGCGCTTTTTCAACAGCTTAACTTCCAAATTATTAACTTCGACATGTGCTTCGGGCCACAACGGCGTGCAGTTGTTCATCTCTCATCTGACCACATGGCTCCGCACCTGCCGCTTTAGCGAGCCTACTTTTCGACCCTCCGGAGCCCCAAAACATTTGAAAAACGCCGTTTTGTGCGACTTTTCTTTTTTTGGCGCGCCTGCATCTTCTTTCTTCTGACTCTTTCTTTTCTCTGATCTTCTTTCTTCTTTTCTCTTCTCTGACTCTTTATAGCTCTGCTTTTTCATCGGTCCATATTGTCGGAAGTTTGGCTTCTAAACTTCCTGCGATTATTTGCCCGCCCATCGCCATATCAACACATCCAGTATACAGTACACTTATATACAGTAAACAGTAATCAGTAAACAGGCAAAAAATCAAATGCAGTCACTAAGTACACATCTGCGAACTACGCGCTTGGAAACTCAGACAGGGAGTGGGTTCACATTGTCAAATACTATCCCTGCTCCCATATTCACTGCTTAAGTTGGAATGCATTTTTTCACATGAGGATACATGAGGTAGAATGTAGGACTTTGAGCACCATAGGTAACAGATTTCATCCTTTGTCAGGCGCCAAGAAGTTCTTGATGCAGTGGATGCTTTTTTCACATTCTCTCAGCTGATGTTTTTGGTAAAATTCCTGGTGTCTTCTGACCTTGGAGCGAATGCAAGTCATATGAGTTTCACGGAGAAAAGCAGGGCCATTTCCTTCGCTGTAGTTTGCAGTAACGGATGTAATGCTAGGTGGCACGTTGCATTGGTTGCACCGCTTGCACCAGTTGCATCTCTTCAACTGAACATGTGAGTAGGAGCTGACCTAGGGCTGGCTGAACATTGTGGAAAATTACCAGCCTTGCAATCTTGCCATGCCCTGCCAAAATGATCATAGTGGAAGCACTGATTGGATTGACGGTATTTGACGAGGAGTTGCAGTTGCGGACTCGTATACACTAGGCAGGCCAAACGGCTTGACGCTCTAAAACGCGAGTGGTACCAGAGCCAGCAGCAGCCTGCTACAAACAGATTATATTATATATTGAATCCATCTTACGTATCTGTGTATTTAGAAAAGTACCTTGTATATATCGCGCATCTATCTCTATATATATATGTATATACGCATTTCATATCATAGATCATATCGTATCGTATCATATCATATCATGCCACACTATCTCGTACGTCGCATGTGTATATCATAGGCGCAAGGCTGGAAGTTCCCCGGAGCCTCCAGGAACCTCTATTCTTGCTTTGTGGATACAGATGGGTAGGGGGTGGGGGGTAGAGGAGCTAATAACGTTTGGTTTGCATTGCTTGATGAGTGCAGTTGCTACGTTGAAGATGCTGCTCTGTCGCGTTGCTGCGAAGTTGAAGATGCTGTTTCAACCATGACGGCTTCGTTGAATTTCAGTGTGGTATACTGATGTCATCATCACAAGGTCAACGGCCACAGAGGCATTCAAGAAACCGTTGTGGATGTATGTAACAGGACAAAAATCCGTGGGCCTTCCCAGCAGATTCGAACAGTTTGACAAATTGTCAGTTGAGACGAACATCCCTTTAATGACGAATTCGAATAGGAACCAAGAGATGCCTCCAGTGAAGACACAATGAAGAAGTCAAAAAAATCAGTTTTGAAACAAACTGACATATGCAGCAAATGTCCGCACCAGTATTGAGAGCGCACAATTCTTGTGCAGTTGGAAGCAACGAGAACACAGTGAGAAATGATGATTGGAGGCCGCGTTCGAAACCCTTTTTTTCAAATGGGTGGGGGGAGAGGCAATAGTATATATATATACATATATCGTTTTATACACACATATGTATATATTTATATATACATATATATATATATATACATATATATATATATATACATATATATATACATATATATATATACATATATACATATATATATACATATACATATATACATATATACATATATACATATATACATATATATATACATACATATATATATACATATATATACTGTATACATATATATATATACATATACATATATACATATATACATATATATATATACATACACATATATATATATGTGTGTATGTATGTATATTGTCGCTTGGCAAGGAGGACGAGGAGGAGGAGCAGGAGGAGGAGGAGGAGCTGCCATTGAAGGTCGGGAGGGGACGGGGGTGAGGAGGGGTGTGATTATTGTTATCTTCAAAGGGGGTGGAGGGAGGCAATAATATAGATTGTCGTTTTGGCAAGGAGGAGGAGGAGGAAAATAGTAATCAACCGATTTGCGGTTGAACAGTATTTCCCCGCCAAAAAAATAATTGGCAGATTTGCTGTGCACTATTATTTCCGCAAGGTAGTAAAAATAATCATAAAAACAATAATAACAAACAGTAAAAATAAAAAATACTAATACTAAAAATGATAAATGATTATGCTGACGGGGGGCTCCCCGAGTTGCAGAAAAAGCTCCCGTAAACGAACTTAGTGGCGCAGAAGAAAGGTCCATAGATTCATTTAGTGGCAGAGAAGGGTCGCTAGGAATTGGGGGCCGGGAAGTTCCGGGACAGATTTGTTTCTCCGGGCCGGGGGGGAATCTTTGTAGTACAAAGTAGTACTGGTAAGTACTTTGTGCAAGCATTGTAGTACAATGTTGTACGGGGGAGTGCCTTGTGCAAGCTTGGTAGTCCAAAGTGGTACTGGGAAGTGCCTTGTGCAAGTTTTGAAGTACAAAGTAGTACTGGGAATTATTCTGTGCAAGCTTTGTAGTACAAAGTAGTGCTGGGAAGTGCCTTGTGCAAGCTTTGCAGTACAAAGTAGTACTGGGAAGTTCCTTGTGCAAGCTTTGTAGCACAAAGTGGTACTGGGAAGTGCCTTGCACAAGCTTTGTAATACAAAGCAATATATACTGGGAGTACTTTGTGCAAGCTTGGCCGTACAAAGTAGTACCGGAAAGTTCTTTGTGCGCGCTTTGTAGTACAAAGTAGTACTGGGAAGTACGCTGTGCAAGCTTTGCAGTACATAGTAGTACTGGGCACTTTCCCGTGCAAACTTTGTAGCACAAAGTGGTGCTGGGAAGTGCCTTGTGCAAGCTTTGTAGTACAAAGTAGTACTGGGAGATACTTTGTGCAAAATTTGCAAAGTAGTACTGGGAAGTGCCTTATGCAAGCCTTGGGGCACAAAGTAGTTCTGGAGAGTACTTTGTGCAAGCATTGCAATACAAAAAAGTTACTGGGAGGTACTTTTTGGAAGCTTTGTAGTACAAAGTAGTACTGGGAACTACCGTGTGCAAGCATTGCAGTAAGAAGTAGTACTGGGAAGTGCCGCGTGCAAGCTTTTTAGTACAAAGTACTACTCGGAAGTACTTTGTGCAAGCTCAAAAAAGTAGTACTGGGAAGTGCCTTGTGCAAGCTTTGTAGTACAAAGTAGTACTGGGAAGTACTTCGTGCAAGCATTGCAGTACAAAGTATAGGTACTTTTGGAAGCTTTGCAGTACAAAGTAGTACTGGGAAGTATTTTGTGCAAGCTTCGTAGTACAAAGTAGTACTGGGAAGTATTTTGTGCAAGCTTACTCTGCGCAAGCTTTGTAGTACAAAGTAGTACTGGGAAGTGCCTTGTGCAAGCTTTGCAGTACAAAGTAGTACTGGGAAGTACTGTGTGCAAGCTTTGTTGTACCAGTGTGCATTGTGCAGTGTCAGGTGTGCAGTGTGGAGCGCGGAGTTTGAAATGGAGTGTGAAGTGTGAAGTGTGAAGTGTCAAGTGTCAAGTGTGAAGTGAAGTGCGAAGTGAAGTGCGAAGTGAAGTGCGAAGTGAAGTGTGAAGTGAAGCGTGAAGTGAAGCGTGGAGTGTGAAGTGTGGCGTGTGAAGCGTGAAGTGTGGAGTGTGGAGTGTGAACTGTGAAGTGCGGGGTGGAGAGCGTGGAGTGTGAAGTGTGAAGTGTGGAGTGTGGAGTGTGGAGTGTGGATTGGAGAGTGTGGAGTGTGGAGTGTGGAGTGTGGAGTGTGAAGTGTGGGGTTTGAAGCGTGAAGTGTGAAGTGTGGAGTGTGAAGTGTGAAGTGTGAAGTGGTGAGTGTGAAATGTAGTGTGGGGTGTAGAGTCGTGTATATAAGGAGTGTGAAGTGTGAAGTGTGTAGTGGAGGGTGCAAAGTGCGAAATGGAGTGTGACGTGTGGAGTGTGAAGTGTGGAGTGGAGAGTGTGAAATTTGAAGTGTGAAGGAGAGTGCGAAGTGTGTGAAGTGTGCGTGGAGTGTGTGGGGTGTGTGGAGTGTGTGGGGTGTGTGGAGTGTGTGGAGTGTGTGGAGTGCGTGGAGTGTGTGGAGTGTGGAGCTAGAGTGTGGAGTGTGGAGTCTGAAGTGTGGGGTCTGAAGTGTGGAGTGTTGAGTGTGAAGGGAAAAGTGTGGAGTGTGAATTGCGGAGTGGAGAGTGTGGAGTGTGAAGTGTGAAGTGTGAAGTGTGGAATGGAGAGTGCGAAGTGTAAAGTTTGAAGTGTGGAATTTGGAGCGTGTGGAGTGTGAAGTGTGAAGGGTGGCGTACGAAGTGTGGAGTGTGAAGTGTGGATTGGAGAGTGGAGTGTGGAGAGTGTGCAGTGTGAACCCTGAAGTGTGAACCGTGAAGTGTGGAGATTGCGAAGTGTGGAGTGTGAAGTGTGCAGTGTGCAGTGCGGGGTGTGGAGTGTGGAGTGTTGAGTGTGAAGTGTGGGGTGTGGAATGTGGAGTGTGAAGTGTGGAGTGGGAAGTTTGGAGTGTGATGTGTGGAGAGTTACGTGTGGAGTGTGGGGTCTGGAGTGCGAAATAGTACTTGGAAATGCCTTGTGCAAGCTTTGTTTTACAAAGTAGTACTGGGAAGTGCCCTCTGCAAGATTTGTCGTACACAAAGTAGTAATACTGGGAATTCCTCTGTGCAAGATTTGCAGTGTAAAGTACTACTGTGAGGTACTGCGTGGACGCTTTGTAGTACAAGATAGTACTGCGAGGTGCTCCAGATGTGTCAAGCCAGAGTGTGCAGCAAGAGTGCCTTACAAGAGTTTTTCAGGGTATCGAGAGAGAGTGTTTTACCAGAGTGTGCCACAAGAGTGCCGAGCAAGAGTGTCAGGCAAGAGTGTCTCACAAGAGTGTCCCATAAAAGTGTCCCACAAGAGCGTCTCACCAGAGTATGCCACAAGAGTGTCACGCAAGAGTGTCCCACACGACTGTCCGAGAAGTGTGTCAAGCAAGAGTGCTCTGCAAGAGTGGCTTTTAATGCGATCGAGCATCTCCTGTTCGCTCTTTATTGTTCTGTAGGAACCCTTCTTCTACGTGAGCTTTGAAAAATGCATTCGGGTTCGTGGTTTCTATCAGATTTTAGTCTCCGGGGGAGGGGGGGGCGCAATTATTATTTTTTTTTCGGGAAAATAGTAATCGACCGATTTGCAGTTAAGTGTTACTTCGCCGCAAAAAAAAATAATTGGCGTATTTGCCATGCATTATTATTTCCGCAAAAATAAACGAAGGAAGTTTGGAAGTCAAACTTCCGACAATATGGACAGATGGAAAAGCAGAGGTGGGAACAGTCAGAGAAGAAAAGAGAAGCAGAGAGAAGATCAGGCAAGAGAAAGAGTGAGAAGAACGAAGATGCAGGTGCGCGAAAAGGTAGGAAAGTCGCGAAACACTGCGTTTTTCCAAGTATTTGTGGCTCCGGAGGGTTGAAGAGTAGGCTCGCTAAAGCGGCGGGTGCGGAACAATCTGGCCAGATGAGAGATGCAAAATTGCCACGCCGTTGTGGCGCGAAGCGCATTTCGAAGTCAAAATGCACAAAGCACACCATGTTCGGACCACTGTTGGAAGTTGAGCTCTCGAAAAGTGCAGGCCGTTGTGGCGCGAAGCACATTTCGAAGTCAAAATGCACAAAGCACACAGTTCGGACCACTTTTGGAAGTTGAGATGTCGAAAAAGTGCACGCCGTTGTGGCGCGAAGCACATTTCGAAGTCAAAAGTGTTGAAAACTGACGGTCTCGGAGCACTTTTGGGAGTTGAGATGTTGAAAAAGTGCACGCCGTTGTGGCGCGAAGCACATTTCCAAGTCAAAATGTTAAAAACACGACATGCTCGGACCATTTTTGAAGGTTCAGATGTGGTTCAAAACGTAAGGGTTTTGTGACATTTCCAAAAGCGTTGGCAGGCGCGGGACATTTGAAGAGGATCCGTAAAGATGCATTTTCCGTGGCAGGCGCAGTACAAGAGACATGTTCATCCTGAGAAGGGTTGCATTTTGGAGCATCAGATCTTCAGGTTTGCTGAGATGATTTTGCGTGACAGGTGCAGCACTTCGTATGACCTGGCATCACTTTTGCATGGCAGGCGCAGCACTTTACACAGATGGAATGGATAGCTGGATAGCTAGACAACTACAACTGCAACTACAACCGCGCTACACTACAAATACAAATACAAAAACAAAGATACTACGCTACAGTACACTAAATATACTACGCTACACTACACTACACGACACGACACGACACGACACTACACTATCTACATCACCACACTACAACTACAACTACAACTACAACTACACTACCTTGCACTAGACTACACTACACTATACCACTCTGCACTACACAACACTACACGAAATTTCACTACACTGCCCTGCAACTACAACTACAACTACAACTACAACCACCAGTACAACTTCGACTGCACAACAACTACAACAACTACAACTGCAACTACAACTGCAACTACACTTCAACTACACTTCAACTACACCTGCAGCAACTACAACAACTACAATAACTACAATCACTACAACAACTACAACAACTACACTACGACTACACTGCAACTGCAGCTGCAACTACAACTGCAGCTGCGACAACAACTTCAACTACACCACAACTACCGCTACAACTACAACTACACTACAACTGCCACTACACTAAACTACACCAGGCTTCAACTACAACTACAACAACGACTGCAGCTACAACTACGACTACACTACAACTACAACTACAGTTTCATTAAACTTCGCTACACCACACTACATCCTGCAGTTTCGGGTGAGATGACCACTGCAACCACTCCCAAATCACAACCACCTTTCGGTCCATCAGTGGATTCGCTCTGCCATCCATGCATCACAATACCTCTCCTATAGTTTCCTATCCTTGAAACTTCCGCCCCCGCCTTGTGCGGTGCTACTGGTAATAATAACAATATTATTAATAATAAAAATAATTAATGATAATTAATAATAACAATAACCGAAGGAAGTTTAGAAGTCAAACTTCCCACAATATGGACAAATGAAAAGCAGAGATGGGAAGAGTCAGAGAAGAGAAGAGAAGAGAAGAGAAGACAAGACAAGACAAGACAAGAGAAGAGAAGAGAAGAGAAGAGAAGAGAAGAAGAAAGAAGAAAGAAGAAAGAAGATACAGGTGTGCCAAAAGGTAGGAAAGCGGCAGGTTCGAAGCCAGCTGGCCAGATGAAAGATGAGAAATTGCACGCAGTTGTGGCGCGAAGCACATTTCCAAGTCAAAATGCACAAAACACACCATGTTCGGACCACTTTTGGACGTTGAGATGTTGGAAAAGTGCACGCCGTTGTGGCGCAAAGCACATTTCCAAGTCAAAATGTTAAAATCACCACATGCTCGGACCACTTTTGAAGGTTCAGATGTGGTTTTGCGTGGGAGGCGCAAGGGATTCTGCACCTTGCCAAAAGTGAACAAAACGTAAGGGTTTTGTGACATTTCCAAAAGCGTTGGCAGGCGCGGGACATTTGAAGAGGATCCGTAAAGATGCATTTTCCGTGGCAGGCGCAGTACAAGAGACATGTTCATCAGGGCGTTTAGGAGGTCCGGGCGCTGATTTCCAGTTTTGGGAACATAATTTTGCGCGACAGGTGCAGCACTTCGTATGACCTGGCATCACTTTCTCGTGGCAGGCGCAATACTTTAGACAGGTGGAGTGGAAAAATCGCAAAGCGCATTGGCACGAGGCCGTCAGCTCTGCACTCAACTTTCTACTTTTGAAAGACGTCTCGCAGAATTGCTTCCTTTTTTGATGCTGTCAAGTTCAAAAATTGAAGAAGTCTCGCAGAATTGTTTCGTTTTTGACGTTGTCAAGTTCAAAAATTAAGGATGTCTCGCAGAATTGCTCCGTTTTTGATGTTGTCAAGTTCAAAAACTGAGGAAGTCTCGCAGAATAGCTTCGCTTTCAAGCTTGCAAATAGACAAATAGATAGATAGACAACTACAACTGCAACTACAAGTACCACTACACTACTACACTACACTAGTACCACAACTACAGGTACAAATATACTACGCGACATTACAAAGCACTAATTACACTACACTAACACTAATTACACTACAACTACTAAAACAGCCACTACCACTAGTATACTACTACTACGACCACCACCACCACCACCACGACTACTACTACTATACTACTACTACTACGACGACGACGACCACCACCACCACCACGACGACGACCACCACCACGACGACCACCACGACGACCACGACGACGACCACGACGACGACGACGACCACGACCACGACCACGACCACGACCACGACCACGTACTACGTACTACTACTACTACGTACTACTACTACTACTACGTACTACTACTACTACTACGTACTACTACTACTACGTACTACTACTACTACTACCACCACCACCACCTACTACTACTACTACTACTGCTACTACTGCTACTACTACTACTACTACTAAAGCTACTGCTGCTACTACTACTACTACCACTACCACTACTACTACTACTACTACTACTCCTACTACTACTACTACTACTACTACTAACGACTACTACTACGACTACGACTACGACTACGACTATACGACTACGACTACGACTACGACGACTACGACTACGACTACGACGACTACGACTACGACGACTACGACTACGACGACTACTACTACTACTACTTCTACTACTACTACTACTACTACCACTACCACTACCACTACCACTACCACTACCACTACCACTACCACTACCACTACCACTACCACTACCACTACCACTACCACTACTA
>Ga0126342_10006509_pt1 | contig 20727 bp, 21 predicted proteins | sample Cyp1metagenome_FD_92528 | JGI IMG/M metagenome (GOLD analysis project Ga0126342, IMG submission 92528) | Coral microbial communities from Lord Howe Island, Old Settlement Bay, Australia - Cyphastrea 1 metagenome | ecosystem: Host-associated > Invertebrates > Cnidaria > Coral ...
ACTGTGGATCGCGGGTCGCAGTTGAGCAAGGACGACGAGGACGACGAGGAGGACGAGGAGGAGGAGGAGAGGAGGACGAGGCAGGACGAGGCGGAGGAGGAGGAGGAGAAGGAGGAGGAGGAGAAGGAGGACGAGGAGGAGGACGAGGAGGCAACTGACATAAAATCTAACAACCCTCACCTGGCAGGTGGGGAAAAATCTTGGTTTTTCCTATAGTTTTTCCCTTCAGAAACCATGAAAAACAGGGGCCGTTGATCCCAGCACCCCTTCCACTCGCCATGGGCCCAGCCTGATGGATCTGGTGCCGCCCACATCCTGAAGAGATTCGCTTCTTCATGTCATCATTGATTGATATCTGGTTGGTTAATGATTATCTATGGTTAATGGTTGATGATTATCTATGGTTAATGGTTAGAAAGTATCTATCTGGTTGGTGGTTGACCTACCCCTCTGAAAAATATGACTTCGTCAATGGGAAGGATGACAACCCATATATGAAATGGAAAATAAAAAATGTTCCAAACCACCAACCAGTCATTATCGTCGTCGTCGTCGTCGGAAAAGTGATTGACGGACCTGGGACAATATCATCAACCCATAACTACTTGCGGTAAAAACTGGTTGTACTGGAAAAGCTGCTGGAATGAGTACCTGCAGACCTACAGGCATTCTGGAAGAAAAAACGCGGACAATGTCACCCTCCGGTAAACCAAACGCGGCAATGGAAAATTCGTCATTTATAGATGATTCTCCAAGTAAAACCTCCATTTGCAATCATTTACAGTGGATTTTCCGTTGCCATGTTACGGCATGTTTGGGGGGGAACATGGTCCCAGCACCATCATGCCGAGCTGTCTCTCCTCTCCACCGGTTGCAGCCCTGGAGGGCTGTTTGTGGCATGGGGTAGGATCCAAAACTCTTCCAAAGTTGGGGCGCACGCAACATGCCAACACATGCCAACACATGCCAACACATGCCAACACATGCCAACGGCTTTCTGGACAAATCTCCAACCAGATTCCTAATGACTTGCAAGATTTCAACTATCCCCAAGTGGATATTTATTGCAACTTACTACTAATGGTTAGTATGACCTGCCTTGTGTCAGAAACCTGGGAGTTCATCGAAACGCCGGGCTGTTGGGCGGTCCTACACAAAAGGGACACACCGCTTGAGACAAAAATGGCTGCAAAGGAGCTTTCAAATTCTGAGAGCCGCAATTTTTTCACGGCAATACCTGGGAAAACGCCGAAAACGTGTCGGATTGGTGGCTTCAAACAACATTGGTCATTATTGGTCACTACGCAATGCGGATCATCATCCCAAGGTAGGATGCGAAAAAAACAAAGAAAACAAAATAGAAACCACCAGCCAGATGTGAGATGTGTTTGGTTGCCAGAATTCCTGCGAATCAAGCTGTGTTTTCGGTGCTTCGGGACGAAGATGGTCGAAGTCTCTGGCAGCGGCCATGCTTTACATGGGCCTTAAACAGTCTGTAATTGGGCACGGCTGGCAATCCACCTTGGCATGCCATCCATGCTGTCAGTACCACCTCCCGGCAAACCCTACCCAAAGAAATCTGCGAGATGTAAGTCATCCACACACACCAAAAAAAAGTTGGAAAGATGTGGAAATCCGATCCACCATTCAGCTAAGGTTTACCTATGGGCTCACCTGTCAACGCTTGTGATGACATGGTGACCCATTGGAGGCCATGTCAAAATCCAGAAAAAAAATTCGGTTCAGGGGCAGCTGAGATCTCGGTGTCAGCGGCACCAAGCCGAAGTGTGGGAAAGCTGGTGCAAGGAATTTTGGGAGCACATCAGCATTGTCCAAGTTGGGTACCGCAATGGTCTGTTCATTGGAAGATCGCCAAGAATTATTTTTGGATATTTGATGGGATCTTGATGGAATATGAATGGGAGATTCATGGAACAAATAAGATCCATCAAATGTCCAGATGAGTTTTTCCAATGAAAATGGCAATTGGAATATGACTATAGAAAATTTAAGATGAGTTATTTGGTTTTTCCAATTGCACGGCAATGGACTGACCACTGAAATTGGTCAACCCACTGGAGACTGGAGGAAGTTGACATCCCGGCCGGGCGTTGTGTTCAACGGCCGGTCAGAGGCGGCACAGGTTGGCATGAAATCAACCACTTCACCCCCTTGATTTTCAAAATATTCCAAAGCAAAGTGATGTTGAAACATGTTTTTAACATGTTTTTTCACCAGATTGGTGCGCACCAAAAAACATCTGTCCTCAAAAAACATGGACTTTCCAAGAGGTGAACATCATCCATGGGGATCCAACCGCATGTCACCGCCAGCTTCAGAATTTCTCCATGGTGAATCGACTTCAGACCTGGTCTGGTTGTCACATGGTAGGACCGGTAGGATGCTGCCCGAGACGTATTATACAGGTATGTCCCACGAAAAAAATCAGGGCACCAAATAGCAATAGGTATATTGTATGTAAGGGAAATACAGCCAGAATCATCAGGATATACATGATATGTGTGTGTGTGTATGTGTGTATGTGTGGGCATATCTCTTTATATTTTAAATATTGTTTTATATATATATATAATATTATAATTATATATATATAATATTATAATTATATATATATGCACATACATAATCTGATTGGTCATTTCAACTCCCCTACCCATTTCTCTGCTTGAAAAAACAAAACAAGTGAAACCACCCAGCAGGATACTCATGTGGACTTCTGACCGTGGTTCTAAGTCTTGAGCCTCTCCAAGTTAGCACACACGGCACATTTGGTCACCTAAATCGGTTAGGAGCCCATGGGAATTTTCTTTCCACCAAATGTCATAGAGTTTTCAAGCGTTCATCATTGTTTTCTGCTATAGTGTGTGAATTTCCAAGGGTCTACCTTTACTAGGTAAATCATCTACAAACGCGCAGTTTTCCAGGGTAGCTATACACAGATCCACCACGTCTCACCCCAACGTGTTCGTTCCAAGCCACAGGACGCTTCCAGGTCTGATCGAAGGAGGTGCCTCCACCCTTCGCCACGGAGCTTGGCCCTCCACGCGTGTGGGTGCCTGTGTAGGTGCTACGATCGTAGAAGAAACCTTGGTGTCACCGCAGTTCCAGTTTTGGATATTTTCACCATAGGTGTAGGGGTTAGTAACGGTTAAGTTATATATATATATGTTAGTTGTATATCACTAACCCCCAAGATAAAGTGTCGACTCGTCCAGGGCAACTTTTTCCAGAGGAAAATGGTCTACGTTGCTTGCCAGGGTAGGTTACCAAAGGGTAATGAGCAAGAATGCACTTCGACTCATCCCTGCCTCTAAGCTATGAGTATGAGCAACGAATCAAAGATGATCAAAGATATTCAAAAAGAATGAAAACCATTAAAAATCCGCAACTTTGGCAATTGGTCACTTTTTCTCTGCTTTTCAGTAGGCCACAATCCCTTCCACCAACGATATGCTCGCTGCGAGACGTTCAGGGCCCACCATGCGGCTCCCAGCACCACGGGAGGATGGACGAGCACTAGCTCCTTAGGTCTGAGGCGGGGCCCGTGCAAAAAACCAATGGGTTCAAGGTGGATTTGTGGAATGCTTTTGGTTAGGGAAAAAACTACCAAAGTTGGGAAATGTTGGGAAACAACTACTTGGATTTAGTTAGATTTTTATATTAGTGTTTGATTGATTGTTGGGTGTTTATATGATTCATGACATGTCGTGGATTTACTGTTGCCCCGAACTAAATGGAGCTTCATGGCTGGAGAATCAGCGAACTGAATAGGGGGGATTTTCCAGCAAGACCACCCCCCAAGACCGCAATTCCCAGCTCCAGTATGATTGGCTCAGGGGGAGAAAAACAAAGTACCCGGCCTGGTAATTTAACAGTCTGCCAACTTGAAAATGGCCCAGTCGAAATAGTGGTTTACCCATTGAAAATTGTGATTTTCCATAGTTATATAATAGTTATGTGGCAGTTTACCAGGCTGGGCATCTATTGAAATTGATAGAATTCTATCATCTGTGTGATAAATCATGATAAATCTGGGTCAATATTCAATACCTGGAGCATGTGGCTCCAACTGGCCCAACTGGCAATGGCTCTTTGTTTTGATCTAAGTCCACCATATCTATATCATAAGCCACGCATTTCACCTTAGCTGATGCATGCTGATGCTATATTCTATCCTCCTGATCCAAACGATTTCATTTACATTACGTATCTCGAATCGGATCTAGTCTAATCCAGTCGTGTGGTGTCGAGTTCATGTATCTATCATTATCTATCCAGTCCGTGCTACCCAAGCTAGTCTACTGTAATCCAATCTTATCAAATCTAATGTCAAGTATAGCAACCCCCACGTCGATGCAGAAAAACTTCGTTCTTCAAACCACAAAATCTTAGGATTGGATTTTTTCCAATTTCTGTTTTTTTGATCTTTTTGGTGTGTTACTCTCTGGCAATGGCCCATTTCCAAATGATTTATATCTTTTCAGATGTGAAATTGTCATAGCTTTGTTGAATTGCCAAAATGGTAAATTCCCATCGAATCCCATTAAGTTCCCATAAATCCCATGAAATCCCATGAAATCCCATGAAATCCCATTAAATCCCATGAAATCCCATGAAATCCCATGAAATCCCCTGAAATCCCACGAAATTCCCATGAAATCCCATTAAATCCTCATTTCTTGATGGTTTCAATCCCATCTCCAACCATTTCTTCCAGGTCCTGAAAAACCCCGCCCCGATCCGCCCCCGCCTTTCGAACTCGGTCGTGGCCCTCCAGGACGGGGAGATTTCACCTGCGCGTAGCCGGCGCTTGACTACTGGTGGTTACTAATGGTTAAGGGTTAATAGTGGATACTAATAGTTAATAGTTAATAATAGTGTTTTTTCCCTTATGGTACTTATGGTGTGATAAACCAGGCATGACTGGGAATGGTTAATGGTGGTTAAGGGTGGTTGATGGTGGTAAATGGTAATGGTGGTTAAGAATGGTTCATATTGCGGTTCTATAATTGTGGTGATTAATAGTTCATTGTCTACTGGTGGCTCAGAGATCTACTATAAAATGTGCCTCTACACATGGGAAATTCATGGAACTATACTGGTTGGTGGTTTCAACCCCTCTGAAAAATATGAGTCAGTTGGGATTATTATTCCCAATATGTGGACCAATAAAAAATGTTCCAAACCACCAACCAGACATGATGACGCAGGAACCATCGGGAATCTTCCCCAAACTGATCCTTGAGTGTTCTTCAACGACAGTCCGGAGCCCGTTGTGGATCATGCCCAAAATCCAATAAAACGAGAAAAAAACAGATGGCTGCGCGTCAGATCATTTCAAGCGAATCCGGCGAATCAAGGGATGTCCTTACCTGTACCCCCCGCAAATGATGGACGTCGACTGAACGAAGTTGAAGAAATCAGCATTTTGATTGGGTGACGCCTCCAGGTGTTATTTTTGTTGGCGATTTTGGCCCAATCCGTTGAAGTGGCAACCCAAGCCAAAACCCAAAACCCCTTGTCGTTACACAAAAACCGTGAAACCTTCTCCTTCTTAATTTTTCTGGGTAAATTATAATAATTCACTAACCTGAATTAAGGCCATTTGGGGATGATTTCCCTTACTAACCATGATTCCAGTGAGGTCGCAGTGAGGTCGTTATAATTTACCCAGCTTAATCACTGTTGCTATGCCCAGTGACATTTTCGGAACCGAGGTCCCGGCCGTGACATCTGGCAAGCAGGATGGGCTGGGCATCTGACCTAGGCGTGTGTGGATTCATCCAAAAGAAAAGCCAGGGCACAGAGTGTCCACCTTCGTTTTTCGCGACACCTTCTCAAGAAGTGGGATATAATTTAGAATTAATTAGATCATATTAGAATATATTAGATATAACATGGTTTTTCATTGGGTGTTCCATTGTTTGTTTTTTTGTTGTGCATTTTCCATCGTGTTCCATCGCGCCTTGGTTGGACAGGAGGGTCACTCGGGCCAGATCATCCAACTCAGTGGATGGCCTGGCGATACCAATATGATCCCTTTTTGATTCTGGTGAAGCCTCAAGAAAAGGGGAGCCTATGGAATTTTAGGGAATAATTGGATATAATTAGGGCGAATAATCCTGAATAATCCATTGTTATCCCATGTTTGGCAATGATCCGAGAAAAATATCCGTCAATCTCATCAGTTGCTTCAGTACTGTTTTTAGGATTTTTTAGGTGTAGAAATAAAGCAACTTACAGTTGAGGCCCCTGGAACAACCCTCTGGTGCTGGGGCCTCTTCCAAGCCGCATCCGGCTTGGAGCCAACACCTGGGAGTGAACAATGTTTCAGGCCCAGTTGTGAGGTCAACATGTTTGGATAGTAAGCAGTAAAATTGGGATTTAGCATGCATCACATCCTTATCATGTTCTACTTGTATCAGATTCTGTCACCTTGTTTGCTTTCTCTATCATTCTCTATCTCATTTTATCATATTTTGTGACCTAGTTTTATGGTTTTACCTCCGTGATCACCTTTCATGATCTTTTGTCCCTGTTGATTTTCGAAGCATGGGTGTATCCCAGAAACTTGTTTGATCCTTGTTTGATCCTGCTGTTTGCTCATTAAACTACAAGATGATACCAGAGGACAAACCACGTCTTTTTCCAAATCACAGACTAACACCGTTTCAGTTTCCATCCATGAAATGCCACGAAATTTCCGCACCTTTGGCCACATGCTCGGGGCCACCGTTGGTATGAGTGCCGGTGTACGTACTCCTGGTGTTTCACAGGCAGGATGGCGCAGCCAGATGAACCAATGAAAGAAACCACATGGATTTCAGCGGGTTCCACTGGACCCCTTTGGTGGACAGAAGAATTCTGAAGAAAAACTGCCCATAACATGAATGTGGTAAACCCACAATAATGGACCTCCGATTGAAGTTTGTTTTCTATACTACAGTACTTATTTCGGATAGAATTTGGGATGGTTTATTATCAGGCATGCAACACTACTATGTTCCAGCTATCGTTCCATGATAGCTGGAACTTAGGTTCAACCCTAAAGCTAGGACAGCTAAGTTTTAAATCTGTTGTTCCTATTCATTGCGGTTTTCCTCAAAAATGTTAATTCTAGGGATCCAAATCAGCTGACGTCTGCCTGTCGTAGAAGAAGCGTTCGGGTCCCCGCAGGCCGACGGAATTGGCGCGCGAACGGCGTGCGGCGGCTTCATCACTCTCCTAGCACCGGACAGATGCATGCTTTGCATTTCACATGTGAAGCAACTCCCAAAATTGATGCAGAAAACGTTCAGTTTATTGAATTTGTTATTAAGAAATGTTTACCAATTTCTTTGTCTTTTTGGGGACTGCTTATCCTGTAGTTGTTCTCTCGAAAGTAAACTGTAGAAAATTGCATTATATATTAAATGTATTGCAAAACGTGCTACAAAGTGCAAAATTTCTTGGTAGCCAATTGTATGTCAGCATCCCGGAAGAAAAAACAACTGTATAATACTGTATACTGTACTCATCTGAAACATGTTTGAACCATGCTCATTGATTTTTTGTGTGCCCAAGCTGGAAAGCCGAGTGTTCCGGCTCACTTCCGTGAAATAAATATTACTCTTTCTGAATTTGAAATAGCAAGCGCAAGGACTCTTCAATTTCGAATGCCCCGACCAAATTTGAAAGAGACACGCGGTCGTATACCAAGGTCATCCAAGGTCCACCACAATCATACCCTAAAAAAATGAATGAATGCCTAGAACGGCTCCTGGGCGCCCGAAGAACGAAGCCCACTGGTGAAAGCACTGTTGGCCGCTCCATCATCCATGTCATAGCGTGGCCCACCCCGCTCGTTGCAAGGCGCGTTGCAAACTGCAGTCCTTGGCATGGCTGACATGGCCCGCGTGGCTTGAAAATAGCACTCCAATGATGCCTCACTTTGAAAATTGCACTGTTCAATGGCCTGGGCGGAAAGCAGAATTTTGGTGACATGGTTTCATTCAAGTCCCAGGTGTCTGCAGACTTCGGTGTTTTTGAGCGTCGCATTCACTTTCGGGTTACTAGTGCCACATTTTGTCCATGCCCACCTTAGACAAGTTTGGTGGCCAATGCATCCAGCACCTGTCGCGACAAACAACATACGCCTCATTAAAAACTACCATCCCCCACCCTGAGAATAGTTCATTTCAAGACAAAAACACATTTTCCATCCCCTATTTGGCAGTGTCTCTGCTGCTTGGGGGGGTGATAGTGTCCAGTTGTTGGAATGTGCAAAAAAAATACTTTACTTCGAGTTATCCCCACCATGACATTTATACATTTTGTTGCTGGCAAATCTTCTGGCATTCTATCTGGCATACCTTCTGGCATTTTATCTGGCATATTTTTTGGCATTTTATCTGGCAAATCTTGTGGCATTCTATCTGGCATATTTTCTGCAATCTGTTCTGGCACATCTTCTGGCACTCTATCTGGCATATCTTGTGGCATTCTATCTGGCATATTTTCTGCAATCTGTTCTGGCACATCTTCTGGCACTCTATCTGGCATATCTTCTGGCATATTTTCTGACATTCTATCTGGCGTTCTATCTGGCAAATCTTCTGGCATTCTATCTGGCAAACATTCTGGCAGTTTATCTCGTACCTACTGGCATTTTATCTGACATTCTATCTGGCATACCTTCTGGCATATCTTCTGGCATATCTTCTGTCAGTTTATCTGACATATCTTCTGGCATTCTATCTGGCATATCTTCTGACATTCTATCTGGCATACCTTCTGACATGCTACGGTATCTGGAATATTTTCTGGCATTCTATCTGGCCGTTGAGGTCCAGCGGCGCACACTGAGCTGAGAAGGTCCCAGGTTGAGGTCCAGCGGTGCACACTGAGCTGGGCAGGTCCTAGGTTGAGGTCCAGCGGTGCAGACACTGAGCTGGGCAGGTCCCCGGTTGAGGTCCAGCGGTGCACACTGAGCTGGGCAGCTCGCAGGTTGAGGTCCAGCGGTGCACACTGAGCTGGGCAGCGCTCAGGTTGACGTCCAGCAGTTCGCGAGGAGGAGGGCGAGGAGGACAGCTAGTCGAGGAGGAGGAGGAGGAGAATGAGGAGGCGGAGGAGGAGGAGGAGGAAGTGGCGGGCATGCGCTCTGATAAAATCTAACAACCCTCACCTGGCAGGTGGGGAACAACGGAACCAGAATAATGTCTGAAAATAAGCTACCACACCCTCCCCTGGTTTGATCATCATTGTCCTTATCATATACAATTATAGCGATTGTCAATGTTGGCATTATGCTCAGACAGACCCATGTCACCCTGGCCAAAGGCAAAATCAATCACCAGAATGATGTCATACGCTATTCCCAACTTCCTGAACGAACCTTACTAAACAGACCACGTCCAATGTCCGAAATCAATAACATCATGTGTGCAAGAATTTCAGCCATGTCCATAATGCATAACATAATCTCATGCATATCAAAGTACACGGTTGTGGCATTGTGTTTCCAGTTTGTGTTTCTTTGAAAATGGCGTAATTACGCCCCAAGCCTGGTAGAATATCATAATTTCCCCTATTTATTTTGCCATTCGGAGGTCTACTGGTATAGCCGAACAGCCGATTACACCGGCCAGTGCCACCGCGTTTCCACGAGTTCCGGTGGCCGTTGGTCTTCACTCCGGGTTTCTTTCCGCAACCAGCACACTTGACGAGGGACTCCATCTTCCCAGCATCACCCCGCAAGCATGCGCCACCTACCAAATGATCCACAACGCGGACTAACAAAGAATCGCTGCATGCGGTAGGCCCAGGGGCATAAACCTTCAACCGGATTGCAGTCTGCAATCTATTCCTGTTAAAACTGGCATAATTCATTGTGTGGGGTGCAACCTTTAGCTACATTAAATTGGAATAGGAATTGCGCGTTTATGTTGATCAAATGTCCTAATGAATTCATAAGTCGTTAAAAAATACGCAAATGTTTTCATATAAAGATGGAGGCCTAGTACCTAAATTAATTATATTATATTAAAGTGATATTGTTTGGGCCGTCATGTGACCAGTTGGGAACTCACCTCCTCACGTGCACTTTCTCTCTGCACTGCTCAAATATGTCGTTTAAATCTACATCCTTCACAGGGAAACGCCTAACACGCGGTCAGGGTACTTAATGCCAACATCCCATTTCAGAAAACAATTTAATCATCGCAAATTTCATTGCAACATGAAAATAATCACCCATGTTGCCAGATGTCATAAAGCCGGTGGATCTTTGGCATTTGTTTGCGTGCGCCAAGGTGCAATAATGCGCCCCACAATGACGGCAGGCTAAATTGGTCGAAGGACCGGAACTGGTGCAATACCTCAGCCCCGCTCTTGAACACCAATAATTCGTGTGTATATAAGTCACGGGGTATTATCCAATTAACCAGGAATTGGCAACAAAAGGCTGACATGGCTATGTAGTGTGGAAAACCAAAGAATAAACAACAGCGGTTCTCTGGCAGCATGAATGTGCACAACTCTGCTTTACCATACCATTGTTTATTCGAGATAAACCACCGTCCCTTTACCAAAAAAAACATCCAACAATTGCCTTTTGGAACTGCCAAATTTTCTGCCATTTTTTTTCCCCCAATCGATTTTCTTGAGATTTTGTGTTTTTTTTCCCCTGCATCCTTCCAGGAAAAGCCTGAGGCTGTAGCCACTTGCACATCGTTTCAAACCAAAATTTGCCGTCAAATGCTGACAACTGTGCTCTCGACACTTGGGCCAAAAATAACGCAATGTCGCAAAAATACAATTTCAATGTGTTGGCTATTTGCCGACCGAACACAATTATTGCATTACATTATTCACATTAATTGGAACATCCAAAACATTCACCGCTACGATTTGTGCATCACAACTCAATGCAAAGAGCAGTCACATATAATCATGTGAGGTCTCAAATGTCGATTGCCGGCGTTCGCGTCCGCAATAGTAGAAAATTTCGATCACGCTGATGAAGCAAAATATTGCGCAGCACGCATGCGGTTTTGCGAGGAATTTGTGGCCAGGCCGTGAAACAAATTAAACAACGCACTTGGGCCGACCACATTTCACCAAACTGCATGCTTATTTTGAGCGCCTATGCACGTTTTTTTTCTCCCATCTAAACCCACCAGTCAACAAGAATTTTTCACGCCTTCCCTCGTTTTAAACAAAAACATGCTGTGCACTAGGTGGCTGGGCGCAACAACAAATGAGAACAGGAATTCCGTGTATACAATTCGTGTTAGATTTCTAACGTTCATTTTCACAGCCTCCACTACTACCAACATCACCAGCTAAGCTGACACGAAGTGAACATGAGCTGGGATGAACTGAACATGAATTGAAATGAGCTGAGATGAGCTGAGGTGAGCTGAGATGAGCCTCGGAGAAAAAAATACCAAAAAAAAACAAATTGACAACCAAAAAAGAATTACAGCAAAGAAGTTTCACAGCGAAAAAAAAACACAACAAAAAAAATCCCAGCCAAGAAGTACACTCACAGCCCGAAAGTCTAGAAAAATGTTTCGCATCAAAGAAGTCTCACAGCGAAGAAAACCCGCTGAAAAAAATCACACAGCGAAGACGGTTGACAGCAAAAAAAAATCACAGCATAGAAATTTCACAGCGAACAAGAATCACAGCAAACAAGAAGCACAGCAAAGAAGTCTCACAAGGAAGAGGGTTCACGGTAAAAAAACTGTCCACAACAAAGAACAACAAAAAAATTCACAACAAAGAAGGCTCACAGCAAAAAAAATCAGAGCTGAGAAATTTCACAGCAAAGAAAAATCACAGCAAAGAAAAAAAGCACAACGAAAATTTCACAGCAAACCAGGCTCATAGCACAGAAATCGCACAGCAAAGAAGGTTCCATTGTTTCAAGTGGTTAATCAAAAAAAAACGTCTTTGTGCGCACATAGCACCATTTATCAAACGAAACCCAGGAATACAGTGAAGAAACGCAAATGCAAACATGCATCCCTTTTATTCGGAATGGCGCAAACGGGGTCGGATATACACGTTACACAAGTAGCAGCACAAGTTTGGAAACCAGCGGGCACAACATGTGTGCACAAACCCTACCCAACGTATGATACAAATCCCCAACGCACACCGAGCGCAACCAATTCTGAATCTAGGGTAAACACCACAAGGTCCAAAAGGAATAATTATGTGAGGGGGAATTCCAATAACACAAAACCAAGGCGACTATCAACCAGCCGGGGTTGAACTCCCCCAAACTAGCCATCTAGTTCTGAAGAATGAGTTGCCGGCGTAAAACCCCAATCTGACACTCCATGTCTTGGGTGAACGCTTCGAGGGCCAGTAGCCGCTGAGTCATGTCCAACGTAGGAACCGGTGTCAAATCCGTGGTATAGAAAGGCGACAACAGGTCAGGGCGAGTTTGTCCTCAAAGACTCGGCCACTCCACTCGTTTCGGATGGTTCCACGCCCTTTGGCAACTACATGATCCAAGTTTGTTTGTGGCTAGCCACAACGACGGTGAAAGGCAACCATAAAAGACCGCTTGTTTTGAAGTGGGTGACAGGCACGCTAATTGAAACCATCAAGCGCCTTGCCAAGGACACCATGTGGCTGAAGGACATGAACAACGCCGAGCCCCCCCCCCACGGCGATCAATGTGCTTGGAAGTGACGGGGCCGAGCTCTCCTTCTTAAAGAGGCGCTTGGTGAAATTGCGGGGTGGGATCATGGTTGCGCCAACAGTTGAAAAGGTACTTGCGTGCTGTGAGAAGTTCTTTGGGACAACTCGTGTCCAGAAAGTCCCATGTGATGCTGGTATTCAACAAAAGGACATGTCAAAGGAGTTTGGGCAGTCTGACACCAGTTGCTACCGCGGTATCATGTTCACCGTCAAGGAGTATGCAACGAGCATGTCAAAACTCACACCATGCAGTTTGCAAAGGTTGCGTAAACTCATGGTTTACCTACGTTACAATGGTGACATAGGAATGAAAATTTGCAATGCCAGAGTGCAGGAAAGGAAAGAGAAAAGAAGGATGTGAGAGTGAATTGATTTTGGAAACATTCACTGGTGCCGACTGGTCTTCCAATAAGGCCCACAGAAAGTCCACTAGCTGCGCAGTACATGGGCGTTTCGTTTGTGCATCGTTAAGGAAAGAAAGGTGACCAGTTTGTCTTCGGCAGAATCTGAGTTTCACAGTATGGTGTCTGGGCGCTGTGATGAATATTCGTCAAACGTTGTGCAGAGTTCCTTTTGCTCCTTTTCTGTCCGCTACTTCGCCTGGACAGAGAACAGCGCAGCACGACAACTTGTGCCGAAGCAAGGTGTCGGGCGAACCCGCCATTTGTGTGGAATGATCCTATGGGTCCAACATGGATCCAACAAGCGGTGTTTCCTGGAGAAGGTGCAATTGAGCAAGTTCCCACCCTGGGGAAATATAGCGACATTGGCACCAAACGCCTGCCGCGTGGAAAGCTGTTCTTTCTTTTCATGACATTTTCGCGGTGGACCCTCCAACCTTAAAAATGAAGAAGGACAAGAAGAGCATGCAATGGTGACCTTGGCAGCGGAAGCAGCGAATCCGGAGACTTGTCAGATTTTGAATGTCCATAGCCATGTTGAATTTTTCTGTATTTGGGCGGCGCTTGGTATTCACGGTTTGGGTTGTCTAGGCAACTGGGCCTGCAACGGTTTGCTCGTCACAAACCCAGGCCACGCAGTGACGCTGGAAAGTAATGCCGGCCCACGCGCTTGAGTGTTTAGTTTCCTCAACAATATCACCTGTCTCAACGCCTCGGATCCATCACCTGGAGGCGCTGCACGAACAAGAGCTAACGCTCCGTTCTTGACAAAGCCGGCAAGCAGTCCATACGACTTTGCTGATCTCTGTCTAACATCGCCTGGGGCACTGCTCATATCCAGAAGCTTTGACAGCTCATCTGTGGTCCGACATAGCCTTTGTAAATCCCCCAGCCATAAAAACCAAAAACCGCGTCAACTGCCAAAGCCAATCACGGTAATGCCTTTGGTCTTGCTCTCGGCTGGGGCGATCAAAAACCTGGAGTTCCCTGACCATTTTGGACTAGTCAACTAAAGCCTTTTGCAGGGGCAACCTTTGAAGGTGTCCCAGTACTCACACACAGCGTGGCTGAAGTGACAGCAGCCTGTGCCGCGTTTGCGGCCGCTTGTGTCGCTTCAGAATCTGTGAGAAGGCAGATTGAAAGATACCTGCATCCACTAGCTGTTGAGCCGCCATCTGTTCAAGCGCGCGGCACATCAAAACCCACACAACCAGTAAATCCAGCCAGAAGGAGGGGAAAAAAAATTGCACTGATGGAACAATCCCTGTGTCGCAGCAGCCCAAACGCTCTTAGAAACGCAGATACTACCTGAAAGTCACACAGCTAGAAAACACTTGAAAGTGATCACGAGGCAAATCCAGATTCTGTCGAGATTGCGCTGGCAATATCACACGCCAGACAAAAGCAATGATGTCAATACCAATCAAACCACGCAAAGTTAAGTGTAAGCCCAGTAGAATGCAAATAGACTTGACGCAGTATGCAGCAATGAACGTGTCCTCAATCACAAGCTTTCCCAAGTAGGAGTCCAAGCACTTGCAACGCTAGTTGGAAACGCCTCTTCCCTAATGGTTCCGGGCAGCACCGGTTTAGCAGCAGGAGCACTGGGCCGGCTCTGCTACCATGCAAAGAGGGCGGCTGAAACTCGGACTTTTCCACCTTGAACCATGGGCCTAGGAACGCAATAAGATTTCACATGCAAATGCCCCAAGTCTGCATCCATGAATGCAATCTCGATTTGTGCGCTTCATCCTTGAGCCTTGTGCAGCGACCATGTCCGATGCATGAGTGCTGACGTCAATGTTTTCCATTTCGTGATTTTAGAGTTGATGGTTGATTTACTGAACCTGACGTCCTGAAGGTGAAATACTGAAGAGGAGGACGCTATACCTGCAGGAAACCAGTGGGCCACGGCGACCGAGTGGGATTGAACCCGGGCTTGCCAGGGGAGAGGTCTAACTCAAAAGTTTCAAGGGTTTCCAACGGTCCTGTTGCACGCCCATCCCTTGCTAGAGCAAAAACAACTTTGGTTAGCACAAACTAGTTTCCAACTCGACTATGGTGTGTGGCAGATGATGTACATTTGCTTTGCAACCCATTCCTTGTTGCGTTTGGTGCCATCTGGAGGTCTGCTTGGGATGGTGTGATGAGAGCGGCGCCTGATGACACTCTGCGGTTGGCTCTCTTAAATGCCTTCCGTACATTGAAAAAAAGGGTCAAACCGACAGAAGGGTTCCAGTGGGTTGTCATTGCCATGCAAAGGCTGCTCCCCAGTTTTTGAAAGCGTCGCGGCTCGAAAAAAATATTTGTACAAACCTGGAAAAACTTTTGTGGTGGCCAATGGTTTCTCTTCTCGGACGCCCCTCGCTTTACAAAGGCCAACTGTGGAGCACCAACACGATGCAGTCCAATTAGGTTGTGCGGCGGACATTCGTTTTGACGGCACAGCCCATCTTCAACATATTCTATCTCGCGGCCCTCGAAAGTTGCATCAGTTACTGGGGGGACGTGTCAACGTTGCTTTACCTTTTGCTGCCCTCAAGACATCCAGGCAAACGCGCATGTTGCCAGCACCAGCATTTGGACTTGGGTTGGTGGTGCGCATGCCAGGCTTTGAGACGAAACGCGATGCCTTACAAGCGTTTTCGGTGTTGATGCATGATTTTGGTGTGAGAAACCGATGTCAGCGCTACCGTGGATTCGTGCAATCTCTTTGAAGCGTCGAGCTTCTGTGGACCTGCAATGTGTGTAATCAAAAACGTGGTGACGATGGTCTGGTTTCAGGTAATCTTTAGACATCCAAGGGGGTTTTGCGAGCTCTTCCTGGTTGTTTTTTGTCCCTCTTGTTGTTTCCGTTGTTTTTTGTGGGGGGCTGTTGGTTTTGTTCTTAAGATTCGGTTTCTTCCATGACTCCTGACTACCCCTCGCCTTCACCAATCATGGCTTCTGGTTTGGTTGTGTGGTTGGACACCTTGCCTCCCACCAATCATTGGTGTTCCTGTGGTTGCGTGGGTGGTTGCGTGGGTGGTTGTGTGATGCTCGTGGGTTTGTGGCTGTCGAGGACTGTTCGGGTAAGATGCGACAGGGTTGCAGAGTTCTGTATATCCTGATTTTTTCGTATTTTTCCTGCATAATTCTGTGTCTGATAGTCAGATGCTAGATCCCAGTGTTTGAAAAGCGAGAAGAAAAAAAAATGGTTACCATCACTTTATAGATTCAAATTGATTCATATATTCAAATGATTTCAACTGGATCCTGCCATACTAGATAACCGCCAGAAGGATTTTAGATAGACCCCTTAGGTTTCCTAGCAACAGCGTTTACCCACCAATAAATTTGTTTAGTCTGTGTCCTGGTTGAGATGAATCAGGGGCGTTGACAATCGCACGGCTGTGGTTTTGGTTTCGGTCGATCCTTTGTTCCAGAAGAATGCAAGAAATTGGTGAATAACAGACCCGTTCTTTTTTGATATGTTTATCAATTCACAGGTCAATTCTTGCGCTATGTTTTTTTTTGTACTTTGCAAGTTGGTGCAGACGCCATCGTTTAGTGCCGGAGAAACTTCAGACACGCAGTGTTTTCTTTAAGGACTCAAACACATCTAAAAAATTGGATTGCGCAATCTGACGGACATTCGTTTCCGGGAACGGTGGTGACCTTAACCGGTGCCGGGGATAAACAAAGCTGCCTAATGGTGCATTAACATGGCGGTAGATGTTATACAGTTTGCTGCCCTTTTTCCGCAAACATCGCCGTGAAATATCGTGAAATGCTGTACGCCATCTGCCGCCATGTTCCGATTCCATGACGCTCGCCACAGCCAATCCTCGCCGGGCTGGTTTTGAGCATCATTTTTTTTGGGCGCTTTGCTGCCTTCACTTTGAGCCTGGGTGCCAAATTTCATCTTTTGCTATTGAAGATATTGATACATGATGCTACATATATATATATAACAATAAGAAACGTCAATGACAGGCCTGGTAATGTTTGTGTTTAGCACCTTGTGTGTATGTGTGCGTATGTCAAGGTTTGTTCATGCCGGTTGCCAAGGTTGGCTTTTGCCAAACTTTTGAGATCTGAACAGTTCTGAACCGTTTTAGTTGAGCTCCCTCTGCGTCTACACCTCGCATCCCCAAGATTTCCGGGCTGCCTGGTTGACCTGCTGAACACTAAATATTTCAGATATCAAGTATGGTCAAAAAATGATATCCCAATTTTGGCTACTGATATTTGACATCACCTTTCCTTGTTTTTGTTCCTGTTTCTCCAACTTTCTCGGCTTGCTGGGTCAAAAGCTTGAGGCTGAAAGATCGACCGTAGGGGCCGAGGATTGCGCAACGGATCGCAACGGTTGATTCGCCGTTTGAGGCTGGGACCCAACTGGGATGTCAGTGCAATCGCTCTCATTTTTTCAGGACCCTGCGCGATGGGTTTCGATGGGGTCTGGGGTGGGATTGTTGGGGCAGTCGATGGCATGTTTTCAGATTGTTTGGCATTTTCCTTGAGGCCGAAAACCTTTCGAATTCTTCGATTCGGATTTGGTGACATGTCCGCTTCTTCACCAACAAACAATGCGCTTCAAACCTTCTCCCACCCATTGCATCACTGAAGGTTACAAAGAATCTAGATCAACTACATCCTACCATGGGCCCAGCATTGCACTTTCTGATGGTTGGCCTTACGCGGTCGCTTGGCAACTATCATCAACTATCGAAGTCTTCGCTCCATTCGCTCTTGCCATCGCCGCCCAACTTGTCGAGAAGCACCACATGGGTTTTGGTGCGCCAAGGATACCAACGTCAAAATGTTCAAGGGAGGATTGGGTCGTCAGTATCGAAGTCCTGTGGTTGGGCTGAATCTCCAATTTGAAAAAGAAAATCAGTTTCTTCCGCCGCGCGTCTTGGTTTTTTTTCCTCCCGTGAACTTTAAGCGACAGTCTGTCCTGATGTCTGTACATATCAGAACACCCGCTGATGACGACACTGGGAACAGCAGCTTGTTGTTCCCCGTGCAGCAGGGATCGGGAGGAACGAATAGAACTCCCACACCTCTAATCTGTGCACTTCGAATCAGCAGACTCCTGATCTTGAACTTAGTCACTTGCACGCCACATGAAACCACACCGCGGGATATCCGATGAAGCCAAGCAGCATCAACAAGCCATCTGAGGAGACAATCCATGAAATTCAACCACGTGGAATAATTTGGCGAATCACAGGATTTTATTGAATTAATATGAATTAATTATATTGGAAATCTATAAATCTACACAGAAACTTGGTATTTCAGCCTCCAACATGGATGGTTTCTTCAAGCATATGTTTCCTGTAAACCTCACAGGTCGTACCGCACGACCGCAAACATGTTCCGCTGACCAAAAATTCTGCTGGTCGCGGTCGCGGATAATCCACGCTATGATGAACTGTCGGATCATTGGCCGTGCTAAAGCTCTGAGAACTTCATCAATTCCAACAGCTCCACATCATAATTGCCATCAAAAATGGTTGATGCTGGTTAATGATGCTTAGTGGTTCATATTCAATGATTAAGCTATATAATTACTTTATGGTGAGCAATGGTGATTCATAATCATTATAGCTGCCAGGTTTTTTCCTGAAGCCAGAAAACAATGTTCCAAGATTTCAGGGGGTGGCAAAACAAGATCAACAAAAATGTTCACATTCTTTTTAGACCCCAAAAAAAGATGCCGAGAAGTGTTTTAATCTATGGTATATGGTGATATAATTACATACCGGTCTGTATCATTAGAAAAATTCCATATATTTCCAGGTTCCAACTTGTCTATCTGTTCTTCTTTGGGTACCTTTGTTTCGCCCATGTCTTTCACCAATTGCAGCATTCTTCCGAGCTGGGCACATGCCACGATCGCTGGAGCCAGGCGCATGGGGCAGAACAGGCCCAGCAGTGCAGCGGTGTTGTGTCACTGGCTGATCCATTTTGGCAGGGACTCACGTGGTTGGTCTTAACCAATCTAAAGATGTGAAATATGGGGATGGGTCAAAACCCTGGTACCTAGTGAACCCCAAAATAGCTGGTAAATGGATGTTCATCCCACTACAAATGGTATGTATAGGTATTGATCCATACCCATATTGTGAAATGTATTGAAATATACTGTACGGAAATGTAGTGAATGTATTGAAATCTATTCCTTAACCAATCCCATTGGTTGGTGTATTTCTAAAGTGGTGAAATATTGTGAAATGTATTGAAATGTACCCTTCTTTAAAAATGGATGGAACCAGAATTCAGTTCCACCGGAAGACTACTGCAAATGTGCGCAAAGAAGAACCGATTGTCATATGGAAATGATGAAATGGCTCAAAACCCTGTACCCCTGGTGAACACCAAAATATGATATATACAGTATGGCAAGTTGATGTTAATCTCCTTATTGACCCATTGTATATGGAAAAAAATTGCCATTTCTCTGGACTTGAACCAAGGAAAATTGGGATGGTCTCACCATTTCCACAGGTTTATCACCTGGCCACTGCTTCTGGAAGAACAACCAGCTGTGGCTCTGTCCGGTGGCAGGCAGCGTGTGAGGTCGAAGCAAAGCGGCTCTTTCTTTCGGCGATTTCGCTCCAGTTACGGCCGTGGTGCCTTGAGATATCTGGCATCAACTGACAAACAAAGAATCGACCGAGACGGGCAGGGAGTGGAATGTTTTGGACTGGTTTGACTGATGCACAGTGGTTGAATGTCCACACCATAAGCAACTCGGGGTTTCAAAGATCTTTCTGACCAACCAAAGAGAGAGAGAGAGAGACAGACAGATCTTTCACAGTCTCATCCATATCAGAAATACATATTGTCATATTGCATTGCCAAATGAAGCTATTAATTATGCAAAGGAGAGTGAGCAAGTGAACTTGAATTGATGGTCCCCGAAACACAAATCGGATTAAAACTTCCTGCATTTTGGGCCCGTATAGCACGAATGGGTCTTCTAAGTCCATGTAAAGTTGTAAACTAAAGGTTAAAGCGATTAAAGCGATTAAAACAAAACTCAGCCAATTAACCCATCATGTACGTCTTAGTTTTTATGAACCAAATCCGCAAGCTTTCTCGCAATCCTTAGTGGATTCATAAAAAGGTCATTTCGATTCATTTCGAGCCATCCGTCCGATAGTAGCATCCGTGTATGTCTATGTCACTGGTTTAGATACCCTCTGGTAATTTAACATAGCTATGGAAAATCACTATTTTTTATGGGAAAATCCACTATAAATGGCCATTTTCAATAGCTATGTTAGTCATTACCAGAGGGTACTGGTGGTGCCTATTGGTTTCCCGCAACTTGCCACATGCAACTGACCTCATTGGACTCTAGACTGGCCGCCCGCTGCATCTGCACTGAGGGAGCATGGGGCAGCTGAAAAAAGGCGCGCTGAAATCGAAAGGGATGCATCATTGGATAATGGTTGCGTTTTAACATGTTATACAGTTATACCATGTTATACCTAACAATCTCTTATATGGGTATGGATCAATACCTATAGATACCATTTTTAGTGGGATGAACATCTATAAATCCCAGCTATTTTGATGTGAACAGAAGGGGTACAAGGTTTTGACCCATTCCCAT
>Ga0126342_10006510_pt1 | contig 20726 bp, 20 predicted proteins | sample Cyp1metagenome_FD_92528 | JGI IMG/M metagenome (GOLD analysis project Ga0126342, IMG submission 92528) | Coral microbial communities from Lord Howe Island, Old Settlement Bay, Australia - Cyphastrea 1 metagenome | ecosystem: Host-associated > Invertebrates > Cnidaria > Coral ...
ATAAGATAGATAAAGAAATAAATAATGGAAAACATATATCACACAATCAGAGGTAGAACTAAATCACCAAGGACCCTAGAATCCATTTCCAAAGACCCCCTATCAGCTGCAAAACCTTATATAGAGGTTTCTCAGGTTTTTTTTGCTGCAATGCAAACGGCGACAATATACACGGTGTAATTATGTGTATGTATAGGTGTGAGTGTGTATGTATACATACATGTCACAACCTAGATTTACATATATATATATAATAAGAATATCCTTCAATAATTAGTAGCAAACATACAACAATAATACAATTTTTACTTATGATGATGCGGTAGGGCAAATGCTCGACAAGAACACGATGTGGTCGTCAGGAGACATTCGTGGCATACCCCCTTGTTTTTTTTAAAGAAAAAATAACTCAATGGATCCAACCAGAGGCGTTTTTTTTATGTTGCTCCGATGATGGAATTTCAAGGAGGCTGCTGAGATTTGCTCAAATTTTCACAGAAATCCTCCTTTGAGCGTTTTGGCAAAAAATGTGAAATGCCGTGGGGGGATTTGAAGTTGTTGTGTTTTTTGTGTGCAGCTGAGGTAGCCCAGAGGATACCAAATGGGATCTCCTTTACGATTCTGAGGAGGCAGGCTTCGCAAAACTGGGGTAGCAAATGGATGGAAAACTGCGTGCAAGCTATTCAAAGTTCCTGTGCGGCAGCTTGGAACACCAACAATGCGGGTCCTGAAACTGATGGCCATATATGGCCATTCTTGAAGTGTTCCATGAATTACAGGGATGACGGCACATCAATTGATGCAAATTATACAGGTTTAAAGACGGTTTTTTGAACTTCCGCATCAATTTTCCTGAAAGTTATGGCCGCAATCCGCAGATGGCATTCGCTCATTCACAACATGTTCCACCTGTTTCTTTATTCCCCAGAATAATATCAGGAGAAGAGAACCTCACAGAAATGATCAACATTGCTCAACTAGTTGCATTATAGTTTCTGATTGCACAAGGGGTGCACCACATCGTCAAGACATCTTGCAGGCGCCAAACTCGATGTCCAGTACTTGGATGGAAGAGCTACCTTTAGGCCGTTTCCATGGTTCAATGTCTTCGTCCTTGTGTCGTTGTTTTGCCAGAACTAAGTGCTATTGAGTTATACAGATAGGTATGATACATACAGTAAATATATGTAAATATATTAATAATTATTAATGTATATAATAGTTCTACGGGTCAGTCGCTCAAATGGTCATGAATTAGGCCAGCACCCAGCGGAGGTTTCACGCTGCCAATGCTGGGCACCCAAATCCTGGGACGGAAGCCCAAGAAAGGCCAGCTGCGGCGGAATGACTTTTTGTTGTGGGTGTAACATCTTGGAACTGCCATATGTTCCAAATCATTTTAGATTTTAGATCATTTCTTTAAATATATTATATAATATATGCATTACATGTTGCCGCAGTTTGCTCCAACACATCCCTACCTTCGATGCCAGCAACAAACTTGTTTCGAATTTACGTGTTGACTGCGTTTCACCTTTGGAGAAGCTTAAATAAGAGCCTTTTTGTTCTCAGCCCTTTCAAATGTTAGTTTCATGTTTTCGTTTAGGGCTTGAGGACTTTGGATGACTTTGGGACCTACGCAGTTTACTCTCTCCGGCATTTTACTAATTGTGGGGCCTTGCAATCCCTGCATTCAGCCTTCGAGTTCAGTAGAGTTGAATTTGGTTGTACCATGTTGTACCCAACCCTGAAGGATTTTCTTCACAACCATCAACGATCATCACCTTCGTTTTGTGACAGCCCCGGGCCCGCAGGAACCAAGAAAATGGCGGCTCCCCCAAGGGAAACCGCACTGGCTGAAGAGGACGCGGTCTGGGCTCATTGATGATCCCAATTTACCATGACGCGCCCCAGCAGTTTTAAGATGCCTTTACGTAGCACAAGCACCTCGAACTCCTAGATGACTCCAGTTAGGATTTTAAATATAAATATATAGACATAGAACATACATTGCATTACATTACGTTACATACCATTCCATACCAATGCAGTCCAATCCATTCCATACCATACCTTACCTTACTTTACATACCTACATGCACCATACATACACCATACATACACCATACATACACCATACATACACCATACATACACCATACACACCATTCAGTTCAATTTAAATCAAATTAAATCAAAACAATTCAATTACATACATACATACATACATTCATACATACATACATACCCGGACAGTCCTTGGGTCGCCGGGCGCGGGCCTAAAAATCACTTTTGGGCAAAGAGTGATGGATTCAATGACACAGTTCTGGTGTCAGAAAGTTGGTTTTTCCGCGTCTTTTCTGCGTCATTTTGCGTCATATGTTTAATCTTCCAAATGTGATTGACAAATGGCAAAAACCAGCATCTTTTCGATTTTTGGTCATTCACTACCTCTTCGGTCTAGACCAAAAAAAATGCAGCTTTTGGATGTCTGTCTATTTATATGCACATTTATGTGTATACCATCATGTATATATATATAATATATAATATATATAATATATATATATAATATATAATATATATATATATGAATAAGGGTGCATGTTCAATTGGGAGCAGGGCACGTCAATTGTCCTGGATGTCACAATTTTCAGAGAGCCTGTCTTCCCAAGACGTGCTTGAATAGGGGCCCCAAGAGAAAAAAAGACTGTCATCCAAGGATTCCTTGCTATTTTTGAGAAAATGCAGGAAACGATATCATGTGGGTATAAACAAGCATAAACCACCCATGACTGGGGATGGTTTATACCACTTCTGGCATGGTGATGATTGTTTTGCCCACATTATTTGACATGTTTTTGGGCGCATAAATAGAAGCTTTTCCTGCAGATTTCCCATCCGATCAGGACGCAAAAGCGCCGGCTGTCAATGAGCAGCTGGATGGTTTGACCTCCTGCGCAGAAAACGACGGCTGCGATGGAAAATCACAACTTGTTACCCTCTGGTAAACTAACATAACTATGGGAAATCACCATTTTTAATGGGACAATCCACTATAAATGGTCATTTTCAATAGCTATGTTAAATTACCAGAGGGTAATCGGTTAAACATAAATCAAATGGGCCAATTTTCACAGCCATGTTGAATTTGCAGAGCCCACCATGGAAATTGGAGGAAAATTGTGATACCCTCTGGTGAACTAACATAGCTATTGAAAATGGCCATTTATAGTGGATTTTCCCATGAAAAATTGTGATTTTCCATTGCTATGTTAGTTCACCAGAGGGTAGATACCATTGGATTTTTGGGTACTTGATTTTGGGACAAATCCAACGGAGTGGCCCCAAAACATTGATGAATTTCCATGATTCACCCATTGAGTTTGAAGATTTCCCTGGCGTTTGACACCGGGCCCTCGGCGCAAAACTCAGGTCCTTCCTGTGCTGATGTCACTTTCCACCCAGCAGGCGCGAGGTTGGGAATGAATCGAGCCTGCAATGCTTCATTGATCTCAATTGACGTGAATTGATCTTAATTGATCTTAATTGGTCTCACAGACTGTCTCACATATTTGGTCTTAATTGATGTGAAAAAGCGATAGTTTGGCTAATCGACCCATCAGTTGATGCAGCTCCTCAACTGGAAGTGGGTAAGACCTTACTGCAGTCACCACGATGTGTGGTGAGATCCAGGAATATTTGATGACCATGAGGGACCAGGTTTTGTTGATGCGTTCTTATGTTTTTTGGCACCTAGTTGAATCGAGTTCAAGAGGTTCTGCATCAATGTTCATCAAGCCATTTTTTCAGCCCCTGCTGAGGTGTTACCGTAGATTTATGACACGACACGGGCCCTCCTGGCCATCCCTCAGGCCTTTGATGTCCTGAAGAACTTTGAGGAGAAAACTCTCGTCAGAACGCAAGGGACAGATGAACGACAGGTGAATGGATAAATGTTGGGTGTTACAAATGGAAAATCATGGAAGGGTAAAATTCTAAATGTTCCAGAAGCAGTTGTGTTTTTCGTTTGTTTTCTCTGGCTAAGGTTAGCCATATGGGCGATCAGACGTTTATATAGCTGGGCCTCCAAAAATTGATGGTTAATAATCCTTTTCCCTATATTAATCAATAAAAATCAGCATTGTGGATGCCCCGCCCCATTTTCAGACAGATCCATTTGGATGATTTGATATCCAAGTTTCGACGAACCGTTCACGGCTGCGCGAAAAAATGATGACCAAATAGGGCTAGCATGGGCTAGCCAGTCTCATTAAATCTTCAAGTTTCATTGGAAAGCCCCCTATCTATGGATTTTGATTGGGTGGTCCATCACAGGCTTACGTTTGATTTCCAGAGAGTGCAAACCATGACCAGGAAATCGGCACGAAGTTCCTTATCCATATATACCACTTCCAAATCATAGAACCCTAAAAATATTGCCAACATAAAAACTCTAAAAATTCTTAGCACATATTTCCCTGAAATCGTTTTTTTCGCACCCCGCCGCAGCCTTCAAAAAGAAAAATCCCCAGGAGAACGCCAACAGCGTTCGAGATCCCACTGCCTACGCCATCGGCACTGCCAGGTCTTCCTGGAAAATTTCCAGTGGGGATGGATTGATGCGTCATTAATGATACAACCATAATAATGGTTATAATGGTTATAATGATGTTGATTTTCATATTATAGTGGTCATTAGATATAGATTAATAGATGTTATAATGATGTTGATTTTGATAATATGTTTTGGTGATGTTATTGGAATGGATATGGGATGAACATTTGTTACTGCTATTCAAGACATATTTTGATGCTGATATCCCATTGGCGCATAGTGGCCAGTATAGATGGGTAGGATTTGCACCAATAGCATCGGTACAAGCATGGGTTGTAAGGGGCTGGGGATGCCCAAACAAGGTGATGGTGATGCGCTGCTACTGTATTGGTTTTGTTTCCATATGTTGTTTTGTACGAGTTGCGGCATTCTGTCTTTAATGACACAAGTCCTTGGATTGCCCTGCACATGCCCTTTTCCATAGTTGCAATCTGTGCTGTTGCTGGTTTGATTTTCGCCGTAGTTTCCTTATGTCTGGGGCAGGTAGCCAGGGATTTTTTGACTTTTTGATGTTGGGCTTGGTTAAAAAAATTGGTAATTGGTATAAGTTAATCTAAATATATTTTCTTGTTTTCTTCTCTCTCGCTATATGCACACGTGTCCATATATACTCTTCAAATCTTTTCAATAGATATCTATTTGACAAGTAACTAGAAGATGAGGATTCACTTTAAAAGCTGGCAGGAAAGCCGAGCGAGGAGAGACGATTGGCACCGGTCGCAAGGTGCCATGCAGCCATGGCGCAGCAGGGATTTTTCATACCCACCAAAGAGACTATGGATCGATTTGAGCAGTGGCTGGCTGATTATTCTTGGGGACATTAGGGACTGTACTGACCAAGATGTATTGGGGATTATCACACTCCACGAATGGGGAATCCCGCAACCAGTGTAAATGTGAGCTACCCTCCTAATCAAGCACGGCAATTGGAAGTCCCCTGTAATTGAGCATTTGAATGGAAAATCATCTGCAAAAAATTGGGATTTTCCATGTCCATTCTTGAATAGCAGAGGGTGCACACATACGCTCCAATCAAACCCAGACAAAAGCTTTTGGATCAAAAATTGACATTTCAGATTCTGGTAGATATTCAGAAGTGCCATTGTGCATGTCTTGGCCCCTCCAAGTGCACACAATATCCCGTAAATAATTTGCATTCTCCCTTTCTTTTTTGATGGGCACTTGAATCTGCATGAAGAACCTTGCCAATGAAATGCTGGCCAGTCGTTCCGACCATGGCAAGTGAGCGAGATCTCACCTATGCGAACTAATCCCAGCCTCACGAGCCTCCCACATGGGGTCCCTTGACGGGTCATGACAGCTCCACTCCAGGCCTCCGTGACGGTTTCTGAAGCGCCACGCTTGAGGCCTATGGAAGCCCAGCTGGGGAATTGATGAGTTGGGACAACATTCAGACCTGAATCTGTTTATCATATGGAGAATTGTGGACATGATCAATGCACCAGTGCGGATCCATCACGGGGTGGTCGTGATATCGCTCTGCTTCAAATGCTCTGAGTCACTGAGACGGCACTGAGACGGTGGGGATTTGAAATTGATTTGGACATGTCTTCGACCCAATTCCCTGAGTCTCACTATTCTTGCTCCTATGATCGTATCCAATCATATCTTTCTTGGTTCATGGACCTTCCCGAATGAGTTTCGCAGGCTTGTAGCCGGACCAAACATGTTTCACTGGGGTCTGTAGGTTCTCCCTCGAAACCTGCCCACAACCCCTGACTCAGGGCGCCACGGGCCAAAGGACAGAATGCTGACAGCGATGCTGGACCTAGCAACGGCAAATCCCTTGTGTGCAGATAATTTTCCAAGAAACAAACGGATTTTGAGACCACGAGGTTTCACTGCCAGACTTATCTCTAAAATTATTTAATACTTGCACCCCAAGACTTTCAACATCATTCAACATCGAACGCCTAGTCTAGTTAAGTTAAAAGATGTTAAAAGATTGTTTCCCTGTTGGATGAGGCAAGGTCTGTGTCTCCTGACAATCATCTTCCATTGCACGTGAGAGTTAAGTATTGAAATTCAGCAGTAGTTGGCGCTTTCCGTATTTTTGCTGGGAATATGATTCCGGTCCGGCTTTCGAACTGACTTGAATTCCTTATTTACTGAATTTCTTTAAGAAGTTTGGACTGGTTGTAAGATGTGGTAATTCTGAAGTGCTTGTGGCTGATGTCTAACCTCTCGGAGATTTTAAGCGAGGTTCAGCTTGGGAGTCCAGTGCCGCAAAGCACCATGAGGGCATAAATTTTCCAACATTCACCACTCCTCAAGCTTCCAGTAGGCAACCACCTCTGAGATCAGGCCCAAAAAAAAACTGCCTGGCAACCTACGAATGTTTGGTAAATGAATGTCATAAACCAATAGAAACAGTTATAAACCATCCATATTTTGATGGTTTTTGATGGTTTTTGATGGTTTTTGATGGTTGATGTTTCATCATGTTTCTACTACCCATTCTTCAACAAAGGGAAGGGGATGGTCAGAACTTCAGAACCATCGCAGGAGAGGGACGCCCTCCTGAGCCCATTGGTTCTTTTGGTGCGCCGCCGTGTGTTGATCCCTCGTTCCAGTCGGGGAGCCTCCAGTGTTTGGCACAAAAAAAAGCACCAACAAAGAGAGAAAAAAAGGAATCCTCCTATCAAATGGTCAGTGGTAAATTATGATAATTATGGTAAATTACTGTTCTATATGTTTTTGGTATAATTTCTCTATAGATTAGATAATATTAGATATACCCAATGGATAGTGTGGGTGAAGTGGTGAAATTTCTGCTGATCAGGATCCGATGAATCCAATGTTCCTGGCGCCCACTCTAGGGGAAAAAAAGACCCCAGGTGACCTTTGAAAATCGCCAGGCAAATCAGGCAAGCCTTCCAGAGTGGGGCATCCAAGTTGGATATTGTGGGATCATGCTGGAGGAACATGGAGGAACATCCGGTCGAGTTTTGATGTGAGCACATGTTTTGTTTTTTGGGCTGTTTTTGGCCCATATAGTCATGATTTTTGTCAAAGAACAAGTGCCAGCATGTCCTCAAAGAAAAAACTACAGATATCCCATTTTTGGGGTTCGATCTGAGTTCGATCTCCATATCAGGTGGCTATATTGAGATGCCATGTCCACTAGCCATGGGTAATATTGTCTCTGGCTCATATAGCCTCTTCTTTCCTGGTCAAATTTAATTGGTTAGCTTCAATCCACATCTTTGGTGAGATTTGTTAGAAGCCCGGTATTGGTGGTGAAACTCCAGGGATATTGGTGATTAGATCCCATATTTTGTGCCAAAAAACAGGGTGTCCCCATGTTTTTCAAAACGGACATGAAATGTCGACCTGGCACAACACTTGAAACGAAGAAACGACCGATTTAATAACCTGCGTATACGCAGTGTTTTCTGGTTTGCGATTCAGAGTTTTCAGGATTTGGAAATTTAGGATCTAGAATCTAGGGTTTGGGACTTTAGAGTTTGAGAGCAAAGGGTTTTAGGGTTGAGAATTTAGGGTCTATGGCTCGTCGTCTGGGAAATACCAAAGCACTGGCCCTGCGCATGTATTTGAGCATGTCGAAGGATAATGTTTGAACATCGTTCTAACCTTCCGACCATAGGGCCTTAAGGTCTTGCCCTTGTCGTAAAATTAGTTCTTGGTTAAATCCATATCCCCATGATTGTTGGCTACATATCGCGGTATATCAAATATCATATGAATGGTTAAAGAAATTCACCATGCAGAGAAATGATCCCAGCCCAATTCTTCAAGGCTTCAGCTTCTTTTTGAGCCCAGGCCCCTCCCCAGCACAACTCTGAGAGTCGCATCAGGTGGGAAAGAAGTTTCCTCGTGCACAGAGTTAAGGCTTAAACTTGGCCCCCTGATGATGGTATTACTATGTATTACTACATAAGAGTGGCAACTTCCAATGCAACAGTCTACAGATGTCTACAGCCTTTTGGAAGACGCAATCTTCCAGGGCGATTTGAAGCGTCATGAATCTGGGAAGGGTGGTGATTTGGATTCCTGGCGGCCTTTTAGAGTGATTAGAGCGCTTTCAAAGGAACGTGCCAACGGGGCTGTTCGTGATTTGAAGGTATATGGTAATTTAGTTGACCATAGTTTGACCCATTTTCCCGGACGTTGATTGCCCGATTTTCAGAGATATCACTGTATTTGAGAGGTATCCCATGATCCCATTATTACTTGACTATAACTATAGTCCATTGATTCAGATTGAGGCCACGTACGTTTCCTCTTGGCAGGAGACAGGTGCAGTGGCTGAACAGAAATGCCCCTTGGACTTTTTTTTCGTGACGCCGAGCAGGAAAGATGAAGCCCAAACTTGGCAAGTGTCAATATGTGTCAATGTATGCAAGTAATAATTGTATATATATATATTGTATATACATATATATACAATGTGGGAAACCCACTAATATATCTACAATTTGGGGATGGTCTATACACCCAATTTATGGTGATTTAGGAATGTATGGGGTTGTTCATTATCGGGTGTAGATACTGTAAAATACAGTGTATATATATACATATATATATATATGCAAAGTGAGTCTAAAACCTTGGGCTAGACTGCTGGAAATGGCGCTGGAGAGAGAGAAAGAGAGAGTGAGATATCACAATATACACAGATTATCGTAATGATATTACAATATATATATATATACGTGTATGGTATGGTGTGGTATGGTATAGTATCGTACGGTATGGTTTTGTTTATGTGTTTTGTTTGTTTGTTTGTATGTACTGTATGTATCGTATGTATTGTAATGTTATGTGCTGTTACGTTTTGTTATGTAAAGTTATGTTATTTAAAGTAATATGCAATGTAATGTTACGCGCAAACACCCCGTTTCGCCCACACCCTTCTTGTCTTGGGAAGATCAACAAAGGTATTAGGGAATATAAAAGTCCCACCCTTAAACTTTACATTCATTTTACATTCATTGAAGATCTTCAATAGGAGTTTAATTCTCCCACCCCCGCTAAACTTCTACATTCATTGAAGATCTTCGATAAGGGTTCAATTCTCCCACCCGCGTTAAACCTCTACATTCATTGAAGATCTTCAAAAACGGTTTAATTCTCCCACCCCTGTTAAACTTCTACATTCATTGAAGGCCATCAATAAGAGTTTAATTCTCCCACCCCCGTTAAACTTTACATTCATTGAAGATCTTCAATAAGGGTTCAATTCTCCCACCCCCGTTCAACTTCTACATTCATTGAAGGCCTTCAATAAGGGTTTAATTCTCCCACCCCCGTTCAACTTCTACATTCATTGAAGGCCTTCAATAAGGGTTTAATTCTCCCACCCCCGTTAAACTTCTACATTCATTTAAGATCTTCAATAAGGGTTCAATTCTCCCACCCGCGTTAAACCTCTACATTCAATGAAGATCTTCAATAAGGGTTTAATTCTCCCACCGGGGTTAAACTTCTATATTCGTTGAAGATCTTCATTGATGATGATGATGATGATGATGTGGTGGAACGAACCCGCACAGGTCCCTCTGCTGTGCGTTCTGATCTAGAACATCAAGTTAACCATAATGCTAAAATATCTCATGTTTACCATGTGTTCAGCTCATACGAAGAAGGCGGGCCAACAGGCGCGGGCAAGACGAGGTGTTTGGCCGTAATGTTAATATATGTTAATGATGTTGGTGTTAATGTTATATATGTACTGCAAGGTTTTGTACATATATATGTATATAGCTTTTTGTAATGTCATCTCATGTTATGTTATGTAATGTTATGTTATGTTGTGTTATGCTTTGTTATGTATGTAATTTATGTTTGTAACGTATGTACAGTATGTAATGTATTGTAATTATGTTTACAATGTGTGCAACATGTGTAATATATCCATGTAATGTATGTAATGTACGTGTGTTATGTATGTATGTAATGTATGTTGTGTATGCTGTGTATGTTGTGTATATTGTGTATGTTGTGTATGTAATGTAATGTGTGTAATGTAATGTATGTATGTGATGTAGCGTAGGTATGTAATGTATGAACTGCATGTATTTGCATGTACTGTATGTACCGCATGTACTGTATGTGATAATGTACGTAATGTATCTAATGTAATGTAATTCAATATATATATATATATATAATGTGATGTGGTGTAGTGTAATGTAATGTAATGTAATTAATGCAAGTATGTATGTAACGTATGTAATGTATGCAATGTATGTAACCTGTTTAATGTGTGTAATATATGTAATATATGTAATGTATGCAATGTAATGATTTAATGTAATGTAAAATAATGTAATGTAATGTAATGTAACCAAACGTAACGTAACGTATCGTAATGTGTGTAATGTAAGTATGTAGGTAAGTAAAAAAAGTACGTATGTATGAATGTATGGTGTATGATATGATATGTGTGGTGTGATATGTATGGTGCGGTATGGTATGGTATGGTATAATATAGTATGGTATGGTATGGCTGTATGTCATGTCATGTAATGTCATGTAAGGTAATGTAATGTGATTGTAAATGCAAATGCAAATGTGAATGTAATGTAACCTATGGTCATGTATTGTCATTTAATGTATGTATGGTATGTTAATGGGATTTTAATGGGATTTTAATGGTACTATGTAATGGTATAATAAACCCCATGTAATGGCCATGTAATTATGTATTTTTGTTTATGGGATTTTCATGTGCAGTATCTTCTTACATCGGCGCGCATTTGCCCGCTCCTGGACGCTCTGAAGTAAAGTATGGTAGGTGTCAATTGGAAAGTCGAGAAAGTCGCCATATTTTTTTCTTTGGAATGTTGTTCTTTAAAACCAAAACAGTCAAACTATATATATATTATATTAGAAAGAAGATTTCTAGTGTCTTCATTTATTTAATTTTAGTGAATGCGAATGGATTTCCCAGAAAAAATCGCGGCTTTCCCAGTTACGAAGCCTTTCAATAGCTGCAGCTGGACCATATTTTCGACAACGTCGCAGCTCGCGGCAAGGCTGAGCTTCAAAGCGACCTGGATGAGGAGCGCGTGGTCTCGCAACTAACCCGAGCGACTTGGTGGTGGAATCCGCGGAAGATCACCGTGGGTTTTCAGGTTTTTTTTTCGCAGCATCCTTAAAGGAAATTCATGTGGAAAATGGATGAAAAAGGATGAAACACTGCAGATTCTTCAGGATTTTTCCATATAAATGATGTGGACATGGGATAAAAGATTATATATTCCATGATTTTCCATTCCGAAGAAAGATTATGTGAAGAAAAACCTGGGGCAATATGAATTTCACCGCTCAGCAAAGCAAATTTGAGATTTATGATGCAGATTGCGGTGATTGGACCCAGGCGGTGTTTGGAAACCTTTGATTTATGTATATATATATACCCAATTAATGAAGGGTTTGATATCTAAACAATAGTATTTATATATATATATATCTATATGCATAGTTACTCAAGATACGTGGCATGTGTTGCGTATAGGTTGTGAATGCGTGTGATTTTGTTTAGCCTGATTTCTTTGCTGGCATCCAGTATCACCCATTGTTTCGGCTGGCCGATCAGGAGTTTTGCAGCTAAAACGGTTGGTAGCGAACACAACCGAAAAAAAATAAAACATAACGGCCCCTCATGGGGGGAGCGATTGTTCCACTAACATGTCAAAAATACTAGTTAGTATATTTATTTATATATATATTAATTTGGAGTGTGTTTTGACTGGATCCTCAACAGCGTTATTTTAGAGCTAAAAATGCATCCTCAGCAAAGGCCATGGAATATCTTCCACTTTAGTGGTATGAATCTGTATGAATTGTAGGTTGCCTTATGTGTCCCCATCATAGTACATCCATATGTTGGTTAGTATGGTTACTTGCATGCCGCCGTTTTCCTCATATGCCTCACAAATTGATTGCTACAAAATTTAAATGTGGTACCAATAAAACATATAATTTATCGTCGGTCTTATATCCCCGTTCAAATTAAAACCAAGGATAAGAATTTGGATATTGCATTTGGAACATTAAGCCAACGATATCCGGGGGCTAATTGATTGCCAACCATACAAGTAGTTTAATCAATATGTCTTGATATCCCCCGATGGCAATCAAAGTGATCATTGTTGAAAGTTTGACTTAGCTACATGACATGGTGTTTTTATTTATTTAGTGATTCACTCAATTCTGAGATATTAACGAAATGTTGATGAACTCAATTGTGATTAACTATTTTTCTGATATATATATATATAATAGTTGTTTATTTCTTTATTTATGTATTTATTTACATCCCCTGGGATAAGTAACATTGCCCATTGATGGATGTAATTTTCCACATCTATGTCGCCATGGACAGATCCCAAGTTCTTGCGAGGTCTCGGATCGAGAAGCCATGGACATTTTGAAGCGCCGGGAGCCTTTTTCTGGATGGGGGACATGTTCCCAAAAATACGGAAAAAATGAAAATATCATCAGTGCATTGTGACAATAATTGGGTATATGTACTTGATATGAATATTGGTTTATTATATGTCCGGGTTCTTGAATTATGCGTGATTACTTAGTTGTTTTTTGCTGGATATGGATCCAAAGCGGGGATTTTCCAATGTGGATATGGGGATGAACATCCAGTTGCTAGTTATTTTGACGTAAAAACAAGGGTAGCTAGCTAGGTTTGATCAATAGCCACATTGTATTGAAGAGGTTCGAAACAAACATCACGTGTTGATGGTTTCAAGGGCTTTTGACAGCCAAGGGCTCAGTTGGATTCATTTCACACCATCAAGGCAGAGTTCATAAACACATTTATATAGGCCCTTTGCTTGGCCTCGCTTAGCCCGCCAGAGGATCTTGCCCGCCGTGTTGAACCTGGAAGTCAAATTTTCATATTTTTTGAAGCAGCAACAGCCCCTCTATTACAGTTACATCAATTTCCTGCGATCTTCGTTTGCTTTTGCATACCCCAACTCCGCGCGTTTCCCCCGTTTTGGCTCCAGCCCCGTTCGCTAAAAGCCCACCCCACCGCAGTTCCCGGCCCGCGGCCAGTCGTGAGCTTTTCCGTGCCAAAGATGGCACTCGATCCCCCGGTGGCACCACCACCGGGGATGGAAGATATGCATTATGACATGGCACGTGATATCGGGCAGAGGGTGGAGGCCTTGATCCTGGATGTCACTGGGACGATCTGGGATGGAACAGCCGAGTGGGCCGGTTGTGGGTTTTATGAATCTTATGGTGCCAGGTGTTATTTTTGTCATGTTCCATCCTACCTGAAATCACAACATCCTAACTGACTAGTAACTAGAGGTAATTAATAGGTTTGGGCTGGGTTGAGGGGTCGGAATTGAAGGTTTTGTTGGGTTATCAAGGTGTTACTGCAGTGTCACTAGCCGTCACTAGCCGTCACTAGCCGTCACTAGCGGTCACTAGCCATTTGTTGGTCTGTCAGGAGGGAATGTGCGCTCAACCGGAATTATATACTTGGGAAAGTGTGGGTCATTAGGGTGAAAGGATGTGAAATGGCGATTTGGTTTACAACCCCTTTTTTAAGTCGGCAAATGTAAACCACCTGGTGAGCCATCCGTGGAGGAAACTGGGTTGAGGTTAGCCATGCAGTAGCATCTGGATGCTGCATGTGGATTTTCGATGTCGATGTCGGGGTGGTGTTTTTTGATTAGGCTTAGGTAAAGAAGATGGGTCCCTAGTGATTTCTCGGATACGATTGGCTCTGACATGCTCCCCAAATGGCAGGGGCAACTACCCTGTACAGGAAGATCTGTAGCTACTGTAGGGAAGGAGATCAAGGACCAACCAAGGATTCTTTCGAATACTGATCTGAAGTGTTCAAAATAGCCTGGAGGGGCGCACTGGAAAGGATTGAAACCTCAAAAGTCAGCAAACAACCGTGAAATAAGAGAGAGAGAATCTCAAGAAATACCTCCAGAATTCTCCCAGAATCCCAGAATCCGGTACCATCCGGTCCCCCTTGAAACCAATCCAGACACCCTGCCGAATCAGTGTTGGATCTATGCATTTGGATGGCCATTTGGATGGCCATTTTGTTCTCGCAGCTATCTTAGTAGAAAAGGGGCAAGAGATCTACATAGCTAATTTTTTCGTTCTCGCTGCTGCCATTGCTATGAATTATGACATACTATGACTATAATATATAATATAATATAATATAATATAATATATATAAACCATTATGAACCCAAGAATGAACCTCCAGTTATCGTCAAATTGGGGACCAAACATATATCTCAGTTTATCACTTATGAATCCCTTCCATTCCCCCGAATGAATTAGTGTTAAATACCCGCCAAACAATCATTGTTTCGTATTGGAAGGCTATTTCACAGGGGGAAGGGATTCCCCATGTTTTTTTGCCGTGTCACGTTTCGTCTAAGGCGAAACACGCATCCGAAACGCGGGTGGGGAAGGAAATTCAAAAGATCAAGCAGACACTCAGCAGGCACTGGGATACCCTAGAGTCAACACAAATAAAGATATGGAAAACGAATGGTTCCCTTATGAAATTAATATAAATTGATCTACAAATGCTGGGTTTTCCGCATCCACGTTGGTTACAGGAGAGTACATCCTGCTGTGTTTCATCTGCTGTATGTACGCTTCTCCGTTTCAATCTCGCGCCTCAGAACCTGCAGATGGGCTGGACAGTTTGTCCATGTTTGTCCCAAAAAGATTCAGAAAAGGAAATCTTCATCAATTTACCCTCTGGTGAACTAACATAGCAATGGAAAATCACCATTTTTAATGGGAAAATCCACTATTTCTATGGCCATTTTCAATAGCAAACTGTTAGTTCACCAGAGGGTAGTAGGGATTTATATTTTTCTGAACCTTTTGGCTGAGCTCACTGGTAATTTTGATAGCAGAAACGAGATCGACACATGGACCCTTCTCCTCTGGCCTGAGGAAGATGGAAGCCATGGCTGAGTCTTGGCGGATCCCTAAGTCACCATGGGTTTTTATACTAAAATGGTCGAGATATGATATATACATATATATAAGATGACTTGCATGATTTGGGGGTACCCCCATTTTTAGGAAGACTCCAAATAAGACTAAATAAGGAAGTAAGAGAAATGGTATCCCAAACTGCTGGCCCTTGGGATTGTTGGTGTGTATGTGTGCGTACGGCATTTGGAATTATACATGTACGTATGTTTTTACACGGACACACACAGACATATGTATATATATATATATATATGTAGATTACATATACCATACATTCATAGTGCACCCATGCATGGGCATGTAGATATACGTATATTAATACAAATACATTTCAGATATTAAGCACCAAAAAGGTGATTTGATCGGTGGTTAGTCCAAAGGCCATACTGTTGTTTCGTTGTGGCCTTAAGATCTCACTTGGAAGGATTTGATTTTTATCAACCATAGATAAAGCCACAAAAATCCAGATCCAACATGGAGACAAAAAGGTCGTCTTTCAGAAGTCCATTAAATGGCGATCTCTGGTTCGATCCAACGATCTCTGGTTGACTTAATCCCAGGAGAAGATCAAGCTGATTAACGACAAGGTGGCGCAAGTGGAGCCCAAAACTGGCGGACTGCTGAAAACGGAGCTCCAAGCGAGCATCACCAAATTAGAAGAAGTTTGGGAGGGCCACCTGGCACAAAAATGCACAAAACAGTTAAATTTGCTGAAAGAGCAAGTTTCATGAGATGTCTCGCACAAAATCTGTGGTACTTACTTGAAAATGATGCTAATTGTTGTCAAATGGTTTCAAAACAATAGGATGAGTGAGCTCTTGGATTATTGGGGCTGCCATCCAACTCCAAAGATCAGTGGCTCCCGTAACCTCTGGTTGATTCACCACGGAAAAGAACCGGTGGAATCGCATTTGTCAGAGTTTGCTCTGGAAAATCACCATTTTCCATAGTGCTGAGGTGAGGTCGGAACTCTGAAACAGGACTGGCGGAGCAACATCAGGGTTTCCCTGAAACTTGAGGGAAAAACATGGACAAGTTCCCCAAATCATCCATGGTTTATCCTCAAATGTCTTATTTTCATTTATTTTCTGTAGCTATTTTATGGCTATAGTGGCTATACGCCATTTTCAGACACCCATCTGGGTTTGTTTGAGAATTGGCATCATCAATCCTGGTTGATGCTGGTTGATCAGGAGCTTTGGCAAACGATCCAGGCTCACAACCACAATGCTGATCTATTGAAGCACCAGAAGGACCGGAGAAGGCTTCACTGAGTTAACTTACTAACATTATCTAAATTAACATTATCACTTAGTTTGTGTACCACTAATATCATTATATGATTATTAATTAACCATAAAATATGTAATTAACTTTTAACTAATGGTCAATAGATTGCGGATAAATGCCACACCGATCTCACTGTGACCGAAGCCTGGTTCATGATGCTTCGTAAGGGGTGTGCCTATCCCAATTTATAGCATTATTTCAGGCTAGCAAATTGCCATATTTTATCATGATTTATCATGATTTATCTACTGCGATTGGTGTCTGAAGGATATAACTTCGGATTGATACGGCTATATTTGATGTGATTTGAGATATGCAAATATATGTATATGTATATATATATACATACAGTATATGCATTGTATGCCATGGGTCCCATGTGAGTTACTATGTTGATTTTTGATATGATTTTTGAGTGATTTGATTTGATTAATGGATTTACTGATGTTTGATTCTTGAAAAGCATCGCAAGAACCAAGTCACACCAGGCACCACACACACACAACACACACATGATCACACATGTTATTGTATTTGTATAAATGATATAACATGCAGACATTATGGTATAAATATATATATATATATATATATATATATATGTCAAGAGACATATAGATATAAAGACTATTATATATATATGCGCACAATGATGCTGTATATACGTGCAGTAATATATATATATATATGTGTGTGTGTGTATCTGTGCGCGCATGCATGTGGTAAATGAAGCGCATGGGTGTGTTCTTTTCGCGAGTTCACGCCAGGATGCTATAGACCAAGTGCAGAGCAGAATGACCGAAACTGCTTCTTGCTTGCTCAAATTCAGCAGTCACAACTGGAAGATCAGTCAAATGGGGCCCTCCGAAGACCATTGATAGGCCGCAGAACTGCACCAAAATCCCTGTGATGAAATTCATGCAGAAATTGAACAGCCCTGCGTTTGTGCTCCTCCCTGCGTATCCTGACGTGACAGCTGCGAAGTGAGGCTTCAAATCCTGAGTTGGACCAGGTTCATGTACAGCTCTTGCAAGTTGACAAGGTGCTCTTCCATTCGGTCGGATGGGTCATATCAGGTTATTCATCAAAAAGGAATATCGGTTGATGGCACATTGGAAAGCCCACAGCTCCCTAGGTTTTGAAGCCCAGTTCGGTTTAGCATTGCTGAAATCAGCTCTTGTGAATGGAGAATCCTCCGCCCTGCCAGGTCCTTCACAAGGAAATGGCCAAGGAAGTCCAAATGGATCAATTAATGGCTCGCTTGAATGCCGCTCGGTGCTGACATTTCTGCTAAACTGCTAAACGGAATGGTGCCCTCGGGCGGTTACATGATTCAAAGAATGGGTAGGTTGATTGAAACAGGAACGGAACGGACTTGGATAATTTCTCATTCTCAATAGGAGAGCAATTTTTTTGGAGAGGTCGTTTTCCACTGAAGCCAATGATACCGTTTGCCGCTGGATACTTTTTGTTGATTTCACGGCCCAATGGCCACATTGTCGCCAATACCCAGACCCAAAAATCGAGATATCCCGATATCCCATTATGTCATATTTGGATTGGTGGTTTGGAACTTTTTTTTTCCCAATATGTCATATTGATTCTGAATCGCCAGCCTTTTTTCCATGGTTTTTTCATGCCAGGCGCCAGTGCCAGTCCAGTCCCCGCAGGCGGTGCACCATCAACTCCTGACGCTCTCGGGCGCCCCGCTGATGGCCCAGGCCGCCTTGCTCCAGCGGATGGCGCCCGGCCTGGCGCCACGGACGGCCTCTCCGAAGAAAGGGCAAAAGAAGGTGGGGGTGACATGGGGGTTGGAGAACTTATGGAGTTAATTATATTAGTTTATATCAGTTTATATCAGTTTATATGAGTTTGTATGAGTTTATATGAGTTTGTATGAGTTTATACGAGTTTATTTAAAAAAATGATGTTGTATGAGTTTATATGAGTTTATATGAGGTTGTATGAGTTTAGTTGAGTTTATATAAGTTTATATGATTTTATATGAGCTTTCGTGAGTTTATATGAGTTTATATGAGTTTATATGAGTTTATATGCGCTTATATGAGCTTATATGAGTTTATATGAGTTTGTATGAGTTTGTATGTTTTTTTTTTTGTGAATTTATATGACTTTATATGAGGTATGATCATATAATTAAAATAATGTTTCACGATGATACATAATGATACATCACGATCATGATGCCTAAGATCAATATAGTTGCTGCTATTAAAATATCATAGATCAGAAATATGTTTTCGTGTATGCACGTAGAGAGGGGAACAAAAGCTGCAGGACCACCAAACTATATTGTATCATGCTATATCAATATTATGAATGTATTCTCCCAGGAGGGCCTGCTGTTGCTACAGTATGATTTTGTCATGTTCACGCACTTCTCCTGAACATCCCAATGATCAAAGAAGACCATGAGTCAACGAAAACCCTACCAAACTAGTCCAACTATAAACTGGTATATACATTATATATATATATACACTGTAATTATAATATATGATATATGATGTATACGATATCATATATATATATATATAATATGTATAATATACATAATATATAATATGTATAGTATAGATAATATAGTGAAACTATAAATATGTCTAAGTTCCAAATTATTTAGCTAGCCAATCAGGATCCATTCTGCCTACTTCAGGCCAAGGGAAGTAAATCCGCCCAGATCGCAGCTCTGAACCCTGAAGCGCCGGAGTTTGTTCCCAGTTGGGAGTGAGGACCCAGCGGTTAGAAACGTTATGGCACGCTGAACTGCGTGGAAAATCCGGCGACAGGTGCTGCTTTAACCAGGAGCTGGTTGAAATTCTTTTGAGGATACGCATAAAGAGTCATTTAATTTTTTGGGGGGGCCTGGGAAATGATAATTTAAATGGATTTAGGGGTGCCAGACTGGACCCAACAATGTAAATTGTTCATGAGGATCGCCAAAATTCGCCAACTTTGAATTGGAGACACACAACTGGTGGGGTGTTCCGTGCCAAAATTTGACCCAGACATGGGGGGTACCTTCAATAAATATTCCAGGTATACCCCTTAGGTGCTGGAATATTTTTTGGGGAATATTTTTTGGGAATATTGTGGAATATTTTTGGCAAGGGGTCTCTGATACCCAGACACTCAGAACTACAGTTATATATATATTCAGGCATATATCCCCTCTGGCTTTATAGCCTGTGCATTGAAGGGAAGAACATCTACTAGAAAGATTGTTTCGACTGTCAAATTGCACGAGTTTCCTATAAAGATATGTCGTATAAGTATTGGAAAAGATGGTGATATAGTTTGGAGGAACCATGCATCTGAAGATATATCATCATTGCATAATGGGAAACGTGTAGATATATGGATTAGATAGATTAGATTAGATTAGATTACATTAATTAGATACATAGACGTAGATAGACGTAGATACACGTAGATAGACGTCGATACATACATGGACATACCTGGACATACCTACCTACCTACCTACCTACCTAACCTACCTACCTACCTACCTACCTACCTACCTACCTACCTACCTACCTACCTACCTACCTGCATACCTGCATACCTGCATACCTGCATACCTGCATACCTGCATACCTGCATACCTGCATACCTGCATACCTGCATACCTGCATACCTGCATACCTGCATGCCTGCATGCCTGCATGCCTGCATACCTGCATACATGCATACATGCATACATGCATACATGCATACATGCATACATGCATACATGCATACATGCATACATGCATACATGCATACATGCGTACATGCGTACATGCGTACATGC
>Ga0126342_10006511_pt1 | contig 20726 bp, 21 predicted proteins | sample Cyp1metagenome_FD_92528 | JGI IMG/M metagenome (GOLD analysis project Ga0126342, IMG submission 92528) | Coral microbial communities from Lord Howe Island, Old Settlement Bay, Australia - Cyphastrea 1 metagenome | ecosystem: Host-associated > Invertebrates > Cnidaria > Coral ...
GAAGTGAAATGAAGTGAAATGAAGTGAAATGAAGTGAAATGAAGTGAAATGAAGTGAAATGAAGTGAAATGAAGTGAAATGAAGTGAAATGAGGTGAAATGAAGTGAAATGAAGTGAAATGAAGTGAAATGAAGTGAAATGAAGTGAAATGAAGTGAAATGAAATGAAATGAAGGGATGCAAAGGCTCCAAACACAGACAAAAACATGTTGCAACCATTCGAAGAGCCAAGCTGCACTGGATATATTCGAGTCACCCTGGCAAAACAGGTGATCCCATGCTCGGGCTTTGTCACAGCATGTAGCCCAATCACAGAACAGCACCTGGTAGCATCTCCAAGTTGGCCAAAGTCATTTCGCCCACATGCGAATACAACCTTGGTGGCTTTGGCCGGTGATGGCTGAGAACCTCAGGCTCTGTCGCCAGCTTTACTATTACAAAGGCACCGGCGCTATCGTTCCGCAAGAACAGGCTATGCCTCACTTGCAACTCAGTCTTTCACAATTATCTGAATATGCCAGGAAGACATCGCTGAACGTCGAAAGTTGATGAAAGTTGCAACCAGACGAGAATCTTAGACCCTGACCACTCTCCAGCTGAAGCTTGAGAAGCATCTCTGAAGACCTTGCCAGGACGAATTCATTGCCAGGTTCTGCGACCAAACAGTGAAGGCTCAACGTGTCACCCGGCGGCGCAGGGCGCCTTTGTTGGAGTGACTCGATGAGCGACAGAACCATCTCCCAGTTGGCCAAAGTCATTTCTTCCAGTCCCCCAGACCTCAGTTGACCGCATTTCTGTGATCATTGGCAACCAGGTCCCTGATGGTCCCTATATCCTCTGTTCACCAGCAGTCGCATTGCAGTATCTCAGTCTGCCTATTCCAGTCTGCTTCTAAGGTAGGATCTGCGTGTGCATAATTGCACTGTTAGTTTTCAACGATATGAGTGCGCTCTCCGCGGCTGGACATCTAATTGTACAACAGCTTACTGCAAGTGATTGAAGCTTTTTACTTTCCCAGATTCTTGCATAGTCTTGCGACATATTTTCAGAGCCGCACAGAATTGTCATACCGAAGTTCAAAGGAATGCCTGCAAATTGGGTCTATCAATATCTATCAATCGTGTATCGTGGTGCCCTCTGCAAAAATTCTGCAGGTGTCAGCACATGTCAATTCTCTGCAAGCCAGGCCTGTAGCCTCCATCACCCTGCACCTGTGCAGGTTCGCTGTCTCTAACGCCAGGCTTTGGTAAATGCAAGCCCGGCCTCAGGTGGAACGTACTCAACGTAGCTTTTGGTCAGGACCTCAGAGTTCAACAACCCAATCCCGAGGAATCCCCATGAATCACTGTTGCGGAGCAAGACAGTGTGCAAGTAAGGCAGGAGCAAAAAGGTCTAGCCTGCATCATCTAGACGACAAATACGATTCAAGTGGGCAACAGGCTAGCGATGCTACCAGATACAGCAAATTCTTGGGCACCAAATGGAACAGAAGCTGGAATGCTTGCACTGAAAAAAGGTCCAAGAGTCCCACCAAAGCAGCAGCCACATGGTCCTTTCAAGACGTGAAAGGAACAGCCGTCGACAATCATTCACAGCATTTTGAAGAGCTGACACTAAGCCTGAGCAGTGCTCAAGTTGCTTCATTGAGTTCACACTAAGCTTCTGACCTGCTTGCAGCAAGATTGATTCCAAAGCCAAACAAGTCGCATCCCATCAGCAGTTCCTTCTGTATTATGCTTGGATTGTTCAGGTGCGGCACATTCCGGATTCCATTCTTAGTTTTCGAGGTAAAGCAAGCAATGGGGTCGAAGCGCGCACTGCACAGGAGGCGGTATTTTGGTGGATTTGGCGTGGTGTGTTAATTTGCTTTCCCAACTTGAACCATGAAATAGCAGAGAACTTCAAAAGATGCAAACAGAAGACGGCCGCTGCTAAACATGCCAAACCGGACCACGAAGGAATTGCTTGCGAGGCTCAAAGGATATTTGAGCCTATCTGTCAGCACCTTCTGGGTCTCTTCCTTTGCGCCAATGGATGATACCACTGGCAAGTTACAAAAACTCGTCTCTCACCCATGGATTATCAAGTCAAGCCGCTACAGCTGAGATGGTCGTCTCCATCGTAAGCTTGTACACGGCTCCATCTGCACCTACCAATGGAGTTTTCGGATGCTCTCGGAATTGTTGCATGAAGTATTGGATTGGATGATGTGGATGGATCCACAAAGTGCAGTCTATGAGTCTATGAATATATATATATATGAATATTATGAATAGATTATACTGTATATTAGATTCCAAAAGTGTTGAAGATCTGAAGTGGCACCGAAGCCCTGCGGGTGCCTGTGGCTCCATCACTGACACATTTTCGCGGCAACGCTCGGCAAGCAACGCACCTGGGTACTTCTGACCACCACGCGTTGTCAGTTGCCTTCACTCGTCATATACATGTTTGATCAGGTTTTCATGGTTGCTCCCCAACATTGTTTTTTGAGTGTGCAAATTGCATGGGATACCCAGAGATTGAGAACAAGGGTCTTTGCAACATGAAACAACCACTTTTTCGTCTGCTTCACCAAACAGGCTACTCCACTGGTCTCGCGCTAATTACTGTAGTCATCCTGGAGTAGATAGAACTTGGTTTCAATATTTTTCCCATATTAGTGATGATCTTTTGAAATGTCCATATTATATCTACTTCAGGGTGACTATAGTCTTAAGAAAGGTCTTCGGAACTTGTTCATGTAAGCACCATAGTGTGAACCCCACTTGAAGAAACCCTGAAATTGCTGTCATCCTACTGTACCAGTAATGGGCGTTCTAAATTGTTCTTTAAACTGGTCAAACTTTCTGGTTTCAGACTGGAGAGGCCACCCAAAGCTTCGACTAAGGCAGAGACTGCTCGTGAGGTTCAAATCCCACACCCAAGGATGCCTTGCGGAAGTCCGGTGAAATCTCCAAAAACCTGTCAGATCTGTCAGGTTTCAAGTGACTGCTCCAGGTTTCGTGTGCACAATGTTCATCAAAGTCATCAAAGTGCTTCGTATGCTTCTAATTTGGGAAGGCATGATGGTTGCACGAAGTTCTGCTCGAAAAAACTCACCTGGTCAGCGCTTGCCGAAGCTGCTCAAAGTCATATGCCACCATGCTCGCCAGCTGATCAGCCTAAATCTGAATCAGAAGGAAAGCACGTTGTCCCAACATGGTGGACTTGTCATTGCAGCCTGTCCCTGAGGCTACAGCTTGCTTTGCCAACAAGACCAAGACCTGCAGTTTGATGCAAAGTCTCTGCTTTTGCACCGGTGTGGTGTTGCACCAAGCACCAAAGTTGGCACCTCGCCTGCTCTATAGTTCGAGCGTCCGCTTTGGTGTCATTTTCGGAGATTTCAGCCTTTCCATGTTTGTTTCAGCCGATGACTCCATATCTCTGTGTTTGGAGTCCCAAGATATCCCAAGAGCAGAAAATCCCCAGGAAATCTTTCCATTGGCCTTTCGCTTCAAGGATTCATCGTGCCGATGAAGCCAGCTTCGAAAATCCGCGCAGAAGTCGTGCACCTGCAGACATCGCCACCACGGCCCTGCAGAGTCATTCAGAATATCTGGTTTCAGACTCCTGGTTGAACCGTGCCATTAGAGTGTAAGAAAACTTGTGTGTGTTCTATTGAACACACACAATGTTACATTACTATTATAAATATATATATATATATTAATGGTATTTACAGGGCTTTGGCTTCTGATGGCAGTTCGATAGGCAAGAGCATGCCAGACACTCTTTTGGCACCACTCTTGACACATCACATGGATATCGGACTGGTTTGGGCATCTTCGCCGTGAGCTGAAAAGTGACATTGCACATATGACTTGAATCGAGAAGAGCTTTTGCTTCAGTGAAGCCGTCTGAGCTTCTAATGGTTTCAGGAGATGGCAATCGGGCTGCCACTTCTGCTGGCAGCTGAAGTTCTTCCAGGTTATGTCGGCTGTGCTTGTTGGGAATCGTCACATACCCGTTTAACAATCCCACCACGCTATTGGCGCTGTAAGCCCCAGTTTCCTCTGAAGAGCTCATTTTCCAGCAACCCATTTCATCAGGCCCAGGGAACAGTTTTGAGTTCACAATCAGTATTTGGCGCTTCTTTGTGTCAACAAACAAATCGAATTGCTTGTGAATTGGGAGCCATCTCGATTTCTCTGAATGCAGAGCCGAAACCAGCTGCGCTATTGAAGGCTTGGACAGCATGGAGCAGCCCATGGCATGGAAAATTCCAACGAATGCCTCCTCCCAGAAGGCCTCCAGCAGCGGAAATTCGTCAAAAGGAACAATTGCACCGTGAGGATAGATATCGACTTTTCGCCACAGCGGAGTCAAAATCTGTTGGTCGATAATCTCCTTCCAATCTTTTGCAGACTGGCCCACTCTTGCAATATTCTGTATTGTCCTTCTGCCAAACGCATCTTCAAGAGTGGGGATCACGCTGCCATGTAAAACAGCCCTTCGTCCGGATGGTGCGTCAATGTTCTTCAAATATGGGATCTCATGCGCATGGGCAAAAGCATAAATCGTTCTCTTTGGCAAACTAAAAAACGGACGCCAAATGCGCACACGCTCAATGAATGCTTCTGGGCCCATGACTGGAATGTGGAATAGGCTACGCCCCATAAACAGATTTGATAGAACGTTCTCAGCCGCATCATCTACATGATGCCCCGTCAGTACAGCCATGGCTCTGTTTTGCATCACTTTTTCATAGGCTTCATATCTCGCACGCCTAGAGAAGTCTTCGAAAGCCGTGCGGGAGAGATTTAGCGATTCAGTGCTGTTTAACCGAACCATTGTCAAGGGAAGTGCTACTTTCCTCGCCCAAGTCTCAACAAAAGCAGCTTCCGCTTGACTGCTGGGTCGAATATTATAGTCAATGTGCACGGCACTCAAGTTCAACCCCCACTGATTTCTCAAGATGATCATACAGTGGCTCAACACCATGGAATCAACTCCTCCGGAAATTGATATCACCAACGAAGTTCCTGCAGGACTTCCTGGTTTGCATCTTTCTTTCAGGAAGCTCCAAACATGGCTCAGCACGGATGGAGGCGATGCCTCACCTCGGATCGGGTCCGCAAGCACTGCAGCGAATTGCTCAAAAAGGATGTCTGTTCGCTTCGGAAGTGCAGTGCTCAAACCTTCCAGATCTTCCTTCGTTTTCTGGGTCACTCCTTTCGTTGAAAGACTGCGCCCATGAGCTTTCTGACGCGGTCTCATCCTACGAAGCACTCGGAATGAAAATTGCTGTGATATACACGATGATTACAATCACGATTATACTCTCATACTCTAGGCATGCCGCTTGCTTGATTGACCCCTCTCTGTCAATTGAGTCACAAACATGGAAACAAGTAATCAGTTGCGCAATTTCAGCGCTTTAAAGAAGTCCAAAGTCCAAAGTCTGCCTGAAATCCGGTTGCAAAGCATCAGTCCTGCTTCTCTGCAAACGCCCAACGGAAGTAAAGCCCTTGCCGCGATACGGGGGCAGAATCAAATATAAAGATCGAAGATGTCCGCAACCTGCGAAGACCATGAAGCTGATCCAAATAGATCGTATCTGCATGAGAAAAAGTTCAATGTCGACGCTGTTTTGCTATCTCGAAATCCAAGCCAGGGGTGTGGATCCTGATCTCATGAAGGTTGACAGGCGACACGGTGGCATCTGCGATCGAAGGGAAGAAGTTCAAATTTAAGCTTGGGATGTCTTGGGATAACTGAACTGTTTGGCTGCACAGGGTGCAAGTTGCTTGTTGTTGCCTCGAATCTTGCGTCGTGCAATTGCTGCAAGGCTGAACAGTGCTTTCAACTTCCCTGAATCTCATCCCAATTCCCAGGAGTCTGTGCTCATTAGCTCTGCTAAGCAAATCTTTCCTCTCCAATCCTCTGCTGCGAGTCGGCATTCTCAAATGAGCAAGTCGACATGTACCTTCAGACACGGCGATTGCTCATAGACAGGTGCGGCCTCAAACTGCAATGGTTTGCCTTTCTCCCCTTCAATACTGCCAAACATCACCCCACGATGTATTTAAAAAAAAAAACAGATCGAACTCTTGCGGTTTCACCCATTTTGACTTCTCTGGCCATTGACGCTTGTCCTGCCTTCCCCGCGTGCATAAGTTGCGACATGTGACATGTTCCGAAGTTTGACTACAAGCCGACAAGCAATAATTCTAGTGCATGGCCTCAGACAAAACCTGAACTGCTACCTGGTATCTCCCTCTCAGTGCAGTGTTTACTTCGCCGATCAGAAAATGAACGAAACTTTTGTTGACCGCAATTACCTTCACAAATCAAGGGATATCAAGGGCACGCAGCCGTGGGAGGAATAGGTGTGATGAAGTCCACCAGCCTCACAGATTCACAGCTTGAGTACAGCACGTAGGTGTTTCAATGCCTTATGATATTTATGTAAGGTCCATGGTGGTGTCGTATGTCATACCCTGTCATGTCATGGTGTCAGGTTATGATTTCCCCATGGTATTATAACGGTCCCATGGCATTGGAAGCTCCCACCTCTGCAGCCATTATGCTGAAGGCGCTGGAAGAGACGACTGCTGCAGTCGCTCTGGAGATTGCAAGGAAGTCGACCTTTAAACCCATCGATGGATGACATGGAAAATGATGGAAAATGCTGATAGTTCAAAAAAGAAGAATAAAACTACTAGAAACAGTTGATGATGCTGGCAGATCTATGCACACGGTGTGCAATCTATTTCTGCAATGCAGCAAACAATGATGCAAAATGTGCGTGGCTTGGATGATGGTCTTGTTTCCCTAGTTTCATTTCTTGCAGCAAAAGCATCGCAAGCGGAGTGTGTTCAAGATTTATTATGTACCCTCTGGTAATTTAACATAACTATGGAAAATCACTATTTTTAATGGGAAAATCCACTATAAATGGCCATTTTCAATAGCTATGTTGTTTTTGTGCAGCTGTCTTGTTGCCAAGGAGGCCGCCCATGCATCCGCAACTCTGCTGAGAGATGCTGCGGCAGGCAAAACCTGCCTTGGCGCCCAATGCAGCGAATGGCAACACATCGGCAAAGTCAAGAAGACATCATAAGACTGTGGTGACTTTGGACTTGATGATTCACAATCACAATATATCACAATACGCGCATGAAGATGATGAAGCAGTGAACGACCTGAGTCTTCAGCAGAGGTGATTGGTTCACATGAACCTTCCAGGTCAGTGGCATAAAAACTGCTTTCTGCACTCACCAGAAAATGTGAAAATTTTGCAGGAAGGGGTCAGGCCATGATTCCAACTGGTATACGTTGAATCTCTTGTCTACCGATAGCCGAGGTCAAAATCCTTGTCAATCCAGGGTAGCCCGGGTTGTGCCTGGGATGAACCGCATGGGGGCACCAAACTCTCGGCAGCAAGATGGGCCCGCCTGCAAGACTGAGGGAATGCCCAACAGATCGCAATAGATTAAAATAGATCAAAAGAATGCATAGAACTGGAAACTGGAAATATCTGGAAAGCTTACCTGCCAAGTTGTGAAGTTGGCTGATGTCTCTCACGTCCTGCACCCCTTCAGGGTGTCAAACTGCAAACTCTTGGAAAAAATGCATGTGTCAGTCAGCACTCTGCCTCTGCTGATCTGGCAAGACCAACTTGCCCGCCTTGTACCAATTCTGAACCTAAAACGGCCAGAAAGATCTGCAGAGATCTGGACTGCTTGACTGGATCTGGCCTGAGGAAGCCTCTCCACTGCAGCATTGTCCGATGCAAGATACCACCTGCCCCAGTCTCCGGCTGCCCGGAAAGTTGGAGCTGACGATGGAACATGATGGAACATGATGGAACATGATGGAACTGGATTCTACGAGACTTGACAGCCACAAGGATTGCACCTTGTAGCTGGTGGAAGTTTCAAGGAGCGCTCCACTGCGTGCGCGCAGGTTAGAACACGAAGCAGTTCCGTCTTGTCGTTTGAGCGCACATCCGCCTGTCATGTTGCACCAATCTTGGATCAGGTCTGGACCTAAGTTTGAACACGGCAAACACGGCATTCGGGAAATTTTAATCAATTGGAACTTTCCGGCCTCCCCGTTCACCATTCCAAAGCCAGCGGGGATGTCGCCAGATCTGTGGTGCAAAGCTATGAAGCCTCACAGATTTGCACATCTCCGCTTGCACCCCCTCTGGCTGTGAATGGACTGTATGTCATCGGATTTTTCAAACTGGACAACCTGTCAGGCCATGTATGTGTCTGCAATGGATAGTCTAAGCAGGGGCGCATATGTCCAATGTTGCACATTTATCACATTTGTATATATTATAGATTCATAATATGACAAGGTGGTACTATATCACAAAGTTGCGTGTGTGTGTGTGTCCCTCTCTCTCTGTATGTATAAGTATGCATGTATGTCCTGTATGTATACTTTAAAGGAAGATTTGAAGGACATCATGATTTTGAATGGTCTTTATTATCAATTTATCAAACAAAGGACTTCCCCGGTCGGGTTCCCCTCAACCAATTCTGCGAATGCGTGGTATGTATTGCATATGATATATGAGTGGCGGACAAAATTGCAAACTTGGACATCCCAAGTCCACTCCTTACTACCTTAGTCGTCCGCATAATATATGCGCATATCTCACTGTCTAATCGCACATTCTTCGATTTGCCCCTCTGCCAGTAGACCACCCTCACAGCAATCCGTCGTCCTCTGCCTTCTCCAAGCCGAAGTCGCAGTTTTCCCCAGTGTCTCTCCAGGGCATCTGTTGGTCGGAAAAGTATCGACCAAACCTAGCATACAGCAGAATACAGCAGACAGATGCAGACAGCACAGCATAATTGGGCATACACGTATCTCACCACAACCCATCAACTGAAGGCAAGGACAAAGTATTCCCTGGTCGACTGGCCTGTTTGGTGAGGTACGGCATGTTCAGAAGTTGCATTATTTCTGCACGTTCAGATAGCACTGGATGCCGCAAGATCGGCCTTGGGAAGGTTGGACAAGGAGACTCAGGAGTTCGGAAGACATGTTGGTTTTCTCTGTAATTAGTGTAATTAAGCTTCTGACCCGAGCAACGATTTCTTGTTTGTGTAGATCACCCACACTGGCTCCTCTTCGGACAGCAGTTGATTCAAATAGGTGTCCTGCAAGAGCAATTTAAGAAAGTTGGATGTCTAAGGACCAATGCCAATGCTCTGGAGTTGAAAACAATCCTCGAAATGGTCGTGGTCCCACAACACATGCCTCGGAAGTCAAGCATTGAGCATGGTGATACCAGAAAATGCAGGCGTATGCAGGAGCTTGGAACGATCACACTTGGTTCCTGTGGCCCCCCACCTTCCACCTGCTGTGCCAGCTAGTCCCGCCTCAGACTGCGACAAAATCAAGGACTCTTCTTGGAACAGGAGCAGGAAGAAAGCAAGTCTCTGGCCAGACGCCAATCCAGAAGATTGGGCCTGAGTGAACCAGATAAGGCTTGGATAGGCTCGGGCTGTCTTAAGTGACAAGATGTGACAAGCTCAAAACGCTGCTTGCCATCACTTCCAAGGGCAAGACTCCAGAAAGACCTTCAAATCCCACGGATCAGGCGCATCCTCGAGGTATCTTCGTATGATTCTTTTAACATCTTTTGACGACGCTGGCGACAGATCTGTTGTTCACTCACGCTAGAGCTCCAGAAAGAAGAGACGACCAGTGAGGACGGCCAAAATGAAGGCAGCGACAATGCCCTCAGCATGCGCGATTGCTGTGGAACATCGCTTCGGACTTCAGTTGGGGACGTACCGTATAGATTTAGAACATATTAGAAGTAGGATGAAGTAGGTGTGTTCTGACATGTGGAGTTGTGAAATCGCGTCCTACAGTTCGCCTTCAAACGATCTCCGTGTCCACCGCATGGAAAGGACGGTTGACAGGCCCAGACCTTGGCGTAGCAGAGATCCCTCGGGTAACAGGATCACTTTGGAACCGCGTTCCAAAGCAATGCATTTCGGTTCCAAAGCGATGTTTTTCTGCGCGTTCCAAAGCGAGGACCTGTCCCTCGACCAACATCCCCACGTGCACACTTCCTACGTGTGATGCTCCTTAGTTCTTGGCCAAAGCTCTTGCATTACTTCGGCCTTCCTAAGCAAGAGCTGAAGCTAGCAAGGTATCATCCTATCACCTTGTCCAGCTTTTCAGTGCATTTGCAGCTTGCAGGTGCTTATTTTTGAGGCCCCAACCTTCCGGAGTTGTTCCTTACAAGGAGTACATAAATGGTGCTAAAGTCTCTGAACACTAGCACATTCCGGGGTGAGAACTAAGGTCTTTGAGTGCCACCAAAGGTAGCTGCTGAAAGGTTGTGCAGTAGGTTTGGCCTCACAAATGGAAACTGCATCTGGCCAATAGATTCAGATGGGATGACGTGACGCAGCACGAAAGTCCAACAAAATATAACAAAATAGAAATTGACCAGGCAGCCGTATGATATTCTGCTGTGATATATCCATCCCTTTTGTGGGACGTTTGCAAACAGGCCTCCCGGGTTACGTTCTATTTTGTTTCAACTTTCCACTATGTGCCAAGAAAATGGATTAATATGGGTTAATAACCTCCAACATGTTCGCAAACAATCGCAAAGCTCTTGGCAGTGAACTTTCTCTAACACCCCCGCAACCACACTCTGCACCATGCAGTCAAAATGAATGGTGCCTTCGGCATCCAGACAGTGAATCTGTGCATATGGTGCTGGCAAGTCTTGAGCCACACTGAAGTGGTCTAGTACACGAGGGATGTATAGACATTCCTCGCGTAGAAGTGGGCTGGAGTCCACCTCGCAAAAAAAGATATCAGGTGCAACTGAGCTCTGACATTCTTTGCCTTTCAAGGCCAAGTCTACTCAGTCTCTGCTAGGAACCATGAGCGAGATGCATTGATAAACTGGAAGACTTCCTTGGCATGTTCATCGGAGCTCTTGTCCGGATGGTATTCCAACATCATCTCCCGCAGGGCTTTCTTTCTTTCAGCCATCGGTTTGTCCATCAAGTCCCTGAGCTTCCTCTCAACCGCCAGCTTCTTCGCTTTCACTTCGGCGGCATCCCCACTGAAGTCAGCGGCAGAAGGTGCCTTCGCAGTTGGCGTTTGGGGTTTCGAGCCAGGTTTTGACTGGGAGGATTGGGACTGACTGGTTGAATTGGTTGAATCTCGAGGATTCTCCTTTCCACCAGAACCTAGGTTGCTGTAAGTGCTGTAAGAGCGTTTGCTGAAGCTCTTGCTCTGAAATTCACCCAAGGTAGGTCTTGGTCCACTTGGTGTGGCCGGTTTATTGATAGCAGGACCGTGTGAACTGGACCTGTCCAGAGTTGCAGATGCAGAACCTGCACCGGAAAGGCCTTTTCTGGCGACTGAGGACTTGACAAAGGCCCCCTGCCATTGAGCTTGAGGACTTTGTTGTGACCGAACCTTGTGCGCCCAATTTCGGCCACTGGCATCGTTGGAATTGTCCGCATCTAACTGGTTTCCAAAACTCCATGTGGAAGCAAAAGTGCCCGAGCCATCCAATTCAAGATCGTCCTTCTCGAAGGCAAAGCCTGGTGCCATGGTCGGTCGGACGCTGGACTTTTTCATCGTTTTCAGCTTGCAAAATCGCCATATGATCAGTCCACCGAGACAGACCACAAACGCAGCCCCACCTGACCAAATGGCAATACAAACGTGCCCTAAATATCCCTTCGTAGCATAGCAACTAAGTAACTATTAGCAACTCATCATACTGGTAATGCTGCTTGATCCAGTGATAAGAAGTGAGCGTGTCTAATTTTAACACTCCTACAACTCAATGTATCCAGCATCGAACTCAGACTGTAAAGTGATTGGAATTAATTCCTAGACTCCAGACCTGCACCAGGGGTTGAGAATGGGTCAAGGGCACTCATGGGGCTGCGAGTTTTTGCTAATCCCTGCACCTGCCATCATCAAAGGCATGTATTCTTCGAAGCTTTGTACAGTTCCATTTTCGAGCAATTCTGTATGTCGGGTTCGGAACGTGTAAAAACCTGCAGGAATGCCTGGAAAGACATTGCCAGCTTCGTCAGAAAGGGCCCGGTTGGGCAAATCCACGGAGTACTGTTCATTTCCCTTGGTAAACTGAGACAAGTCCACGGAGACGTCACGTCCACTGATGGCCACATTGGGCGATGACATCTTGAACTCGGCAATTGCCGCACCCGCATTTCCGGTGGAGTCTCCTTGGCCGGATCCTTCGTAGAGAATGATCACTTGGCTTCCTGAAAGCAGAACCACATCCTCATCGAAGGTGAAAGTCACCATCCCACCTTCCTCTACATCACTTTGACCATTGGCTGGACTAAAGTAGATCACATTCGGCTGGAGTGTATCTCCCAGTTTGAAGCTGTAGAGATCTTTCTCCAAACCTATGAATGGAACATCAGCATTGTCCACCACGACTCCATATCCAATCTGCAAAGTGCATTGTCGCGTTGTCTTGAACTGTGCTTCGAGTAACTTTGCAATGCTGATACGGATGCCTGTTCTTGACGGACTTGGCTCAATGTGCTCCCATGGAACGTAAAACGGCAATGGCTGGCCAGTGCAGGTGAAGGAAACACTTCCTGTCTGCCTGATTGTGACGGTGCGGTCAAAGTCCAGCTGCAATTGCTGATGATCGGGCATTGTCAACTGCACACCTGATGCTGGCACAAACGACACAATCTCCGGTGGCTGACAATGTGATTGTGTTGCACAAGCACTGCACTTTGTTGTGCCAGCTCCCTCCAAACAAGTGCCTAACTGTGATTCCCAGTGACACTGGAGGTGTGACCGTGCACAAAGACAGGCAGATCTCAATCCACCGCAGGTCAGAGCCTGGCATACCTGCTGTGCATCACAGGCGCTGCAGGGAACACCACCGTCGCCACGCTGACACTGGGCCACGTCATTCACTTTCACCCACTCACATTCAGGGAGACCAGCACAAGTGCATGGCGCAGTGATCGTAATACATTCTCGGGGATTTCCGTTGTTTTCGGTTGTAGTGATGCGGGGGATGTAAGGCAGCGGCTCAGGGGTTGAAGTCCAGGTTTCAAAAAGGATTGGACGCCTGACCGTCTCCACGCTGACTGTTGGAAGTGGCATAATCAGGAGCCAATAGGGGTTCACTTGCACCTGACCAGCACCATGGTTTGCGCAGTTTGTGCATGTTTCTTCTGTATCGTGTCACAAAAGGCTGAACGCCGTACAGTCCCATGTCCAATATGAGAAAAACTGTTCAATCAAAATATTTAAAGCTTCAAGACCCAACTTGGTGTTGTAAGACATTATGATGTTTGGACTTTGGCATGACTTATATAATAGGTTTTTAATGGTTTTGATATGTCTGATATGTCTGGCTCCCCTTTTGGTTGTGCTTGGCCTGCTCCATAGCCTGGCTTGACAAAACCAGCTCTTTGAACCTCGTCAGAATCGCAGACTCTGATGCCTTGCGAAGCATAAAACTAACGTCTTGAGTGCCACCTTTCGGGGGCAACACGGCAAATCCAAACTTGAAGGTCTGCAAACTCAGTTCAGCAGGATTTGGAATATCCTCGTCCACGACGGGACTGGAATAGTATCCAGGCAGTAGCACAACACTATACTCGCGAATTCGCAAAACACTCCAGATGGAGCGCTGCAACAGCAGTGCAGCTTCTCCAATCAAACTCATTGGGAAGTCAGCAATCAAACTAATTTCGCAGCGAACCACTTCTTCTTCGCTTTCTTCCCATTCTTGTTCTGGCTCTACAAATTCAAGCACCGACAGTTGTCGAAGAAATCGTAAGCTCATCTCTTTGTGAGCTCCCAGAGAAGTGCCATTGATGAGGCTTGGCCAGAAAAGCGACCCTGATTGGTTCGTAGAAAATCCGGAGACAAAGCCCTCTTGCGGGTCAACGTGTTCGAAGGCCGAGGTTCCGCATTGAGACACAATAAACACGATGCTGAATCTAGTCCAAAGAGAGAGGAGCGTAAGTCTTGGACTGGCCCCTCTAGTCTTGCTGGATGAACCAGACATTCCACTGTAGCTCTACCAACATCGGGCTTTGGCGAAAACACTTCTCATAAGCGCGTGGAAGTTTCAGCAGAGCCAGCTACAGCTGCAAAATGGAGCAAGTAGAACACGGATGAACACGTAACACGGAAACAAGTTCTTTGGCCTGGAAAGTCCATGAAAGTCCTGAGTCTGGGCAGCTGGGCCACTGCCTTTGCTGTTCAATTGGGGGTTACGAGCTACTGAGCGGATCTGAGCGGCTATTGTGTTTTCAGACCTCCAGGTGGCTACACTTCACAGTGCCTGCGCGTTGAAGCGCCACAATCCGTGCAACTCGTTCCCGCGGACCACTGCTTGGAACCTCGACATCTCGTGACATCTCGTGACATCTCGTGAGAGCCGGACCTTGGGCACGGCGGCCGCACTGCGGCTGAGGCTCAAGCGCATCAGCAATTTTCATCCTGCAGTTGGAAGCCGATGAACGGGAGACAAAATGCATCTGCACCTGTCAGCAAAAGTCACTGCAGTCAAAGAATATATAAGAATATATATAAGAATATATATAAGAATATATATAAGAATATATTATATATATATATATAAAAATATCCAATAAACACCAATAAACTAGATACCAAATGGATGGAAAAAGTTCAATGCTTGATCACTACCAGTGCCGCAACTTGCGCAGTTCTTTGACGGACATTGATTCAGAAAATCCAAGTCAAGCGCATCTACGACACCACACCATTCAATGAAGGCTTGCCGCCGAAGATCAAGGCAGGCTGTCGCCTAGATCAGGGTCAGCTCGGAAAGCCTTCTGAGGAACCTGGATAAACCTTTAAAAACATGTCACCATCTAAACCAGCGAAACACTGGTGTAATCTAAGGCAAAAAAAGAACGCACAGTACATCGTTGGTGTAAACTGAGAGGGCCACATCGGTCCTTGCATCAAACGCCTCCTCCCCCCACTTGTCACGTCCTGAGCAAAGCTCAACGCTGCTTCCTCGGGATGAAAAAAATCGAGGCTGTCAAGGCCCAAGTTCCTGGCTCCATGATGGGATCTGCAAAGCTGAATCCTCTGTGGAGCAATGTTGTAGAAAAATGATGAAAAATGTATATATATATACAGTATACATCAGTATACAGTATACAGATATATACAGATGTATACAGAGTATAGTATGATAGTATGGGTATATTATGGTATATTGGTATAGAATGGGTATAGTCAGACATAGTCAGTATGGGTATAGCGGTATAGTATTGATATAGATGATATAGTGCTGCATAGCCCCAATACCCAATGGATGATACAGCTGAGGCTATCACAGTTGATCCTGGACAACCACTTGGTAAGCGAAACCTGTCAGATGCAATTGGAATCAATTGGATCAGAATCAAAGTGCGTCACAACGTATGACTTTTTTTAAAAAAAAATAGAGGTGCCGGCTCTGGTGTGCGATGTATCATCACTTGCCATCACTTGCCCCACTGGTTGTAAAGGAGGTTTCAATCAGACGAACAGAATAACACGACTTCTGCGGCACCAGCATCCAACATCCAAGGGGAGGCGATCACCTTCTAATGGCCTTGGCCGCAGGGTTTGGAAAATGCGATCCGTCAGCGGCGAGCCGCAGATTCTCTGAGTTCGCCGCTCAGGTGGAGCCGCTGTCGCCCTCTCGCATGGCTTCATCCTCCAGCAGCGCTTGGCACTCGCCTGTCATGTCACATGTCTCGCATTGTCACTGAAAATGTCGTTAAATGATGTTAAATGTCCAACATCTTCCAATCGTCCCAATGGGTCGTTGCAAACTGCCCTTGAGGGCCCAACACAATGCTGCTTAGCCAATGATGGGGCCTGGACACAACACTCTCTGGTGGGATCTGTCAGCACTGAAACATCTGAAAAAAGCCGGTTGGTCACTGAGTCATTGAAAACACCTGAAAACCGCTTTGCATTCCCCAAGCAGTTGGTCTGTGAAGCACAACCTATGCAAATGAAAAGGGGGTGCACTCTAATTTAGTCTAAGTAAACCATTGTACGCGATTGTACGCGTGTATCATGTATGTGTGTGTGTGTGCGCCATGTCCCTCAGATGTCAATTAGTTGTCTTCTCGCCAGGGACTGGCAATGTTGGGTTCAACACCGAATGTTGACCCGGAGTTGGGCAATGCCGGTCCGGTTGATAGTATCATCAAGACTGCTGGATTAAATGGATGGATAGAAATTGGATAGAAACGTTTCCACTTTGTGAAGGGGTCGGTGGCTCGCAGTGCTAAGGAATAGCTTTCGCTTCTGCAATGGGAGCACCACTCAAGACTGCACCAGCGATGTCTTCTGTTGCTACGATGTTGCATTTCAAAGCATTTCAGTCCTTAGGCAAAGCCCTGTGCATTTTTTCAGTGGCAGCAAACCCAAACAACCCGTAGGCAATGTTATCTGCTACTGCAATTTTCCTCCCATAAATTGATCTAGTTGACTCCAGGAAGAGAAAGGCCTGGCCTTTCATCAAGGCAGGGTCCTACTTAGAACAAGTTGAATCAAGGTGCTTTGAGCATCTTTGAGCCCTTTGCTGTTCCCTTGGCTGTTCCCTCGCTGAAATCTGCGATGTGTCCCTCCCGGTTCTCTGCCTTGTCCCACAAAGGTGAATCACGAGTGTGAAGACCAAAGGCAGGCCTGAAGACCTGCACTGAGGACGCGATCGAATTGATATGAATTGAGATGAACTGAGCACGCAAATCTGCGTATCTAAACATATCTAAACAGTCTAAACATATCTAAACATATCACATAGTCACATTGTATGATATTGTGCATAAAGCCTATTGCAGCCAAACATTAGGTTGCTGATGTCAAAATCTTGGCAAGAACAATCCGCCAGTACTAGTTGTCAAAGCTCTCTAGGACCCTGACAACCTTTGTCCGCAGGTCCTAGGAGGGTAAATTGATGTAAATTGATGTAAATTCTGAGTTTATTTGAAATTCAGAGGCAATTGCAGCTCTGCAACCCATCTTTTCAGGCGCCAACTTCATCCCGTTGCTCTGCAACTGTATTGAACAATGTTGTGAGTTGCGGCCTTAGATTCAAGACATCATGGAATCTTTGAAGCTTTGCAAACCTTGTGCTGGCATCCCCCCATCATTTATGGGCCCAACCCGTTCTTGATGAAGTACTCTTCCAGCCACAACACTTTGACCCCTGGCAGTGCTACAAAATCTCCATGGAGGGCGTGGTACCTTCTCTGACGTGCTTTTTTTGAAAACGTTTTGCCACACCTGCTGGAAGATGTTGTTCAACCTGAAGGCATCTGACCCAACTGAAAGATAGCTGTAAGATGCTGTAAGCAGTTCACAGAATTGAGCTGCCTCCTCGGCAAAATACATGGCTTGGGAGTAGCTGGTCTCGGCACTCAAGTCCAAGATCACCAAATCCTCGGTTCGTGGAAACTTGCGGGGGCGACTTGACCAAGACATATACAGTACACATCAGTACACTGTACACAAACCTCTGGACGGATTGGGCGAAGGACGGGCAAAGCTTGGGCCCCTAAGGACTGATTCACAACTTCTGCCAGTGCTTGCAAGATCAACGAGCCACTTGGACCTCAACACTGAAGTACACATCCATTTAGGGAGAAAATATTAGTGATCGATGGCATTCCGTGCTTGGCTCAGCACGTTCTTTCTTCAGCCGCTTGAGGACACCTTCATTCTCTAGGACCTTGTGCAGGTACAACCTGTACAGTAACTGTTTTGATTCATCTTGATTCGAAGATATTCAAAGTCTTTTCTTTCTGTGCAGCTCTGAGCCAACAGCCCTGGGCTGCAAGAAGTCCGCAGATACTTGGAGATGCCTTGGAATGCTGAAGCAAGGCCGTCAGGGAAGCCGAAAAATTCCCTCCCGCCTCCTTTCAATTGTTTGGTGTTTCTATGCACAAGTTGTCACTCAGGTGCCTGATGTGTAGCTCATCCGAGGCTGTCTTCTCCAATATCAGCTTGCCATCATCCAGCGTTGACAATGCATTCTCAAACCAAGATGTGTGAGTGGCCTTGGGCAATCTTGGGCGATTTGGGGCATCAAATCATCACCACCACCACCACCACCATCATCATCATCATCATCAGCATCAGCATCAGCATCAGTATCAGGGTGATGGATAAAGAGGAAAATAAACGCAGCAAGCAGCAAATATAGTTGTCGTATTGGAACAACTAAGCAACAACTGAGCATGATGCTAGTACCAAAGCACGCAGCTCCAGCAGCGCAGTGGCTGAAGCGGCCTCTCTCTCTCTCTCTCTCTCTCTTCCCATTGATTTTTACAGCGATTATCCTTGTCTCCTTTCAACAATTCATGATATGCAGTAACAACCTGTAACAATATGTGATTGCCCAATTGCCCTCTCTTTATCCTCTCTTTACCTTAGCTGCAAACACAGAAAAAACGCACCAAGAGAGCAGGCTCGGACTCCTGGTGGAGCAGCTATTCATTGTGTTTTCGTGCGAGGCGGAAAACTTGGGTATATAATATATAATGGTACATATATATATAATGGTATATATATAATTATATATATATATAGCAGCTGTAGCGTCACGAGATGTCACGAGATGTCACGAGATGTTGTGTCCTGAATGCGGTCTTCTGCTCCGATGTACTTTGAGAGTGATCTTGGTTCAAACATGATTCAAATCTGCATCGCTACTCTGGCCTGGACATTCAACTGAATGGGACTATCACTTCCTCTTGACTCTGAGCTCCATTCATTCCAGAAGAAACTGCTTGAAGAAGCTTGAATCCAGACAAATGCCTCAACATTTGGATGTGACCCACATACCAGGAGCACATGCTATTGTAGAGTATTCATGATTATTCACTATCCGCCCCCGCCTTTCAACTCTATCCTGAAGAGCATCCAGCACCAACTGAATCAGCTTCAGCCTGCTATCCAAGTCACAGAGACAAAGAGTGCAGCCTCCTACCGAGGCATTTGATCAAAACGTGCCCAGCCTTTCAGAGGCCAGAAATGCTGCCGAACTAACAGCTCTCGAAACGTTGTCAAGAGCCTAAGCAAACTAGTAACTAGTATCTATCTATATTCACTGGCATTCAAATTAGACAATCATTGTGATGCAGTTCATTCTGAGATGGTTGCGAAAGCGATAGTAGCCAGACGTCGTTTCTGTCCTTGCAAGTCTCAATGCTTGAAGACCGTGGAAACGTTTGAAAGAAAGGCTCCGAAGGGAACAGAAGTGTCCTCCCAAACAGCTTTCAGAGGCCACTTCAGCCCATGTCACAACAGCTTCAGCCTACAGATCAAGTTGATTCAGGCAAGTGAAGCCAATCTGACATACCAAATTCTGAGTCAAACACTCCCATCTTGCAAAGGCTCATTGTTTGCTTGGCTATAGCCTGAAGTCTGGAAGCTGCACATTAGAAAGCGACACGAGTAGTCGCAGGTGCAGGTCTGCAAAAAAGGCCCTGTCTGGTACACATCATGCGTTGGCTGAGGTACTGTGAACGAAGTCAGCAAGTCCACGACGTGAGGAGGCCAGTCCTCAGTCAGGTTTGGCATAGGCCGAGACAAACACAAATCAGCAGAAACCAGACAGAGCTGAGGCAACAACATCAGTGTTCTTCCACCATCTGGCAAAGTGAAAATATCTCATAAGGGCTTTGCAATGCCTTGTAAATCTCCCTCTCTGCACCAAATTTACACTGCCTTGGCGGCTCCAGTACCTGCCATTCAAGCTTCAGTCAGCAACCATCCAACAAGCATCGATAAGCTGCAGCAAAACATCTAAAACTCGCACCTCAGGGAGCTCCCTGCAACAAGCACTGGCATCTCGCGCCAAATCCACGGCCATTTGAACCTCCCGAGATTGGATTTCCCAAGCATTGGCTGGTTTAAATTGGTGAATATGCACATATGCGGCATGCGCATTTCCAATCAGATTGGATTTGCCCTGCCTTCAGCACACTGATCTGCTGTCCTGACCAAGTACATCCAAGCACCAAATCTGCCAAAGATGTTGCATCACTTCCCATGAAAAACATTGGTGGAATCATTGAAAAACATATTCAGTGATTCCACCTATTCTGTCACATCTGATCGCGCTCTCTTCCTGATTACTTCCTGCTTGTCAAATATTGTCCAATTGCCGGGGTTTTTCTGCATCACTGTCATCACAGGCCTGCGTCTCTACATTCGCGCAAAAGGTGCAGCAGCGGCCCCATGCCCAGTCCTACCACTTGCGTATTTAAAAGTTATATAATTAGAATACGTACATATATACATATATACCCGTTCAGGTTGGGCCCAAGGGGTTGGTGCAGAATGGTGTGCCCAAGGTGCACTTCTTACAAAATGAACCCAACGTTCACAGACGTAAGCTTGTATTACCCTTGAGGTATCCGATTCTGTAAAAAAAACTTCAACGGAGATATATAATGATATATATATATATATATGTATAATATAATATAGTATAATATAATATAATATAGTATAATATAATATAATATATATATAGTATAGTATGGTATAGTATAGTATAGTATAATATAATGGAATATAATATAATATGTTATATTATATTATACTATATTATATTATATTATACTATATTATACTATATTATACTATATTATACTATATTATACTATATTATACTATATTATATTA
>Ga0126342_10006512_pt1 | contig 20726 bp, 14 predicted proteins | sample Cyp1metagenome_FD_92528 | JGI IMG/M metagenome (GOLD analysis project Ga0126342, IMG submission 92528) | Coral microbial communities from Lord Howe Island, Old Settlement Bay, Australia - Cyphastrea 1 metagenome | ecosystem: Host-associated > Invertebrates > Cnidaria > Coral ...
CTGGATAATTTTGGTAATTGGGAAGCCCCATTTTCTGGATAATTTTGGTAATTGGAAAGCCCCATTTTCTGGATAATTTTGGTAATTGGGAAGCCCCATTTTCTGGATAATTTTGGTAATTGGGAAGCCCCATCTTCTGGATAATTTTGGTAATTGGAAAGCCCCATTTTCTGGATAATGAGTTTATCAAACTGAGGACAAGTTTTAATATTACAGTTTCCCATATTTACGATGACCAATTACCACGACCAATAGTTAAAATATGGTAAAATGGTAATATATACAAACTGCGATGGTTTTAAAACATCAAAGCCCCATTTTCTGGAAATCTGTGGTTGAATCTTGTGCAAGTGCGTTAATTCGCCGCACAAATGTTGTCTGATTGTAAATATGGGGGGAAATTTCAGCAGCAACAAATGGGTGGCATCGAAGCAAAAACAACTGGATTCTGAACTTAACTAACCAAAGCGAATATTAATCATGTGTTGGTTTGTCAAGAAGTGCAACCCCCAAAAGCCAATGTTGATAGGATGACCATCCAAGAAAATGTGTGGTGCTGTCTTCTTTTCAGGGACGTGACATCTTTTAGATCATTTTACCATGGGACCATGTGGAAGTTACACCCTCTTTACCCATCATTGATATTTCATAGCTGTCTTATTTTCCATAGCTATGTTACAAGTAGATTACCAGAGGGTACACATAGATTCACAGATCATTTCCCCCACCTCCTTCCCCGCCGTAAGCACAGAGTTTTGAAGCTTAAAAATCCCCCAAACAGTTGGTTTGCACAAACAGCCGATGGCAGATTCATTGATTCATATGGATCTATATTGAATATTATTGATACATGCTCATTATTCCCAAGTTCATGGTCACACCATGTAAAAAACCTCCAGTTTTTTCAAGTTCAACCACTGATTCTTGCTGAAATATCTGCATGAATGCTGTGATTCTCCGAAAACTCCAAAAGCCCTTCTCCTGGTACCAAGTCCATCCCTGTCCCTATCAACTCCTATGGTATCCAGAAGGTTTACTGTACCCCATCTGGATGTGCATCCCAGGAATCTTAAGATCAGTGGGATACACCCCACTTATCCATAGCTTACTCACCACTCAATAATGGGTTGCACCCCCAGCAGTATCGCTTGCTGTAGGATACCCCATTTAGTTCCCTGATTTTCCCAACTAGAAACCGTCACTGAGTTCGTCCATTTCTCAGCTAGTCATGTTTCTGTTTCATTAGAAGTCCCGGTAAATCTCTAGTTTTGGGAATTGTATCCCTGTCATCCCTTACCAATTCCTATGATCTCTCTATTTTTTCCCAACAATGCTGATCCAGAAGGTTTTGCCCGATAATCCCTTCCCCAGAATCCAGTCCTTAAACACCCCGCAGAAACCATAGGGATGGGATAGGTGCCATTTGATTTCGGTGGATTCGCGTCAAGAATTCCCATGACTGGTTGCTGGTTGACCTACCCCTCTGAAAAATGATGGAGTTCGTCAGTTGGGGTTACAATTCCCAACTGAATGGAAAGTCCTAAAATTCATGTTCCAAACCACCAACCAGTTGTTATATCCGATTATATTCCCAGTAAACCCTTTATGCGTTGGTTCATGACTGTTTCTTTTTAGTTAGCCATGGTATGTCTATTATAGATCCCTGTTATATATGCCTCTTAATCATTAATCCCATTGTAGATTCTCATTATCTTCTCATTATATAAATATGTTTTTTTGTTGGTTCATGGTGAGATACAATCATTGTCATGTTAAACTATGTCATCATTAACTATGACAATGCCAAACATAGTTTTTAGCCAATCATTGTCTTTTTTTTGTTGATTAATGACAATCATTGACATTACATTTGCAAATTTCGTGTGACAACCATTGTTTTTAGCCCCACTTCCCCTGTCATCAGGCGACCGTGTTTGGACTTCTGCGCAGGGCTGATCTGCACTGCATCGAAGCCCAATTCAGCTGCGAGGTGGTTTTTGGCGAGGCAAAATGGGAAAAGATATGAAGCAACATGGGAATTTAACCATCAAAACATTGGGAAATTCTTGAGTGGAATATTGAGACCATTCCATTCAAAATTCACCATCAAAAGATCAAGAAATTAATGGACTTCACCATCAATGTTGGACAAAAACGGGAAGTTGGGACAATTGCAACTTGGAAATTCACCCCACTAAAAGTTGGGGATTTAACCATTGACGTGGACAGTTGAAGTTCTGGATATGGAATCAATGTGAGTATACAGTATACCCCAATGTTGGACAAAGAGTCATAGGACTACAGGACCCGAAACCTTTGAACATGGACTAATCCAACTATCAATCCCTACTTTCAGTGTTTAAATCCGAATAAACAATAGTAAGTCTAGTTATTTTCATCAACTTGGACCTATCTTGTACCCTTCGCTAATCAAACATGGCTTGCTGGACCATCAAACTTTTAGTTCGATGATTTTCCAACTAAATATCCATTGTCCATTTATATATATATATATACATCAGATGTTCCCATGTTTTTCGCACCATTTTCCTATAATTTCCCCCTTTTTTTGCAGGGCATCTGCTCCATTTAAACAGCCCGGTCCCACACTGTGCCTATGTCTTGTAGCCTCTCCAGGACCAATGCAAATGGCCAGTGGAAGGCATGGAAAATGCTATGTGGCGCCTGCGGCCCGTTTAAGGGACCCATCTTGTTGTGGGTAATGACTGGCCATCTTGCAACAAAGGGATTTATATATATATAATTATATATATATAATTATATATATATATAATTATATATATAATTATATATATATTTGTTTCAATGTTCCATTATGTTTGGATTCCCATATATGATCTATATCATTGGTATACCCGGTATACCCATTAGGTTTGGATTCTCCCATGACATCGGATAGGTGACTGGTTGGTGGTTGACCTAGCCCTCTGAAAATATGAGCTCGTCAGTTGGGGTTACTATTCACAACTGAATGGAAAGTCGTAAAATTCATGTTCCAAACCACCAACCAGTTTATATATCATATATGTGAGATGTCCTAATTATACATGTATAGACGTATACCAACTATAGATGTATATATGTATACATAGATTCCACAAATATATGTATGTAACTGTATTAGTATATTGGCAATACGAAGCTTGGTTTTTTCGGCTGCTCGGGACTCAGCGAGACGATCGGATCATCAAAATCATCGAAATGGTGATATGAAAATAGTGCAGTAATCACCATTAATGAGTAATGGTAATATAAATCATCAAATTGATTAGTCATATTAGTAGTTGATTAGTAATGGTAATATTCATTTCGAAATGATAATCACATATTAGTAATGGTGATTAATGACTAATATATGGTCATTAATGGTGATTAATGACTAATATGTTGATGATTACTAATTTTGATGATTATCCATTAATGACTAATATCATCGAAATGATAATCACATATTAGTAATCATCAAAATCATCGAAATGATATGAAAATATTGCAGTGACATAAATACCATTAATATCATTAATATCATTAATGTGAATATATGTGATTATACTGCTGTCATATCAATTGTACAGTGTATATATAGATATATATTCAATCAACATCAATCAACCATGCTGGCAGACTGGGAGAGGAGTATCATTGCTTAATTTACAAAGTAATCACAGAATGTAAATACTCAATGACACATTATATGTATTATATGATATTATATGATATGTATGATAAATCAATGTACATTAAAAACCAAACTTTATATAGAAATCTGGTAAAGACCAAGGCTTGACCAGTTGGGTTTCGTTGAGATCCCCAGTGACTGGACAGTTAACCTTCGCTGGGAAATTCCCGTGGCCCCCCTCTGTGGAGGATTTTCCACATGGAAATGCCGTTTGATGACCAGAGGCTGACCCATTAAATATCGAATATTATATAATATTATACTCCATAACCAGAGAGTAATATCGAATAACTGTTAGTCATAAATATATATATATATATATATTCACATTACCCTCTGGTGATGACATTCACAGCAATAGCCATGGAAAGATCAACACCATGCTATTAAATAAGAGGTAAAGCATCTATTTCGATTAGGGCCATCTATACCATGGCAAACTGTTAGTCATAACCAGATGGTATTACTATCACCATAATTATATGAGCCACTATCAATCCATGATTAACATAAAAAGATGATTAACCTTCATACAAACTATAACCAGATGGTAATATTCACTATTATGAACAAAATAACCATGATTAACCTTGGTGGATTGAAATATCCTGATTCCTTTCTATCCAGGAGGCTGGTGGCCGCGCCCAGCCGCCCAGCCGCCCAGCCTTGACCCTGCTGGCACAAGGTGCTCCCGTCCAGGGAATGCGTCGCTCGGTACCTAGCACACGTCGTTGGGGCAAACGTCCGGGCGGGTGGTCATGTCCTGTGGTGAAGTCAGAATAAATGGTCTGTAAATGGTATGTACATATACTGTAGACATATGTAATGGATAATTACTGTTATAATATACAGCAACCCCGTTGCAAACATGCTGAAGTTTGTGAAATCCGAATCTAAGACAGTGAAAAAGTACTTTTAGGCATCTTTTTGGGGGTTACGCTCTCACTCTCTCTCTCAATATGTGTATATATATATGTATGTGTGTGTAATAACATATATATATATATATATATATATGAATGTATACATATATATATTATAAATATTATAGATATATATTACATGTGTATGTATGTGTATATATATATACACACATTACATGTGTATATATATATATAGAAACTCGAAACTCTGAGGCCTCAGGCAAACATCATAAAATCACATAAAATCATGGTTCCTCACTAAGCTTCGATCATTTTCCCAGTTAATCCCCTTTCATTACTCAAAGTCTTTTGGAACATATTGGAACCAGCATTTCCCATCATTTTCCACTTATAACTGTTATTATAACTTATAACCATGAGTTGTCCCATCATGTTCCTTTCTTTCTTGGTTTATATCCCTATTACATTTCCCATTCTCTGCCCATAAAGTGCTGTTAAATCAACATTCCCATGATTTTTCCCATGATCTTGCTGGTAAACTCCCCCATTCCCCCATGATATTCCTATAGTTTTCATGGAAAAAAATCCAGAAAACTTAACCCCCCATTTCCCCCAATCATGTTCTCTCAAAAATCACCCATGGATTTTTGGTGCTTTCCAACCATTTCCCCATGATTTTCCCATGATTTTCCCCTCATTTTCCTCCAACCCCCCAGCCCCCGGCACCTGCACCCAGCATCCGCGCCGCGTCTGCCTCCGGCCGCTTCGGCTTCGCCGAAGACGGCGGCCAGGACAGGTGCCCACCGTGGCCGCCGTGGCCGCCGTGGCCGCCGTGGCCGGGCGGGGGAGCGCCGGCCTGGAAAACCATAGGAAAACCATAGGAAAATGGTGATTTAACCACTATAAATGGTGATTTTCTATGGTTAACACTGGAGAATAATGGGATGACAATGGGATTTACCCTCTGGTAAACTTACGAAAAGCTATTGAAAATGGCCATAGAAATAGTGGATTTACCCATTGAAAATGGTGATTTTCTATAGATATGTTAGTTTATCAGAGGGTAAGTATCATAGAATATCATGGTGAATAATATGAATAATGTGAATTAGAAAATACAGTATATCATACTATTATCATGATGAATACACTATGAATACAATATGATTATAACAGTGTATCATGATGAATAATGATATGTATATATATATATATGTGATATGAGTGGTGGACTAAATTACTTACTACCTGCAATGGACATCCCATGTCCACTCCCCACTGAGTCTTCCGCTAATTTTGTCGGTACTCATGTACATAATGATATAACATTACCGCCAGACGCTGTGTGGTCTGTGGGTAATATTATATAATATGAATAATTGAATAAAGATATAACATTAATATGAATGAATCATGATAGTGACAGCTACTTAAAACATCTGAATATAGCTCAGAATATCTGAATACGATATTGGGGAAATATGGGGAAATCATGGTAAATCACAACATATCTGCTAAAAATAGTGTGATTCCCAATAACGGTTCGACATTCTTCGTGGTGACCTTGCCTCAAAGTCCTGTATCTCATCGAACAATGGCCAGGAATGCATGGGTCCCGCTTCCTCCCAGACCTTGAAAAAGCGGATTCCATGCGACACTTGAGGAAGCTGGGGATGAAAAATCTGATGTTGGATCAATGGTGGATTTACCCATTAGAAATGGTGATTTTCCATAGTTATGTTAGTTTACCAGAGGGTATCAACTTTGGATTTGTCACCTATGGCAAAAAAAAAAACGGCAAGGAAAATCGATGCATTTTTTTAATGTTTGATATTTTGGAGAGCTACCCCAATCCGCTGAAACACAAAACTACACTGGCTGCCATCGTGTTTGATCCAAGGTGCATAAGTATTGCTGGCTTCATGGAGGATACAATACCTGGGTTTCAGTCTTCAGATGGCAAAAACAGCAGACTTGGAAGATGATTTGGAGGTTTCCTAAAATGGGGGTACCCCGAAATCATCCATGGTATTTTCGGATTTTTCATTATGAACCAGCTATTGGGGATCCCCCATGCCTATACATGAAATTCCATGGCTTGCCAGTGGCAGATGCCAGGAGATTCTGACTAAACTTGGGCATAGATACCGTCGTCAAATGGTATACAGAACCATGGACTGACGGAGGGGTCTCTTTAACATAGCTATTGATTGACCCATTAATAGCATGCTGATTTTCCATAGCTATGTAAACGTTTACCAGAGGCTAATGACAATGATTCAAGCTGAAATTGGCTTTGGGGAGATCCAATTCCCATCTCCAAGCGACTTGAATTGCTGCCCCACTGGCACCTCCCAAGGGCTCCACGTGACGCGAGGTGGGAAATCCCCGTGGCCGAAAAACGGATGGGAAATTCATGGGAAAATCAGCGGAACAGTTCTGGAGAATTTCCAGAGAAATCCCAGGTTTTCTGGAGGTCTCGCGAACGCGAAAATCATCACTGGGGCATGAATTCTTCAGCAAGCCATCTTGGATTAATTACATTTAATTACTGGGTAAACTGGTCAATCCCCAAACACTGGTCTTCTGTTTTCGAAACAAGATGTGCATCAATAGGGTGAATCCAGGAATGGGATTCGGGGATTCCTGAGGCAGATGGATACCACTTCCATTGAATCCTGGTTGGATAAGAACGGGATTCCCCGTTATGGGATTGTTATAATCTCCAATGACTATTGGGTAATTTTCATCCCCAACTATTATTGGGTAATATAATCCCCAACTAATCATCAACCCTGCCAGGGGTGGAACGCAGCCACTGCTCAAATGAAAGTTCCAAAAGGGCCGATGGGCGATGTCTCTGATGGGTCATACTTCTGATGGCTACTGCTATTCCCTATTTAAGCAATCAACACGGCCTTGGTTCCAGAAGCTAATACTAGTTTCATATCTCATAATAGTCCGATATCTTATTGGCTATTTATCCATATATATATGTATGTCATATCCTATGATCATGGTGCTTAAAACCATTTAAATCCTATATTTGCTCACAATAAACTATATGACTAATGGTTTCTATATCATTATGAACATAGTAATATGTATCATAGTATTAGTATATAAGCACAATAACCAATTTATTTATCAAATCAATCATTTATCCATCATTATTTGTTGCTGTCTCGGATGAGATCCTCATATTTCCGTGCTGGTATATCCGTGGAGTTGTCCGTTAATAGTACATTAGTTGGGATTTTATAACCAGTTATATGGTATTACAATAGTTGGATATTGTTGGTATTGCTATGAGTAATACAAGTAGAATTCCATTTATTAGTAATAGTTTGGATTGTGATTACTAAAACCATTTCAAGCCTATAGTACTGATGACTGTAACTATCATAACCAGATTGTCCAATTGTTCATATAATAAGAAGTATTAAATGGGAAAATGGGATTGTAGGATTGTGTGGGATGATGTTGAAAATCATCCTATTGGTTAAATTATAGTTCGTTGTCCATGAGGAGGTTTCTTAAAGTAGGGGGGTACCTCTAACAATCCCAGGAAAATCATCCCATTAAAATGCTGGTTGCTTATAATGTGGCTAAAACAATCATAAACCATCCCCCAGTCATCACCATGTTTATAGGTGGTCTAACCCATTCCCAAATTACATTGAATTGGGTGTCCATAACTTCCTCTTTTTGCCCCATGTTTGGCAAAACGGACCTTGGCTTCCGTGAAGGAGCCTTCCCACAATATGGCGCCTTCACGACACGAAACCGTCAAAGAAAAATGGTGAGTTTCATGGGATGCAACCAACAGAAATGGTGATTTTTATGGAGATGCACTGGTTTTTGGTGCCTAGTTCAGGCCGCCATCATGGGGGTATGACATGGTATGACTTTTTATGAAAATCATGGAAAGTTGTCATGTCGGAAAAAAGAGTCATACAATGGAATAACCGTTAGAAAAGGATGAGTTATCAAGATCAAGTCACTGGAAGACCAACGGACAAAAAAAAAATGCCATGGTTAGGATCTGAAACACTCCCTTTATCTTTGGGGGGAGCTCGTGATTTTAACCCATGCCCGGTTTCCCAGGTGATTGGCCAAGCCCAACAACACCAAGCCAAATAGGTGAAAATGTGAGTTTTTTCATGCTATTTCTACCAGATTCCATCCATTTCCGTCCATTTTCCATCCAATTTCCCCTGTTTTAAACGGGACACTTGGAGAAGCCTTCTACAGGCATCGCTCATCGTTCCGAACGAGCAACCCGTGCCCACCAGATCCCGTCACCTTCTTCGATCTTCTTCTGCTTGAACTTCCAAGCCTTGGACAGTGAGGTACAGGATGGGGCCCCATAGTTGGCTAAGTTGGTTTAGTCCAATAAGTAAGTTTATAGGAAAAAGCACATAATGTAACTATAGTTAAAGGAGATTATAAAATATTATAAATCAAGTTATAACTGGGGGGGCACCATCCTGTATTCTCTAGAATACCATATTGAAATTCCCCAGTACCTTAGGATTTGATTCATTTGATTAGGACAGTCAGCAAAATATGAGGGGACCACAGATATGCATCATCTGGGCCCGAAAGAACTTGACCCAAATCCGTTGGGCGGGTTCCACAAACCTGAGGTGCAGTGACTGATGGTGAAATATCTCAATTTCTGCCCGGAAAACAGCCCGTTCACCTGGCCAACCAAGGTCTATGCAGATTTACCCGACCATTTATCTACAAATACATAGATAAGGGATGATAAGGGGCTCCATTAAAAAAACCGTCCAGTTCCCATCTGGCTGGTGTGGTTAAACACCCATGATAGAGATCCATCTTCCATCTTAAATCCACATTCCAATTCCGTGTGGCAGAAACTGTGGCGCGATCCTGCGCACGAGCTCAAGGTTGAAGTTTCTCGGTCGATTTTCTGATGGTTTACATCCCACCCATCAGCGTTATGTGGAAAACCCACACCATATGAATAGATCATTTTCCGATTTTTTCAAACCAATGGCTTTCCACATCGAACTGTTACCCTCTGGTAAACTAACAGTTTGCTATGGAAAATGGCCCATAGAAATAGATGGTTTACCTATTAAAAATTGTGATTTTCTATAGCTACGAATCGGTACCCCCAATTTTTTTCGGATGGCCATCCGATCCTCAAAACATAAACTGACGGTCAGGTCCTGGCCAAGAACTCTTTGTATAGCTCAGTTACCCTCCGGTAAACCTTGTCCCAAAAAAAACGAACTACAGGGAAGATCCACCAAATTTTTACATTCGGTAAATCAACGAACTTTCTTTCTGGGCCATTTAATCAAGTTCGCTATGTAACAGTCATTACCAGGCCGGATATCCCCAGCAAGCCGTTTACTGTTGGGATTTATCCTTGATGATTCACCATGTGTAAATCCCAGGATGATGACATTCCCAAGTGTTTCTGGAAAGTCATATAGCAGCCATGGAAACCAGTCATCACCAACCAGCCACATTAGGAAAGATCTCATGAAAATTATATCCATATGAAATCGGATTATGGTGGATTCTCCTAGTCTATTCTGATGTATCCCCATTGATGTTAGGTAAGTTTTTTACTTGATTCCTAAATATTGATACTATACAGACTATAGTGACTATACACTATACTGTACTCCTAGAAATCGACCTAAATCCCTGTTAAATTTATGCCACTTGTCTGATAAATTTGTGGTTGGCTGAATGCATGTTACATCCCCATCATGGTTGAAATCCCCCAAGAATTCCCACTGAGAACGTTGCTTCATATCACTGTTCTCCCCTATTATTCTTGATTCAATAAAATCGCACCGTTCTTGGAAAGCCCTAATTTTTATGAGTTATAAAGGAGTCCTAATGATAACAGTTTTATCATCCTTATTACAATGAAGGCTAATTAAGTATAATCTCATAATCCCAAATACTTGTGATTCATAATAACATCCAAAAATTGGGATCAATCATAACCTCCATTGGGGGATATCAAATGGGGGATATTATAACACCTCCTCTACTATAATTAATTACATCCCCCTATTTGTCTGATTGTTGATTTGTAATACCCCCATTATGCTTAATTGCTGATTAAGCCATACTAAACCAATATGATACCCGTATTCTGACCCATAAATTGACGCAACATCGCCCCAACTTACGTCCAGTATATCCCAATTCTATCCCAACATTCCTGTAAATCATCAAGTTGCTGGTGAAATCCACCCAAAATTCTTGGTAAAGCCACCCAACTTTCATCGCCACGGGATGCCACGGGGCTTTTTTCGGATCCCATCCACCCAGCTGCGGCAGTTCGCCCACCAACGCGCACACGGCGCCCGGCTGCCGCGCCGCCTCTGCGGCGCGCGGCGAGCGCGTCGCATCCACGCGGCAGCCGCCACCCGTTTCTGCGAAAAGTTTGGGTTTGAAGCCCAAAAAATGGGTGCAAAAATGGGTGCATGGAAAATCATGTAAAATTTACGTTCGAAGAATGGTATAGTTGGGATTGACCCATCAAAATTTGACATTTTAGCCTTCAAAGTGTGGATTTAATATATGGTTTAGTCAGATCAAATTGACTGTGAAATTTAACTGTGCTCTTTGTAACTCATATGTGATATTTAAGCCTCAAAAACGTGGTTTTAAGCTTGAAACTATGGATTCAACCATCGAAAGTTTGGAAGTCTCATTAACAAAATGAAACAATCAAAAACAATCGAAAAGTTGATATGTTGGTTGTTTAGGCCGTAAAAAATATGAATTTAAGCATCAAAATTGGGATGAAGAATCAAGAAACGGACATTCAACAGCGAAGAGATTACAAACACCGAAAATGAGAAAATATCATGAAATATCATGAATGTACCCTCTGGTAAACTAACATAACCATGGAAAATCACCATTTTTAATGGGTAAACTATAAATCACCATTTTCAATAGTTTTTTGTTAAATTACCAGAGGGTATATTGTGCTTTCCCAACCCACATCCTGGCGTCACCTTTGGAACCTGAGACGTGCGAAACGTACTACTCCCTACGGACAGGTGCCGTCCTGAGCCTCCCGTAGTTGACTCCTGAATCAAACATGTTCTTGGGATGCTGGTTGGTGGTTGACCTAGCCCTCTGAAAAATATATGAGTTCGTCAGTTGGGGTTACTATTCCCAACTGAATGGAAAAATAAAATTCATGTTCCAAACCACCAACCAGGATAGGTATTCAACCAATTGTCAAAATTAAGCGCCCTCAAAGGAACAGACTGGCTGGTCGTCTTGAGGATCATAGATCATTTCATTTTGGTGGTCTTATCCCAAATTCTGCCGCTTAAACCATCTCATATTCTGACTACTCTTAAGAAAACATAAGAAAACCCCAATCTTCTATGGACCTAGAATATTTACCCACATCAGCCCAGAAAAGGAAACCATCAGGGCGAACATTAGGAGCAACTCCCCGTTGCTGAATCATGGGTCTGTCGGGATCAGCATCCCACATCGAGATGGACATGAATATCTAGCAACCCCCAAAAAAGAGTTGCCAAAAAGTCTGAAACCAATAAATCCCAATAAATCCCATTAAATCCAGTAAATCCACCATTAAACCACCAAAAAATCCTAATAAATCCCAATAAATTCCAATAGATTGCCAGATCATGCCATGGTGTTTAACGACCATCCCCCCAAATCATCACCATCGAAGCTTTTTGGGTTCGGTCAGTTGCTGATGTGGAGCCTCACCAATCAGTACCGCGGTTTCATCAAAATAGCTGGAAATTGTGGATGTTCATATAGTATTCATCCCCAAATATGAAAATTGATTGTTTTTTTTACCCATCCACATGTCAATTAATATCCCCATTACTGTCGAATGTCTCATTGTTGTGGCCAAAGTATCAGGTGATCGGGTAAATCCACTTCATGGTCTATGCTATCAACTGATTCTTGCATTTAAGTTCGGTGCTTCTGTGGATGTCTTTTTTCTTGGCTGGAACACCCTACATTTTGTTGGTTTAGGGGAAAATAGGTTACTCACCTATTATTTCCATGGACATAGCTTTCAAACTCCTAGATGACCGGAGGGCTTTCTCCATGACTTGGAGGTTTCCTAAGTCATGGGGGTACCCCAAAATCATCCAAGTCATGACCATGACTGAGTATTGAAACATATGGTTTTAATTGGTTTTAGGGATCCCCTATGACTCAAGAAAACCTCAAATGTAGACATGCAATCATGAAGTTGGTTTCTGACTTGGGATTCCCCCCCCTTTATCTAAAGAAACCACCAATTCATCAAGTCAGATCCTTCAAGTCATCCCCATCCTCGGGCACGGCTTTCGGCGCAGCTTTTGGTTGCACCTGGGGAAGCTACGATTTCAGTTTTGAATTACTTTGGTTTACTGTACATCTTCATTTTACTTCTATGTTGTGTACTCTTTCTTTAGAAATCAGTATATTTCAGTGTGATGATTTACTTCTATGACTTGTATTACAGTATTTCATATTATTTCTCTAGAAATCCTAGAAATCATATATTTCTAAGGGACGAAAGCTGAGAAGAACTTAGAATATCCCCAGGTGAATCATTGAGATCTACCCAACAATCAGTCATGGGGGTATTTCACAACTAATCCTGGGACAAGAATGGTCATATATAATAGTTATATAATGGGATAATGGATATATAATAATAGTTATATAATGGGTTATATAATGGTTATCTATTCAGTGGGATAATAATGGTGATATAATGGATTATATATATATTGTGGATATTTTGGTTTCTTCTTGTGGAGAAACATCCCAGAAATAGCACACATCTTCAAACAAGTTTCGAATAAATCAAACAAATCCGATATTCCTCGGATAATTGCCCAGAATATGTATATATACCCTCTGGTTATTTAACATAGCCATGGAAAATGACCCATTTATAGATGGTTTACCTGGGTTTACCTATTAAAAATGGTGATTATATATCAGATATATCACATATCATCCTCAATATTGGAGATTCTGCACCTTCGCCGCGCCATAGGCACCCGCTGCCGCTGCTGCCGCGCCCTTGACGTCTTTGCCACCGTCCTCAAAGAAGGCTTCCAGGCCTGGGAAGATCAGAAAATCCTCATGGATGGATAGATAGGTAGATAGATAGATAGGTAGATAGATAGATGGATACATGTATATACATATTAATACATACAAAATAGGATTGTATGTATAGATAGATATGTAAATATGCATTTTTTAGATATCATAATTATTCTATATCCCATATCACGTCTATTCCATCAGCGCCAAGCTGCGCTGCCCTGCAGCCGGCAATCGGTGCAGAGGACCCTGCTCTTCCCAGACGTAGTCATGGCTCGTGGGGTTGTAGACACCTCACCGGGGTTCACCGGGTATCCCTGAGGTATGGTATGCTGCAATAAGTAGGCAGCATAATGACATGTGCTAAGATATCCCAAGTATATCATGGTATATCATTATCAACCATGATACTCCCATAGTTTAAATACAAAAAACAACTCTAGAAAACTGGCAAAACGGCTACAGTAAGTAATGCCAGAGAGTAAGTGATGCCAGCACCACTTCCGATTTTGCTAGGTTCCTATACCCCAGCATCCGCAGGAACAGGCATAGGGCAGTCCCTATTTCTGCTGCTGTCTTCATGTTTCTAGGATCCATCACCACTGAAAATGGCCCGTTTAAACAGTAGACGTTTACCCATGATTTACCCATAGAAAAATGGTGGTTTAACTATAGCTATCCTCGAACAGACCGCCCCCTACCCCAGGTAGTCATCCGAGGGATCCGACAAACATGACCCCTCTGGTAAACTTACAAAAAAAGCTATGGAAAACCTGGCATTTTAATAGTTACATCAAACTGTTAAATTACCAGAGGGTAGGTAGTTGAGACATGACATTTGCGGAGCCTGTGGTGGGTCCAAAGCTTCATGACAAGTACTCGTGGCTTAGTATCGTTCTAATTCCCAGCGGTCCCTTCTTCGTAAACATTGACCTCAACGATTTAATCTATAGGTACCCTGCGGCAATCAAACATGGTAATGAGAATGGGGACGCCTTTTCCTCCTTCATCTCCATCAAAAACTGTCCCAACCGAGACACAGAACTTGAACTCTTCATTGACGACATCCACAGTCCCTTCCCAGCAGCCACTCCTGGGAGAAAACCGTTGAAGAACACGGGTTTCCAATGGAGAACCAGAAGACTACTCTCCTGGGGTAACATATAGCAGCCTGGGAAATCAGCTGTAAAAAAATCGAAAAAAATATGGAGAAATATGGGAAAACATGGGAAATCCCGGATAACAATGGAGGTTTTTTTCGCTCGGAAAACATCTATAAATGACGCTACGGCAAGCCATGATGAAACCGGATTCATATCTAAATCATTGTCCCCGCACCGCATGAGTTCCGGTGCATCCCGCAGGTTAGGCGTCGTGGCGCCAGCCACAGAGTATATGCTCCAAATCACCACCAAGAAAATCGCATGGTTTAGGTCCTTAACATTGGCAAAAAAGTGTTTGGGATGTGAAAGTTTAGCAAAAAAATCTCTTGATCAGCCACAGATCAGTGCTAAATCCCTCATGTTTCATGGTTCCCAGTGGTTGTCATCACCCATCTGGTTGCATTCTACTTATTTTTCACATGTTTTGTTCACCAAGAAAAGTTTGAACATTTTGGGATCAGAAAACTTCGGCCATTTTACATAATTCTGGGAGACCCTTAGATTTCTATAGATTTCTCATATCATTTCTCGTTTTTCTCCCTTTTCTGCCAAGCATCCCAGGTTTTTGCGTCAGTTGGGGGGATCTCTTTGGATCCCAGCCCCCCAGCTGTGGAGCTCCGCCCACCAGGCCTGAGATGCTTCAACGAGCTAAATCCATGGTATAACTATGGTATAACTCAAAAATGGTTATAATATGCCATGGTTTACCATGGTTATATACCATGGTATAGTATAATGATACCATAATGGACCATAATTATGATAATTATGGATGATAATTGATGATAATTGATGATAGTTGTAGAACTATATGATTTGCTTGTAACTATAGATTCTATAGATGGTTAAAATATGTTAAAATATGTGAAAATCCAGTGATGTTGTCTGATGTTCTGCAGATGATCATCCATTACCAAGAAACAGAGGCAGGCGTCTTGTGACTGGCTGGCCTGGCGCTCACAGGGGTTGAAGTTTCCCTAAGAAATTGATCCCCAAAATGGAAAACACAAGTTACCTTAGTAGATAAATTTTCATGATAGATCTTGATCTTTATGATTGATCTCCCTATTTCTCGCAGTGTGTTTTTTCTCGATTTGTTTTTTCCCAAAGAAACACCACTCGGCCCTATCTCTCGCACCTTCGCAGCCCTGCTGGCTCGTGCAGGGATCGTTAAGGACACATGGCAACTCATATCGCCCAGGGGCAGTGCCTGCCTGGCCTGTTGATGGGACCAGTTTTAGAGAACTCCATGGTTGCACCTGTCATGCTTCAGCCACCCATCTGAATCAGTTCGGATCATCATCCCAAATTCTGTTTGAGTTTTTTTTAACAACAAAGCGTTTTGATGTTGACCTCTGCTCAAATGGAGATGTCCCCAGGCGTCATGCTGATGCCGGTGATCATTGTTGTGGGCCTACTTCGAAGACATAAAAAGCGCCGTAGAAATACAATGAAATACACTGGATCCATCATTTGGGGATGACCACAGAACACTTTCGCCACACTTGGTGTCTGAAAGCAAATGAAACGGCTGCAGGCATGGTACACTCACACCCACGGGATGGCTCGAATCATCTACAGTACCTCAAAACCGCCAGGATGAACAGCTCGATCCTCCGATCGCCCAGAAAGAACCTCTTCGAATCTGTATCACACATGCTCAATCGTCCCTCTCACATTTTTTTCATTGGCTTTTTGTGATTTCGCCCGCGCCCGCGCAGCAAAAAAAAGAAGTGCAAAGTGCAGCGCAACGAACCGAATTTGTCATGCACATGAATTCAGTCTCACTTCCTGAATTCACCCAAAGAAATCAATGGACATAATATATACACAGCTCGACTTAGAATATTCGGAAAACATTGGCGATTAGAATAGTCCAAAGTCACATGAATCACTTCACCTCTGTGTTCTATTTAGCAACTATTCAGCAGCTATTTAGGAGCTATTTCTATTTAGCAGCTATTTAGAAGCTATTTAGCAGCTATTTGGAAACTATTTATCAGTTATTCAGCAGCTATGTAAAAATGTAGAAGCTATTTAGCAGCTGTTTTAAAGAAGTAATGTTTCTAGAAACATTTCAAGAAGTAATCTTTTAATTCATATCGTCATTATCGAATAGTGTAAGTGCAATGCAGACAGAATATTGTGAAAATTTCCACCCGGACCTCGAACGGAGCCCGCTGGATCTCCAGGATTTAGACCTAAATATTCTAAGTGCTAGCCTGCCACTATCATATATTTATATATGTTATTATATGATATTATATATATATATATATATATCATATCATATAATATTATATATATAATCTATACTGTGATATACCATCACCATCCCCCATGTTTAACACTGGGTACCTCAAATACCCGGTGAGGTAGCCCAAATAAGGTACACCGAAAAATCAGATGGGTTTGGGTCAAACTTGGGTACCCCAAGTCTAATCAAGGGCTACTAAAAATAGACTAAAAATAGGCGAAAATTTTCGCTGGTAGTCCTTTTTCAAAGACGAACTAATATGCTGGGATGGTGCCATGATTGGCTGGGAGGTGACTCAACGTTGCTCAAAGCTGCGACAAGAGGTGACAATTGGTTGTTATCCAATGGGAAAACTGGGAAAACGAATTGCTTGGGGTAGCAATATTTTAGGAACCCCGGATTCGAGGCTGTGTTTGTTCTCTGACACTATCTTTTCACACAGAAAATCATCTAGGAAGATCGACGCAGGCATGGTTTGTGTCAGTCCCATTTCCAATGGAACTGAAAAATGGAACCAGGAACTGTGCGCCGTTTCACGGGGCACTATCAAAATTGGCCACACTGGGCTTTGAAGTTTGGGGATGTCGAAAGTGGAACCACATGGAGCTGAAAAATTGGATCTACTCACCAAAAGGCTTGCCCACGAAATCCAACATGGGATCCAAAAAAAATGGTAAAAATGGTCGTGTCCGAAGGTGGTTCGACATGCCCGAAATGCTGGATGGATACCGCATCCAGCACCAAAACCGCGGCACCCCAAGCAGGCACCGGCAACGTTTCCGCGTCCACCGGGTCTCCCAAATAAAAAAAACAGCGGTCCGTGGCACCTGTCTGGTGGATATTGTCCTTTCTGAAGAAACTGAACGATCTCATCTTTCAAAATTCCAATGCTGCAATAAATCAGCAAGACATCAAAACAACCGTTTCATGTAAACAATGAAATGAAGGAAACATACCCTGCTCGAAACTAACATAGATGTGGAAAACCCTTTATTTGTAGATCCTGCTCCTATGAAAAACCATGGGTTTTCCACATCTATGTTACAGGAGGGTACTGTATGTCGTGTTTTCTGGAAGTTCTGTTTTGGGCATGAACACCGCGTCCGCATTTGGAAGACCCGGTTGGAAAAAGTGTCAGGAATTCGAAGGCTGTCTGAACATGTCAACATACTATGTAAAGTAACCAAGAGAACTATGGCTGATGGAGGATGAATCAAACCAGTTTTCATGGAATTTTAAAATAGTTTAAACCAAACTATAAACCAATGTATCAATGGATTGGTTTAATTTATAACGAACGGTATTCAAAAGTAGAAACCATGGTGAAATTATCCCCAAATTTTGGAATGTCATGTCCAGTCCATCAGTGGTTGAAGTAGGGGTCTTAAATACCCTCTGGTAATTTAACGTAGCTATGAAAATAGCCATCTTATAGTTGATTTCCCTATTTAAAATGGAGATGTTCCATACTTATGTTAGTTTACCAGAGGGTATACCATCCTATAAATGATTATGGATCATTTTCTAGGGAAACCATAGGTTTTCCACATCTATTTTAGTTTACCCCAGGGTAGATATCACTGGGTTCCTTATACTTCCTGTATTCTCCTCTTGAAGCATCACCTGAATCCACAAAGTTAACATCTATGTAACGCGCAAAACTCATGTTTAACCTCTTCCAACTCAGCAAGTATCGGTCCCTGAATCAAATAACCTATCGAGAAAAAGGAATGATTCAGTTTCCCCCTAGTTTCACAATGAGCCATCCCAATTTCACCCCAATCCCAAAATTAAGGAAATATCAACCCGGAATAAAATCTAGCTCGTAAAGAAAAATCAGATGAATTTCAAAAAACTGGTTGTCCGTTGGTTCATGAATAGTGACTTTTCAGTAAATAGTAGTGGATATTGCCGCTCACCTTTATCATAATTATGATTATCATTAATCAACTATTATCATCAACTACTGATTTTTGGTTAATCATTGTCGTTATCATTATCATTATTATCCTATTATCATCATAGTTTGTTGGTTGTCAATACGTATGATAATGATGGTAAAGTACTAGTTGATAAGTCGTTACCATCATTCATCAATTCATATTCAACTACCAATTGACAACTCATATTCATAGCTATCATTGTCATCAGTATCAGTATCCATGTCATCGTTTAATATAATCAACCATCATTAAAAGTATTCTCCATATCAACTAGTATCCTATTATCATCCTATTATCCTCATTATTATCCATATCAACTACTACTAGTCTCAACATTACGTTCATTATAATCAATAGTACTATCATCAACTATCCCTACAATACTTCCATGATGATCAACTATAATCAACTATCATTATAATCAATAACTAGTATCATCAATTATAATGTGTGTTGATAATCAACTAACTATAATTGTCATGATCATTCTACATATCATCCTATAATCAACTATCACTGGGTGGTGCTTTACCTACCCCTCTGAGAAATATGAAAGTCAGTTGGGATGATGAAATTCCCAATAGATGAAAAAATAAAAGGCATGTTCCAAACCAGTCAGATCATTATATATCAACTATAAGATAATCGTTATCATTATCGTTATAAGATAATGACTATACTGTTATTATCATTATCATTATCATTATCATTATCATTATCCATGTCATCCTATAATCAACTATCATTATATATCAACTAACATTATCTGATACCCTCTGGTAAACTAACATAGCTATGGAAAATCACCATTTTTTATGGGTAAATCCACTATAAATGGCCATTTTCAATAGCTATGTTAGTTTACCAGAGGGTAGTCCTTCCATCCCTAAGCTCAACACATCTCCGTCACCGCCTTCGCCCTCCCCGAACGGCCGTCGTCTTGGCTCTTGGAGCGGTGCTCCGCCAGCGCCAGGCGGACCTTCAGCAGCAGCTCGGACATCTCCTACGGTCAGGGGCTCGCCCCGTTCAACGTTGAAGGAGCCGTGCCAAACATACTGAGGATACATAACCAGAGGATGTGATAGTTATCTGATTGTATATATATATGAGGGTTGGCTTGACAAAGGTGCACGGTTAAAGTGTGCAGAATCGAGGATCCAGAATCGAGAATCGAGGATCGAGGATCGAGGATCGAGGATCGAGAATCGAGGATCGAGAATCGAGAATCGAGGATCGAGAATCGAGAATCGAGAATCGAGAATCGAGAATCCAGGATCGAGGATCGAGGATCGAGAATCGAGAATCGAGGATCGAGGATCGAGAATCGAGAATCGAGAATCGAGGATCGAGGATCGAGGATCGAGAATCGAGGATCGAGAATCGAGAATCGAGGATCGAGGATCGAGGATCGAGAATCGAGAATCGAGAATCGAGAATCGAGAATCGAGGATCGAGGATGGAGAAAAACAAGATTGATTGGGGATCGAGGATCGAGGATGAAGAACATTAGCGGCGTGCGCAGTCAAGGTTTGGGAACAATATGCATATGTAGTGTTTGGTAGGCATGTGTGTGAACGGGGCATAGTTCAGTACCCTCATTGATTCATGTCGGCATGTAAATAATGAAACAGTGTACCCTTGGCAAGCCAACTTGCAATGGTGAGGGAAGCA
>Ga0126342_10006513_pt1 | contig 20726 bp, 15 predicted proteins | sample Cyp1metagenome_FD_92528 | JGI IMG/M metagenome (GOLD analysis project Ga0126342, IMG submission 92528) | Coral microbial communities from Lord Howe Island, Old Settlement Bay, Australia - Cyphastrea 1 metagenome | ecosystem: Host-associated > Invertebrates > Cnidaria > Coral ...
AACCTTTAATTTTAAATACTTAATGTGGAACCTGTGCCCCGGTCCGCGGGCTAATCCGTAAACCGCTAATCCGTAAACCGGGTAATCATTAAGGATTAACTTGGATCAGGCTAGATATATATATATATATATTTGGTTATATAAACCCAGTTGATTGGATATTGATGTCCTATTCTCCAATGAATAGCTGATTCCCATGGTGATCCCCAACCAGTCCCTTTCTGCACCGTGACGCTGTCGCGCTGTCCAATGCGATGCGCGCGATCCTCTGCTTGCTGGATCTGTCCCGGAACCTGGTTTAAGCCACAGAAATGGAGGAGTCTAGGCCAGCGAAAAGGAGGATTAAGACATACGTCGTACTACGTATTAAAACCATTTAAAACAATGACTTCATATGGATTTGCAAGAAATCTATAGCGGCTATTGTAGATGTTCCCTTGAACGAATTCTAGGATTATAGCAATCACCCAAAAACACCTGGAAAATCGTGGTGTTTAACCATTTAAATCGAGGGGGGTCTCTTGCAATAGCCATCCTTAAACCTGGGATGTATGGCCAGCTATGAGGTTGGGCACCCAACTTTCCGAGTATCCATGAGTTGAGATTTGCGCCAAAGCCACAATCATGGCAATCATTGCGACGTCGTGACGTCGTGGTTCAGCTTATGATGTTCATTTCATGGGGGGCCCCAATCTCTCGGCGCCCAAATGAGATGTTTAGAACCCTGGTTGATCCTTCCCCATGGTGAAATGTACGTTCTGGTAGTCGAACCTGGCCATCGAGTTTTTTCACATGTCAAATGGGAACAACAGTTTTTAGTAATGTTTTTCTATGATCATTCAATGGATAAATGGATATGGGTATGGGTCAATACCTATAGATACATTTTTAGTGGGATGAACATCCATAAATCCCAGCTATTTTGATGTTCACCAGGGGTACCAGGGTTTTGACCCATCCCCATATTGATGCGTGCTTTTCTGTTGCCAGGTCATTGCTTGCTGTTCGCTACCTGCCCATCCTGTCGTCGTTTTTCAGCCAGCATCTGAGCGGTGGACCCAATACAATTCCGCGAAGACAATGGTCTGTGCCGCCTTGGCAGGGCACAGTCGTCCTGAAATGATGGCAATGCTATTGGTATGTATAAACAGGTGTAGTATAAGTATGCATATCCCATAGATTCCATGTATGCTATATATGGAAACATTTACCATCAATATACCCCAAATGTTAGCATATATACCATACATGGATCTTATGGGTATGAACATGTGTAGTAGAAGTATGTGTATAAAATATCTGATATATCTGTAGAGCATTAAGATGTTCAAAGAATTTTAGAGACATATGGCTGCATATCAATGGACATCCACCATTGTGCGGCCAAAACTGCGTCCATCTCCAAGACCCCGACCGTCAGGGTCAAGCCCGTTCCAGCAGCTGTGATGCTCAACACGGCCACGCGGATAGTCTCGTCCTAGCAAGTTCAGCAGCGCCAGCTGGGGGCCAGCTGGAGGAAAACAACTGGATCGCCATCGCAAAATTACCTAGCTGTTAAAAAAATAGATGTGTGTTTTAACGTCTTATCAATTCTTACAACATCTTACAACTGTTGGTTTCTATAAATGTTCGTTCGCCTGGCCATCTTTCACCAAGCTTTCATTAATTTCTTGGTCGCATCTCCATTGGTCCAATGTTGGTTTTCTATGGTTTTCTGAGATGATACTTGCGACTGGATCACCGCCACGTATTCCCCGTCTCCTTTCACCGCCAACAAAGAGATCTCCAAGAATTGCAGAAACCCAAAATCCAATCGAATCCAAGCAAATCGGATAAAATCACCTTGATTTACTGGCGAAATCCATGGAAATTTCCATGAGTTCAGGTGGATCCCATAGTACTTCAAACACCAAACTTCCAGCTGTCAATGACTCCTCTTGAAATTTGGACACCAAAGCTGGTCTCGCCGCAGGTGTCCTTGGAAAACCCAGCAAAATTCCCGGATATCATGGAGGCGTCATGGGATACAGTATCCGCATGTATCCGCAACAATACGATATTTGGATGATATGTGGGTCTGTGTTAAGCAAATGTGGGATAGCAAGAATGTCAGTGGATGCGTTTAAGGGAAACTTTACAGTTACAGGAAACCCTGGTTTTTACCCCTAGGCATAGGGGTCTGCTTTGGAATCTTGAACCAATTTGGAGACCAACTTAAAACAGGGATGAAACGACCATATTTACCTTCCGGGAATCAACTATTATAATGAGAAATCCCCAACGAAACGGAAGTTTCTAGCTGGTATCATCTAATAATGGAGGTTTCTAGAGTTTCTAAGTGGGAGAATCATCTATAAATGGAGATTTCTCATGATTTATTGGGACAAACACATAAAAATCAGCCTTAACAAGCTTCGCCCGTTCAACCGTCTCAGTGCCTCACGTGTGCCCATCGATACCTGGAAGTGCCACCAACAACACAATGGGCGTCTGCAAAAACTACAAATACGTCCACATAAAATGCCATTCAATCGGGAAAAACAAGATGCAGCCCAGGAACCCGAATGCAATCACGTCAAACACTTCTGTGAAACAAATGATTTGAACGGTCTTGTGCATTTTTCCCGTACCAGTGCACTGTACATTGTGGAATCCGAAAGAGGGTGGAGTGCAAAGTGTTGGGTGTGAAGAAAGTGGAGTGTTGAGTGGGGAATGTAGTGTGTAGAGTGTGAAGTGGAAATTGTGGAGTGTGGAGTGTACAGTGTGGAATGTAGAGTGTAAAGTGTTGAGTGTAGAGTGCGGAGCGTAAAGTGTAAAGTGCGGAGTGTAAAATGTGGAGTGTGGAGTGTAGAGTGTAGGGTTCGGAGTGTAAAGTGTAGTGTGGAGTGTAGGGTGAAGAGTGTGGAGTGTAAAGTGCGTAGTGTGGAGTGTAAAGTGTAAAGTGTAGAGTGTGGAGTGTAAAGTGTAGAGTGTGAAGTGTAAAGAGTGTGGAGTGTAGTGTGTGGAGTGTAAAGTCTAAAGTGTAAAGTGTAAAGTGTGGAGTGTAAAGTGTGCAGTGTAGAATGTGGAGTGTGGAGTGTAGAGTGTAAAGTGTAGAGTGTGGAGTGGAAAGTGTACAGTCTAAAGTGTAAAGTGTGCAGTATAAAGTGTAGAGTGTGGAGTGTAAAGTGTGGAGAGTAAAGTGTAGAGTTGGGAGTGTAAAGTGCACAGAGTAAAGTGTAAAGTGTGGAGGGTAAAGTGTAAAGTGTGGAGTGTAAAGTGTGGAGTGTGGAGTGTAAAGTGTAGGGTTCGGAGTGTAAAGTGTAGTGTGGAGTGTAGGGTGAAGAGTGTGGAGTGTAAAGTGTGTAGTGTGGAGTGTAAAGTGTAAAGTGTAAAGTGTGGAGTGTGGAGTGTAGAGTGTAGAGTGTGGAGTGTAAAGTGTAGAGTGCGGAGTGTAAACTGTAAAGTGTGGAGTGTGGAGTGTAAACTGTAGAGTGTGGAGTGTAAAGTGTAGTGTACAGTGTAAAGTGTAAAGTGTGGAGTGTAAAGTGTAAAGTGTAAAGTGTGCAGTGTAGAGTGTGGAGTGTAAAGTGCGGAGTGTAAAGTGTAAAGTGTGGATGGAGCGTAGAGTTTGGAGTGTAAAGTGTAAAGTGTGGAGTGGAAAGTGTGCAGGGTAAAGTGTGGAGTTTAAAGTGTGGAGTGTAGAGTGTGGAGTGTAAAGTGTGGAGTGTAAAGTGTGTAGTGTGGAGTGTAGAGTGTGGAGTGTAAAGTGTGGAGTGTGGAGTGTAAAGTGTAGAGTGTGGAGTGTAAAGTGTAAAGTGTAAAGTGTGGAGTGTAAAGTGCGGAGTGTGGAGTGTAGACTGTGGAGTGTAGAGTGTGGAGTGCAAAGTGTAAAGTGTGGAGTGTGGAGTGTAAAGTGTGTAGTGTGGATTGTAAAGTGTAAAGTGTAAAGTGTAAAGTGTGGAGTGGAAAGTGTGCAGTGTAAAGTGTGTTTAAAGTGTGGAGTGTGGAGTGTAGAGTGTGGAGTGTAAAGTGTGTAGTGTGGAGTGTAGAGTGTGGAGTGTAAAGTGTGGAGTGTAAAGTGTAGTGTGGAGTATGATGTGTAAAGAGTGTGGAGTGTAGAGTGTGGAGTGTTCAGTGTAAAGTGTGGAGTGTAGAGTCTGGATTGTAGAGTGTGGAGTGTGGAGTGTGGATTGTAAAGTGTGGAGTGTGAAGTGTAAAGAGTCGAGTGACTCGTGTAGAGTGTGGAGTGTACTGTGCAGAGTGTAAAGTGTAAAGTTTGGAGCGTAAAGTGTAGTGTGGGGAGTGCGGAGTGTAGACTTTAATATGCACCTACTATGTACTACCAACTGCAAAAACAGGGGTCAAGATCTGTGTCCCAATCCAGACACGGATTGTCCAACTGCAGGCATCATCTTTCTTTGGGAGATGGTTGTATCTCACATAGCGACAGCACAGCTAGGGAAAGATAGTCCCCGAAACCTCATGTCTTTGAACATATTGTCTCCAAGAGCCAAAAATGGGATCGTGTCAGATCCTGAAAATATGCAAATTGATGATATGGCTTTGTCAAGAAAGATAGGATCCCCAAAAATATCTTTCCCAATGTAGCTGGCGCACTCCCCCCAAAATTCCTATATGTTTAATGCTTCGCTCAGCACTTTTCCTGCTCAAATCCTCCATGGCCCCCAAATTTGATCCACGAGGGTTCCATCTCCAAGCCACGAATGAAGCCGGTCTTCAGCTTCTGCAACTTATCTTGCAGCGCCTCAAAAGGTTTCTGGATATATTTTTCGGTATTTTTCCATTAAAACATCTATTTTTTAGCGGATTGCCCATTGCCATGTGTGATTGCCATCTCAGGATATTTCAGGTAAATGATGATGAAACTTTGAAGGTGAGGTGAATGGTGATATTATCCAAAGACAGCGGCTCTGACTGTTTACCATTAGTAACTTCACCTCCGAAAAACCCATCAGTGCATCACGTCGATCTCTAGGGATATATATTTATAGGGATATCATTCATTACTAAATCATCATTCATTATCATCCCTATATTATATATTATAGTATACCTAGATACCCTCTGGTAAACTAACATAGCTATTGAAAATCACCATTTTTAATGGGAAAATCCACTATAAATGGCCATTTTCAATAGCTACGTTAAATCAAAAGTGCATCGCACCTCTAGGGATATCAGGATCTCCCACCACTGCCACTGTCCGCACTTTTCGGCCGCCGGGCATCTAACACCAGGTGGTGATGACCTGGCGGGCTGCGGATGTGTTTGCGATCGGAGATGGTTGGTAGGTGATTGATGCCTTATTGATGCCTTATTGATGGTTATTAGGCATCTGCTTAAAAATAATGATATGTAATATGTATACCATCTATATATATATATATATATATCATAGTTCCGCAGGCTTTTCCATCTTTTTGAAGGGACATTCGGAATATGGATAGCAATCATAGCTGCTGAGTTCCCTCCTAACTCCTAACTGAAAAACTCTCCGTGTTGGGCGTAGCTCCAACAACCCGTGAAGGCAAGGTTTTTGACCTATCATGGATGGAAATGGTTGAGCCACGCTTGGTTGAGAGGTCAAGGATCATCCACAAAAAGCATATCCAAATAATCCAAGAAGCTCCAAACCAACCTTGCACCGCTTGTTTCAACACCAGCACTTGGGTTTTCCGACCGAAGACCAGGAATTTCACTCCGTTGTTCAGCAAATGTGCCACCTCGGCTATGCACAACTGACTGCTGGTTCATGGGACAAACCATGACAAACCCAAGTTCCACTCACTCCAAACACGGCTTCTCATGGCCAAAAACGCACACTCAGCAGCATAACTATCACCATAACTATCATATATCCTGATACTACAAGCATATCATTCAACTATAACATACTATATATATATATACATAATACATATATATATATAGTGATAGTGGTATGACATACTATAACCACATCATTTAACCCCCTGGAATCACGGATCACTACTATCGGGTCACCCCACGTATTCCAGCACCGCTTCCAGTTTTGCCTTGATCTGTGCTGGTTTTCCAGGTAGTGTATCCAATACTCTCTGATCAACATTAGCGTTGGAAATGGATTGAGAGCACTTACTATATGGGAAACCAATGGTGTATATTGGGATATATCAGTTTTCATATGTTTTCCATAAATGGGGGTAGCGCCAATAATGGGAACTGCTTAGTTAACCATTCAGAAATGATGATTTTTCGTGAGATATTCATGGGGATCTAATCTAATGGGATATTGATGGGATATTCTATCATGCTATCACGTGGTTGGGAAACTCAATCCGTAGCCGCCGTAGCTCCTTGGCTCAAAAATAACTGACTCGGGATGGACGAATTCGGATACCCGTCATGCCATAGTGCCATAGCTACTTAGCTCAGCCTCCGGACCACTGGATAGTTTGACAACTATATAATGTTTTTGGGGGATACCCTCTGGTTAAAAAAAAAACCACAACTATGGAAAATCACCATTTTCAATGGGTAAATCCACTATAAATGGGCCATTTTCAATAGATATATTAAATTACCAGAGGGTAATTGGATAATGGTTGATTAAGGCTTGGTTCAACACGACTCCAGCAATCTCAATCCGAGGTTGACATTACGACTCTTGATCCTTTTGAAAAAGCTACCATCTACCTTCTGGTAAACTAACATAGCTATGGAAAATCACCATTTTTCATGGGAAAATCCACTATAAATGGCCATTTTCAATAGTTACATTAGTTTACCAGAGGGTATACAATGTGTGTCTCTATTATATAAAAAGCATCCACAGCATTCTGGACGAATCATCATAAAACTCACCAAACTGAGTCATGAGGATTCCAGGATATGTTGGGATAGTTGCCCCAATCCTAACCGTCACTCCAATGATGTCGCAATGGGGTCCTTACAATTTATCCAAATATGTTTGTTGATTAAGTGGGTGTGTCTGGAAATTGTGTATCCCCCAACATTGCACTTCAACGATGAAAATGATGAAAAACCATGATAAACCATCGTTTTTTGGGCGGGATCCTATTCTCAGACAAACATAGACAAACCCAAATCATAACTCAATAGATTAAATCACAACAATCTATATAAATCATTCTAAATCTATCTGTTATCATATGGATTTGTCTTAAAATAAGGTACCCCAGGTACCCCAACAATCCACTATTTGTTTACCATAATTTTCCCTATTTCATTTGTCATTTAAAGGGGGTATCCTATTTTCAGACACTCAAAATCATATGGTTGATTTATTATATCACATTAATCTCCAGGATCCCCAAGAGCTGCTTGGTTTATTTCATGGAAAATCCATCTATAAATGGATGATGACCGGGAAAAACCACCATGACTGAACGGAAACCTCCAATGATCACCCCATGCAATCACCAATTTACAGATGATGTTCCCAGGGTTTTCCGATTTTCCCAACTCGGAAGTCACCACCTCCGCGGTCATCCGGAAGAGCTGCGGCATCTCTCCCAGCGGGAAGCCCTCGCGTGAAGTGGTGGAAGTGGCAGGGATTGACAGGGAAAATGAGGGGAAAATAATGGGAAAACCCACACAAACCATGAAAAAATGATGGAAAATGATGGGAAATATGATGATGATATAATATAAAACCGGGGGTTACCCCATTGAAAATCAGAACCCAAATAGTTCCCATTCGGAAACATGCGTTTTATTGCGAGAGTCAGGATGCCCAGGTGGGTCCGGAGGTCCTGATGATCTCCAGTTTTTGTGCTAGATGCTATAGTGACTATAGTGCCATAATTGGGAACCCCCTGTATATTATATATATATACATATTATATATATATATATTGAGTTCTTCATTGATGTTGGATTCTGCAAAATTTTAGGGAAGGCCCAACCAAAAAGTCCACCAGCTTCACCGTTCAATGGGTAGTTCTCCTCATAAACCATGGAACTAAATGGGTCATCTACACCATACTGGCTTTATCAAACATTCCGATTGCATCCCACTATTGTTGTTGATTCCAAATATAACCTTCCAATAAAAATATACTGGTGGTATACCTACCCCTCTGAAAAATATGACTTCGTCAGTTGGGATGATTAATCCCATAAATGGAAAATAAAAAATTCATGATTGAAACCACCAAGCAGTATAACATGTCAATAAAAACCCACCACTGTTGGTTCAACATCAACCAAGCCCACAGAGGACCGTCCTTACTGAAGTCCACGGAGCCCATTTCTTTGGTCTGCCTCGTTCTGGATCGAAACTACCAATGCTGGGATAACAACCATCAACAAGAGGGATGGAAAATCCCACCACTAGCAACTGACATGGGAACTCCCGCCACTGACAATGGGATATATATATATATGGCAGTGTGTCAACCTTGTACCCCTGGTGAACATCAAAATAGCTGGTAAATGGATGTTCATCCCCCTAAAAATGGTATGTATAGGTATTGATCCATACCCATATATATATGTATATATATATATGGGATTTAATCATTGAATATCATGGGACAATGGGATATAAGTCTGTTTATTCAGTATATTACTGGCCAACAGGCCACCATAACTTCACCATAACTCCTTCGGTGTGTCTGAAAATGGCTGATCATTAGCCACAAGACAGCCATTTCAATGATTAAACATGATTAAAATAGTTATTATCTTCTATCAATTAGATTTAATCGGCTGTTACTATCTTCTATGTCAGTAGATTTGAAAAGCTATTATCTTAGATATGTATAGGGCCACCGGTCACGCCAACTCCCAACCTCTCAACTTCTCGCAAGATTTCCTGGCAGGTCTCCGTTTGGTTTTTGTAAAATTAGGTGCACCAAAAATGATACATACAAATTGTGCATATGTGTGACACAGATTGGCAAGTCCATCTGTCGCTTGGATTTTCTTACATGGTCTCGACCAACAAAACTGCGTAAAATCCACAGCAACAAACTCAAGATACAAACCACCACAAATCGATATTACACTCTGGTAAACTAACATAGCTATTGAAAATGGCCGTTTATAGTGGATTTACCCATTAAAAATAGTGATTTTCCAGTTCGCCATGTTAGTTTACTGGAGGGTATGTGTATACGCAGACATCATATAAACCAATGGGATCCCGTTCTCCATCCTGATTCATCTTCTCGGGATCCAGAGGCACTTTCATGCGGCGCTTGGGAGGGAGCCTCGTGCCGAACCACCCATTGGTGAAGCCCAAGAGCCAGGTTTTTCGAAATGACATCTCGACCATTTCGAACATCATCAAAAAATGGAACGAAGCCATCTTTTCTTGCTTCCGTTGGCTTTTGGTCTATCTCCGAAAGTTTATTTTTTTCCAAGCAACATTTCTTGAACATAGACTATCCTCATCTATCATCCCTCCGCGACCTTCACCTCCGTTTCAACCATCGATCAACAACTGGTTCCACTGGGTCGACCGACTGCTGGAGCACATCCTTCTTGAGGCGCCGGATCATGACAGATCCAAGGAGACCTGTGACGGCTGGCCAGTGTACACTGACTGCCATAGTGAATTTTGAATGAATGAGGATCTAACCGAAGATTCGTACATTTAACTGATTGCAGTATTCCTAATTCTCGTATCAATATATATATATACACACGTATATATCGTATATAGTTATCTATTTAAAACCGATACAGAGGGGCAAACAAGCAGGCAGACACGCAGGCAGGGAAACACCGGGATGAGGATATGAATTCAACCCACCAAGCTGTAGTCGAGCAACGAGCAATGTCCAGCTGTTGGACTACCCTCCGTAACCCAACAGCGCAGGAGAAATTCCTCATGCTCAATAGAACATCATCGAAAAGAATCAAAGAGAGACGTCGATGCCATAATCTTTGAGTAAAGTAAATTTATAGCATACATATCATAATATATATAATATACAATATAATATATTATATAAAGATCCTCAATATAATAGTTTCAAAAGTATTCCCATTTTAGTGAGGACTTTCAAACATGTATAAGAATGATCTTCTCGAGGATGACTGTAATTATGTAATTAGTTATATACAATTGATTGCCACTGTATGACTTTACCAAAAGATTGAAAGTATATAACTATAATATCATAGTTATTAGTTTGACAACTATAAAATAACTACAAACCATATAGCCATCATAGTTGTGTTTTTTCCATACGATAATTCGACATGATTGAATAATTCACATAACTATATATAACTGGTAATACTGGTATGCCTGGTTGGTGGTTTCAACCCCTCTGAAAAATATTAGTCAGTTGGGAAGGATTATTATCCATATATATATGAAATGGAAAGTCACAAAATTCATGTTCCAAACCACCAATCAGATCATCTTTGTTTATATCTACCATCTGGTTATGACTAACATAGCCATGGAAAATCCACCCATGTTCAATAGATAAACCATCTATTTCTATGGGCCATCTATTCCATGGCAAACTGTTAGTCATAACCAGAGGGTACACTTTTCTATATCTACACTTCTTGGAAACCTCTAACAACTATCTGATTATCAATGACACTATTAATGTGATCAATGGCATTTATCTACACTTTATGCAACAAAACCACCCGGAAGGATCATAAACCTGGCCCGGAACACCACCGGAAACACCACCGCTGAGTGCTCCGGACAGTTCAATTCGCCCGGGCGCTGCAGCCCGTTCCACTTCACCGTGGGATGGCCCGTGAAATACACCGTCCTGGCGCCATGGAGGGCGCCATGGAGTTCAACGGGAAATCTCCTAAGGGCTTTTGTTCATCAAAAAAAAGGCTGAGAGTTCTGGATTTCGATGGATTTCGATGGATTTATGGAGGTTTAATGATGTGAATAACATTGAATAAATGCCATTATATGCCCTCAAATCTGGTAGTTCACTGAATTTTGAATGGTTTTGATCCCCGGATTTCCATGGGTACCCACCATCCAGTCTCCCAACATCTCCATGACAGACACATGTCCCAAAGGTGGACCTGGTGCCATAGCTTTCAGTTCTCAATTTCTTGGGACCCCCAGCTGCTTGTAGCTATATCTCTCGGCAAACTTCACGAAGCTGGGCATTTCGGAGGGAAGCAGCGCCTGCCCCGACGCGGCGAACCATCCGTTTCAATGGGGCGTGTTTTGGCCTTTCAATGGGTTGTGTAAGGGAAAATGTGCAGGAAACCATGGTTGTTGCCATCAAACATAGGGATCATAGGGGGGCATTGCTATGTAAATTTCCCAAAGCCTGATTTTTTGGAGGATATTACGAGTCAATGTCATGGAGTACCCGAAAGCGATGGGATGGTCTACTGCTATATAAACATGCCCAAAAATCTGTGACAGTCTGTGGTCCCCGGGTCTCAAATTGTGACCCAAACCCATCCCATTCAGGTTAGAAAATCTTAGATTTGGAAACATAAGTCAAGAATCTGAGATGACAGATAGATTCGTTGCATTCGTCACGGAGAAAATGACCATGTCACCATGTCCCTTAAAAATTAAGGGGACATCAGAGCAATAGGTACAGCAAGTAAGGGCCGGAATCCATCAACAACAGTGGCACCAGAGGATTCATCCTCCCACGACATCCCAGACCTCCAACTGTGTGTACAACTCGCAGGCACGGTTCACTGCAGGTGTACCACCTTAGCCATACAGATGGTAGCTTCCAGCAATAGGTCAAGTATGTTCAAATGGATAGCCTCAAAAAAAGAGATTCCCCCAACGCACTTCAGTACATACTTCAGCACCACATGATTGAGAAAAAAACCCAGACCACCAGGATTTCTGTCTTGTTTTCCCCATTCTTGTTGGCAAAATCTCTTTGTTGAGTTCAGCAGCTTTGCAACGTTGCCACCTACTGGACCCTTGGAAACTCTAGGACCCGGGCTGAGTAGCAGCACCCGTCGCGCAGCCTTGCAGACGCCCACCTAGGCAGGTGATTCAATAGGATTGAATGGTTTTTTTCGGGGTGTAACTGCGGATCATCTGTATGGATCAGCTGATGGGTAGAATTGTGGTACCCGCAGGAAATTGCATGGTTGATGCTTTGGAAAATTACCAACATCTGTACTGCGTTATTGAAGTTTGAAGTTTGGCTTGAGGGATCCCCAGTCGCTACGATTCCAGTCACCACCAAGTCTATTGATCTTTAAAACTGTACCATCCACTCTTGGTTACTCGAGAAGAACGCATACCCATCATGTTCGATTCTCGCCATCCTATGTATGATGGCCACATCAATGGTCTAATCGCTGTTTCATGGTCGAATCCGAAGAAAAAAAACGCTGCTTCTGAGTCTCCGCACCACGACCTTGGTCCTTTGGGAGGACGATTCCTGGAGCTATCCGAAAATCACCATGTTTCATGGTGAATTACTGAGCCATGGCTACCTCCTTTTTGAGAAACACCAAACACCCATTGTGTTAAACGACTGAAACGACGACTACTATACTTACTATACCAATATATATATATACCGTATGTACATATTGCTATCTTAAGCCTTAAACGGCTTAATCTTCAGACTGCTCTGGGAAAGCCTTGATGCTCTGGGACTCATCCACGATCACCACCAGGTAGCCACGTCCTGATTTTTTGTCGTGGCAAATGGAAAAACATCCTGGATCTAAATAGCGAAATTTGGATCTAAATTCTGGGCATATCCATTTAGATCCATCAAATATGGCGAATAAACGATCCAAATGGATCTTCTAAAGTGATCACGTTCCTTCACAAAACTGTGAAATCACCAGAGGGTAGTCCATCCAAGCTATTCAAGTTCAGCCCAGTTGAACTCCATTCAACTCCATTACAAACCACAAAAATGTCCAGGCTTCCACCAACAGTCACCAACCTGATGTTGCTCCAGCAATCCAGACTCTGGCTATATCCCTATGTCTGCTGGTGACATCTCCCTTTTGGTTAAACCATGACCCTCTGTTTGACTAGTTGAAACCTGCAAGACATTGCAAATTCCCCCTGTTGTCCTTTGAAATCAATTTGACGCTGAAGCGTTGGTTAAAACCTCTAGTGTGTAAGACCTGTGATTGGTTGAGAATGCCATGTGTATTCCTTCAGCCCTACAAGATTTGTTGATTGAAATCGCTATTGGTCCAAACCTCAGTTTGATGGTACGAAACCCTCCATTATTATCGGTCAAAATCACAAGTTTTATTAGTTTATTGGCTAAAACTTAAACCCCAAGTTCAGTTGATAGAACTTTCATCGTTGGGTTGGTCCAAAAATCATGTCCCCAAAAAAATGATTGCCGTTCATCATTTCTTGCAATGAAACAATTTTCAATATTGTCATGAAAATGTGGTATATCTCACCATGTTCAGGTACCCAGTGAGAACCCCCACATGTTTCTCCTCCGAAATTGGCCAAACTTGTCCTCCCCAGCATCCCCCAAGTGCAGTGCAAGGAACCATCCGAAGGTCGGCGTCGCAAGCTCTCAGAGCGTCGCAGCAGGTCATAGGTGACCACCTCAGGGAACCCAGATGGCAACGGGGCAACGGGATGCTTTGGACACCAAGTGCCTCCAAGAACCAACCGAAAACAACGTCGGGCTGGGCTGTGCTCCAAATTTTGGGCCCAACTGGGCGAGTTTGCTTTTCAGACTGATCTGGCTCTATCCCTAATTTTTTTTGTGGTCAAAGCTCATAATTCCATCACCATCACCTAAGAATTCACTGAAAAACCTGGAATTAGAACTTATATGAAATGACCATGGTCCCTCTGCTTAACTTCCCTTCTCCTTTTCCACCCGCAGCCGCGTCTGACACCGCATCTCCCACTTCCAAATTTGGGGAAGTCGCTACGATCTTCGCCGACTTCTGCACCTTGTCCTTGCTATTCCTGTCGTGGTAACGCTCTGGGGATGGGCCACATTGGTCCACAATGGATCATCTTCACTGGCAGCCAGTGCTGAAAAAAGATTCTGAAGTTGTCTTGGTTTCTTCAAATGACCAATTGACTTCAAATAATCCAAATTGTATGTGTATATATATATATTTATAATATAGATACACACACACACATTTTCCATACAAGTGTACTTGTGTCCATGCACATTATGCCACCTGTGGACCAAGTGAAGTTTTCCACCAAGTTCACGGCCTCACAACGTGCACGTCTTGCCCGTCTTCACCAACCCAGTGGGGTAGCCACTGTGCTGCCTGGTGGCTGATACTCTCCACATCTCTCCATATGCTGCGACGAGTAGATATATACTATACAGAATGTACAGTAGATCTTTATGGTATAGTATATATATATATATTATAGTTACTATACTATTACTATTACTATACTATACTATGCTATACTATACTATACTATACTATGCTATACTATACTATACTATTTACTATACTATACTATACTTGGATGCGAAGGGTGCACAAATGTGCACAAGTCGAGCAAGCGTCTGTGCAGTCTGTGCATTTCCGAAATTTGAAGCTGAGCAGAAGGTAATTGGGAACCAGATGGAACCAGGTGATCACTCCAGCACCACTTCATGACCCCCCTTGGGCATCTGTAAAAGAAAGTGGCAAAAGTCCACTGGGATCCAGGACCCTGGACGTGCGGTAAATTGGACGAGTGGTTTCCCCATCACCTAAACTCGAAACCCCAATTTTGAAGATCTCAGAGTCTTACCCCTTTCCCAACCAGCCCAAACTGCTTCCGGAACGTCCTGGTCCCGCCACACGAAGCGCAAGGATGAGGGCGCCACCACCAATAGGGGCCATTCGTCCTAAAGCCAGTTAAGTTAAGCGTAGAATGTGAAACACATGTGGCTAAAGATCACATAAAGGCATGTAGATGATATGTGTATATATATATATATATATATATATATATATACATATATGATATATGGATATATATGGCATATCTATATGATGATATCTACATGATATAATCATGATATAATCATGATATAATCATGATATAATCATGATATATCATGATATAATCATGATATATCATGATATAATCATGATATATCATGATATATCACGATATATGATATGTCCAGATTAATTTCCACTGTGTTTTTTCCTTTGGATCTCCTTTGGTCCCGTGTGGCGGCCATCAGCGTCCCCAAGGCGTCCCATCGGCGCCTGAAACTGCGCGGCCAACAGCAGTGCCTTGCCGCGGGATCACCGTTCGGGTGAAGCACTGGGATTCTCATCAGAGGTTAGGATGAAATATGTGTTATATATATATATATATATTATTATTATTAATTATTATTATTATTATTAGTATTATTATTATTATTAATTATTATTATTATATATTATATATATATATATATGTTATATATATATACGTATATTATATAGATATATAGATAAAACATAGATTTAATATAGATTTTTGATAAAGCTATATAACATTATGTAATAATATGGACTCATATAGATATAACATTATTGGAAACCGAACACACCGTGCCATTCAAATGGAGCCATCCAGCGGCGCCTTCCAGATGACTTGACCAACATTGTACCCTCTGGTAATGACTAACATAGCTATTGAAAATGGCTATTTATAGTGGATTTTCCCATGAAAAATGGTGATTTTCCATAGTTATGTTAGTTTATCAGGGTTACCAGAGGGCAGTGGAAAATGATCAATGTGTGGTTGGTTTTGGATATTGATACGCATTCTGCTGCTATTGTTGGAGAACTCGAATGTGAAGAGAATGCAAGAAAACAGACATTCTGCAACAATATTGAGGCTCTAACCTGAACCCATCCGGATGAATTGAGATAATTCACCAACCTGACAAGTTCGGCTACTCTAGCAGAGTTTTCCCCCATCCTAATCATCATTTGCGTTCATTTAGAATGAAATCGCTTTTCGTGAGGTCGTTACAGTTTATCCAGACTATTTGCCATCAAACATCCCATTGTGTACCCCAATTGATGAAAAAAATCGCTGCGCAGCTGATGGTGATTGATCACTTTATCACCATGACTTAACCAATTGATGTGCTCAGCCGATATAACTAACAAACGTATATTTTTAATCATCCACCAATCAGAGTTTCTGGCAGAAAATTTCCCATGTTTAAAAAACATCGAAATCTTCCAGTGATCCCCACAGGTCCAGCCCCACCCCGGGCCAGCCAGGGCACCTGCAGCGTCTTCCCCAAGCCCATCTCATCTCCAAGCAAGACGCGACCAGCTCGATGCAGGCCGAAGACCAAGCTCTCCTGTCAGGAAAACTCGGAGGTATTTCGCAATGAACATGACAAGTTCAACGAGGTTTTCATGGTCAGTTTTTCAGCAACCCTTAAATAAAATTTAAGGATGATTTCACCGGCAATTTTAGTGGTAGTAAATGGTGATTTAACTAACAGTAAATGTCGTTTTCCCAACAAAACGAGTTGTTAATCAACAAAAATTGGTCGGTTTGACCATCAAACTTGTGGGATTTGAAGAGATGGAGTGTCTGAATTTTCAGAGTGGTATAGCTGCCTAAAATTGGATTTTTCCGCCTTTGACTTTAATGCCGTGTGACAGCGGTAGAGACAACCAGCTACGCGTGAAGTCCCCACCAATGATTGTGATCATTGATTAAAAAAAAACACAAACAAAACCAACAAAAAACAACAATTTCAGGGGTGACGATGGTTCATCATAATTTTCCCCATTAAAATTGTCTTAAATTGTGGGTATAGACGGTATAGCCCATGTTCCAACACAGCCAGCTTGGTATGAAAAAAAATGTTTCAGAGGATCCAAAAAGGTGTTCCTGATTGGAAAGAGAAAAAGCTTTAAACACATGCTTAACAATCAACCGAACATGTGTGAAAAAACTGTTGAGGGTATCAAAAACAGGTTCAATCGCCCACAAAAAGTGTTGCTCACCGCAAAACTGGAACACCACCATGGACTACCCAAAATCGTCAACTTCTTCAAGGTTTCGGGGCAACAAGGCCTTGAAAATTCTGAAAAAACTGGTGAAAACTCCGAGACTTTGCCACTGCCTTCTGGTAGGGCAGCACGGCCGCCGCCTGGCTTCAACTCAGGTCCCAGCTATGAACCGCCCATGAAATCTTCATACCAATACTTGAAAGATCATCCCACAGATCAGTTCAGTGGTTGATAACCCTAGTGACTAAGTCCTTGATTCGTGGGGTTATCCAATAAATAGTTGGGCTATATACTGTTATATACTGTATATATATATTATATTATATATTATATATATATATATTATATATATAGATATTATATATATATTATATTATATATATTATATATACTATATATAGAATATAGATATTATACTATATTATATATACTATATATACTATATATAGATATTATACTATATTATATATTATATAATATATATATATATATATATATTATATATATACTATGTATATAATGTATGTATATAATATGGTTCGTAAATGTGATTAACATCTATGATCCAGTTCCGATTCCTGGGTTCCTCCAAGGCCATCCTTTTTCTCAGCCGACCTCAGGCAAGGTTTGTAGGAATCGGTCCACCTGTCAGGCGCCCTCGAAATCTTGGAGGAAACGGAGGAAACCAGTGGTGCTTCCCAACTGGTTGGTGAAAAAACCATGGCTAATAGTGATTAATAGTGATTCATAGCGGTGCTGTTAGTGATTAATACCTGATCTCATGAATAATATATCCGGTTGGTGGTGCAATAAGCATCTTGAAAAATATATGAGTTCATCAATATATTAATATATTATGGAAAAATAGAATTCATGTTCCAAACCACCAACCAGCAAGTGGTCTTTCAATGTTTGTCATGTCTTTTTTAATGGGTTCTCCACCAAAAAAGGGTGCCTTCCTGTAGATGTTCCGTTTGAACTGATGATGTTTTCGTGTTGCTATGTGTTGCTATCTCCCCAGGTTTGTTGCTGTGGAACCCCAAGCGGTTCATCAATACAGCTCCAATAGGTTTCTAAGTTTGACCCATATCCATTCACACCGGAAGTTTGACCGGCTACCAAACTTATGACCATATGACCATATGACCATCTTCCAAACAAAACTACCAAACATACTTGTTTCAACATTGGGGGTTAAAGTATCTCAAACCATCCATTTCTGTGGGTACAGGTCAAAATTTCAGTGCCAAAATCTGGGGTCTAAGGGGCGCTCTAAATTTGGACCCAGTACCAATAGAGTTGGAATGGTTCAACGTTAAAACCCCAGTCCATCCCACTGTTGATGACTTCCCGTAAAGAAAAATAAAGTTTTTCTGGTTATATACCCATTAAACACCCGATGGTTTTTGCTGGTTCATATTCCCAAAGCATATAAAGTTAATGCCGCGAATCAATCAAACCCACATGGTTTGAATCATGGTTTGAATCATGGTTTGAATCATGGTTTGCCATGGTTTATCCTAGTTTGCCATGGTTTATCATGCTTGATTCTTTCGTTTCTTGCCGGGGCCGCCATCGCCGACCGCGCCTTCTCTTGCGCTTCAGGCATTGGGCAGCCGCCCACCGGTGCTCCACCACACCTCTCAAAGCCCGCGACCTGCAGGAAATGGGCCGTGACAATAAAGGTGGCATTATAGAAACATCATGTGGATATCTTATAAAATCATAATATTATATTATATTATAATATTTACCTATGTAATAACCAATATTGACCTATATTTACAATATCCACATGTGGGTTTTTCCATTATAATTAATGGATATTAATGGTATTATAAAACAAAAAAATGTGAATCTGTTATAATACATACCCACATACTGGTGGTTATCATGTTGTCGTTTCCACATGGCCTGCGAATTTGATGACAAATCCAAGTGCTGTGTGACTTCAGATGTGAAAATGTGTGTTTCAGGGGAAAAGATATTTGAAATGCAATTTTTCCAACCAAAAACTTGGAAAAGTGACACAACTTCGCATATTGCGGATTATTCCGGTATTTGCCCGGCCTTCTTGGCTACACATTCATATCCTTGCTGCAAAATTGTGAGTAGTGCTTGAATCTCAAGTTTGCGTTGCTAGTCATGGAAAAAACCTTCAGTTTTGCCAGCAAGGTGTAATTATCGGTTTGAATGGCTGGATTTTTTGGAGTCTTCAAACCGGGTACAGAGTTTCATGGCTTCCCACCATGAAACCCCCAATTGAAATGATCATTTTGGGATATTTTGGTAGCTCCGTTCTCAGACACCCCAAAAAAGTCCGTAAAAATCGTTGGCAAAATACGTCACTTGTTGTTTTTTCGTATTGCTTAATCCACACTTTGGCAGGTGAATGATAGCAAACCCCAAAACAGTTTTTCGTGATTCATTGGTTCATCATTTGCCACCATTCTTGCTGCCTTTCAGCATTCATTTTGGTGAAATCCCCAAATTTTGGCTGGTTAAACCGTTCAACCTGGTGAAAGACACCACATCCCCATTTTTCATGGCCCTTTGGCCACCATATCCACCGTTCTGATTGGTTAAAATCCACCGTTCGTTTTTTTCTGGTGGCCCACCTGGCACACCCAGTCCGGCAGTGCGGAGATCTCCAAGCCATCAGAGTTCAGTGCCTGGGCCACATGGAAAGATCCACCCATTTTTAAGAACGGTAAACCATCTATTTCTATGGGCCATGGCTTCCATGGCTATGTTAAATAACCAGAGAGATATATTGTGTATATTATATGTATATCTATATATATATGTACATCTATATCTATAGATATATCATAATAGGTATTTTTGTATAATTTATGTATAGTGAATAATAATAGATGTGTATATTTTATTATCTGTATATGAATGTGTATATGTAGTGTGAAGGCCTAATTACACTATATTGTAGTGTAAAATATATGTAATAGGTAAATCTGTTCTTGGATGAAAAATAGTGATATAGTATATGTATACCTATGTATAGTGATTATATCACTGCTATATACTATATTACACAGGTATAGATAGGTATCTTACTACTATACTATACACAATTGTACATTACTATATACAGAAAGACATGTAAACAAGCCTATGTATATACATATAGAGAGGCAGAAATATGTGTATATATATATATGTATCTGTAATATGTATATGAACGCTGATATGAATAGATGTAGATATGTATAGATATGTGCGTGTCTATATCTGTCTCTTTGTTTAGCATCCAACAGCCTGTGAAAACACCAACCAGTGATCGCTTCCAGTGTAACTTCACCGAGTCCATTACGCAGGTTGGTGGAGCACGCAATTCCCATTCGGTCAGTGGTAATACGTACATACATATATATATATGTATATAATCCCTAATAAACATGAATAAACCAGGTGGTATGAGTATAATAATCCCCAAGACACATTAATCAAACCAGATAGTACAGTGATCATAATCCCAATATTATGAACATCGATAAACATAAATAAACATCAATAAACCAGCTATAGCTCCCTGTTTCATAACCCATCAACTATCATAATCGCTGTCAGCGGATGCGTCACTCCTGCAGGCGACTCAGGACAGCTTTGTAGTGGGCAGTACTGAAGGCAACCTGCTCGGCAGTCAAGGGACGCTTAGGAAGGGAATTACTTTACTTCGTGTGATCCCCACCATGACATTTATACATTTTGTTACTGGCAAATCTTCTGGCATTCTATCTGACATATTTTCTGGCATTCGATCTGGCATTCTATCTGGCATATCT
>Ga0126342_10006514_pt1 | contig 20723 bp, 12 predicted proteins | sample Cyp1metagenome_FD_92528 | JGI IMG/M metagenome (GOLD analysis project Ga0126342, IMG submission 92528) | Coral microbial communities from Lord Howe Island, Old Settlement Bay, Australia - Cyphastrea 1 metagenome | ecosystem: Host-associated > Invertebrates > Cnidaria > Coral ...
GCATTGCGGCTCAGGAGAAAAAGCGCTGGGCTGCTAGCTTAACGGTTGTATTGTTTTGCCCCATAGGTTTATCAGTCTATTTGGGATTATAACATAACCCCAGCTGAAACCTGAAAATACAAATACAGCTTTCACCAACAGCTATTCTCCATTGGAGTTTTCCATAGCTAATACATGAGCCCCCCCGGATATAAGTTGGTTTATAAACCCATTGTATAACTATAGTTATATTATATACCCATAAACCCTAGTTAACCGAGTCATAAGTCAACTTAGCAATCATTTTGGGCCTTTTCCATAAGTGGATTATGTAACCATGCAACCATAGTTGTAGAGGTTATAGCCTCACTTATAGATGTTCTTACCATAGTTATACCATTTTTACAACCCATTATACCATAGCTAAAGAATCCATTGCCGTTCACCAAGTTATAAGTTATCCTAAACCCATTAACTATAGTACTGGTTGGTGGTTTGGAACATTTTTTGATGACTTTCCATATATTGGGAATGTCATCATCCCAACTGACTTTCACTCCATCATTTTTCAGAGGGGTAGGTATACCACCAACCAGATTACTATTAACCATCATTAACCATATAATAACCATATATTAACCATTATTAACAGTATATTAACAGTATATTAACCACATATTAACCAGATATGGTTAAAATTCCCATAATGCTTTATCCCACATAAGCCCAAACTTAGCAACGCTAAGAAATCCATTGTAACCTGCGATGTCTCCATGTCCATGTGTCGAACTTGGCAGGTGCGAGCCCCGCGCTGGCGAGCTGCTAGTGCCCTACTACCGCCAGCTCTTACCCGTCGGAAATCTCAAACTCCTCGCAGTTCCTGGATAATATGTGATTTATAATATAGCATGTATATATATATAATATATATATATGTATATACGTGTGTATGCTATATTTATGGAAATATATATACATGTAGTTCCTTTGGTGATCATGGCGGCCGCTTTTCTCGCTCGCCTGGAGACGCTAGTCAGCTGCCAAGCAGGCCACCCCTTGTTTCAACAAGGGGTGTGCGAGAAGATCTTCCCCCTCGCAGGTTCACAGGGAACACCGTTGACCTTAACGGGCGTCGCCATTGCGCCCGTGGGCGGCTTGCGTTTTGCTTTGATCGCAAGCACTGCCTTGGCTTTTTTGGCATTTTTGTGCTCTTTGGTCCAGTGCAACCCAAACCACCTTTGCTCATTGCAGAGCACTACTCCGGAGGAGTTCGAGCACATCATTTTGGAATTTGACATCCTGCAACTGAACTGGTGGGGCCCTGGTTGCTGAGATTGTCTTCTATTAATGCCCTCTGGGTCTGCGGTGCCATCTCACCGGTGTGTATTTACAACTCTGCCTACTTGTACCTTGCCGAAGCGCTGGACTTGTTGCAGAAGTTCATCACTATATGATTAAGCTGCTCTACCTGGCGATCAGTCTTTGTGATCTTGAATTTCAAGACGGCTATCCCAACAATTCGACGCAGGAAACGTCGACACAGAGCCACCGTTCGCAGACAACTTGGGCTTCATCGCAAAGGCCATATTGTTTTGACCCGCCAGCGTATCGAGCACTACCTCAATTTCCTTGCGCAGCATCACTCGACAGACCATCAACATCTTGCACTTCTACGACATACCCTTTGCCCTACCTTTGTTGCAATGGCGGAGTCTTGGAGATGCAGAAGATGCTGGAAGGTGCTGAGCGGAAAGCATGCACATTGCCCGCAGAAGCTACGACAACAACAGCCACTGAGCGAGGCACGAGACCGGGATCACCTTTGGCCGATCTCGGATTCAACTTGCTTATGTCGAAGGTGCTACACAGCATTGCAGCAGGACTGAATGAAATCCCTGAGTATCTTCAAGGCTGTCTAGCCCTTGGTCTGCACGTGCCGCCCCTTGCATGGATTGATGATCTCACTGTACCGATCACAGCCACGAAGCCTGATCAGTTGGAGCGACTAATTCAGGCGGCAACCAGCATCATCCACATGGCATTCAGCCAGCATGGCTTGACCATGAACTTTGACGGGGGCAAGACCGAAGCAGTTGTCATGTACCGAGGACCGGGAGCAGCGGCCCACCGAACCCAGATGTTCGACAAGGAGACCAAACCATGTATCATCGTTGGTACTCCTTCCCACATTCTGACGCTGCGAGTGGTGGCTAGCTACAGACACTTGGGATCGAAGTTCACCATGGATGCTGACATCGAGCATGAGGTCACTACGCGCATTGCCACCGCAAGACAGGCCTTTGCGGAGATGAAACAACCAACCTTCCTGAACAGAAGCATCCCAGTTCAAGGAAGACTGCAACTCTACAATAGCCTGGTGATCTCCCGACTCCTATATGGCTGCGCAGTATGGTCCGACATACCCAATGCGCTGATGACGAAGTTAGACGCATTCTTGGTTGACCACCAAAGACGCATTGCAAATATTGGCTTTTGGAATGGTGCAACTATGAATGATGAGGATTTTCGGCATCACATGGAGCTTGAGCCTTTCCGCATCACTTGGGCCAGGCACCGTCTCCTATATCTCCGCCACATTGCAGTGCACGGGTCTGACTTCCATCGCCAAGGCTTGCTCATGGAATTTACCTACCAGAAAGGATGGTTACGTGAAGTCGTTGATGACTTGGTATGGTTGCGCAGCCTGATTGACTTACCTTTTGATTTTGATGAGAATGACATCCAATGGATCCCATTGTGGGAGGCCATTGCAGCATGTCCCAGATGGAAATCAATTCTCAAGCGAGCTTGCCGCAAACATGTTCTCCAAGAACGAATTGCAAGAGATGTGAAGCACTACCACAACCTCATTGAAGAGGAGTTGACATCCCACGGTTATGAGATCTGGCATGGCGAGCAGCACCAGCCAGCTCCTGACCTACCGAACTTTGGCTGTGGTGCATGTGAGCGATCCTTTTTGACACTGCGCAGGCACTTGCAGCACATGAATATCGGGTTCATGGCTTTGCTGCCTTGGAATGCCACTACATCCAGTCCACGATTTGCCCTGGATGTCTGAAGGATTTCCACACTACGTGGAGAGCGCAACAACATCTCAAATTTAGGCCCAATCTTTGCTGGGATCGCATTCATGGAGCTCGAGCTCCTGGTGAATTGACTACCATTGTACTCCTTGCTCATTTGAAGCATGTCAAGAGCCTCCCAGCTACTCGCAAACATCATGGTCCTCTACGACCCACCAGCTCCCAACGTCATCGAACCCAACTACGCGAGAGAATCGCTGCACTTAGGGCCAAGGGTAAAGCTGACTACGCATGGTGGTGTCCCGAGAGCAATCCAGAATTGGCTGCACGTGTATGCGATGCATTTGATGAAGCCCTCCATGCATGGTGCGCTAAAGGAGAACCGGACGAAATTGATTTGCAATCTTTAACCTTGAAGTCCCAGAATTGCTAGGGAGTCGTTTGTTTGTTCATTGGATTGAAACCAGATTTCATGAGGCTTGGCCCGTTGATCTTGACCCGGACCTGGCGACTTGTCTTGAAGCTGCCCACATGGACATGCTTGACGACATTCCTGCCTGGCAACTGCGACTCCAGATGAAGCACCTTGTCAATCTATGGATGCATCAGCCAACGGAAAACGACATGGACAAGCCATGCCAACCACCTACAGTTGCCCGTGATCCCCACACCAGAATGCGGCTACATCCCATTGAAATGCAATTCCAAGCACTTGGAGCAGAAGAGCAGCAACGGAACACCTGGAGATTCACTGCAAGCCCAAGACAAGGGGTCCCCTCGGCAAAGGGGCCATACTATGTGGTACACCTTTACTCAGGGCGATGGACAGGGTTCTTCGTAGTCTACCAGCTGTTCAGGTGCGAGTCTTATCAATCGACACTGCAGTTGATCCAACGCTCAACGTACGTGATCACCGCTTATGGCACTTCCTCATGAGCATTGCCCATGAAGGTCGCCTGCTGGGCCTGTTACAGGGACCTCCATGTGAGACATGGACAGCAGCGCGCCATGACGAGCAACGTGATCCTGATGGTACGCTGATCCGAGGTCCAAGACCGCTCCGGGCTGCCGACAATCTATGGGGGTTGAGTCATTTGACATGTGGCGAACTTGCCCAAATTTTCACTGGAAATAGCCTTCTTCTCAAAGGGATGCTTCTCGCAGTCGTGACAGTGCGTGGAGGAGCAACCTTCCTTGAACACCCAGCTGTTCCATTTGAGGAGAGTTACCCCAGTATTTGGCGCACTGGTCTCTTGAAGCTTCTTCAACGTGCTCCGGCAGGTCCATTCAGAAGGATTACAATTGAGCAATGGAGGTATGGCGCTGAGAGCGTCAAACCAACAACACTCTTGTATTCCAACTCACGACTGCCGCATGCACTTGAATCCTGCAAGCTTGATGGAGCGGTTCGACCACAAAGACACCTGATTGGGAAAGCCTTGACGGGTCTTACCGCACAGCAGCTGCGAAAGAATATCCAGCTGCTTTGAATGAAGCTTTTGCACATGTCCTCAAAGGAGTTCCCCTCTCACACGCAAACCCATTTTGTGAGAGTGATGAACCCTTTGGGATTGAATTGGCCAATATTGCCTCCAGTACGAAGTACGGTTGCATTAAGCCGGATTATCAGCCCACATACGGCTGATAACCAACATGCATGGCAGGCACGAGATCCTCTCATAAGCCGACAGAAAAAATATTTATGTATGTACATGTATATATATATATATGTATATACATATATATTTACAATATATATATATATATATTATGTATACATGTATATATCATACAGCGTGAACATCCGGGTGAACGGGGAGATTGATTCTTGTTTCGTTCCATACATATGAACAACGTTTCTCCTTGAACTTGTGCGGAGTGTTTCAAGAAGATGTTCATTCTATCTCTACTTTGGACTCAAAATTTCAAACAGTCAGTGGAAACGATTCTGATTTTATTTTGAAAGTAGAGCAGAAAGCACTGAGAGTTCCATGATGGGGGCGCTTCCACCACGACTTGGGCTCAGGAGAGGTACCCCCAGACCCCATGGATAAAGGATTTTGATGATCCATGGGTTGCGAAACATTTTTTTTTGTGGCCTGGGTTGGCCTGGGTTGAACCAAACACTTGTTGAGCTCGTGAGATGTTGTAGCGAGGCCTTCAACCTCTACTTCCGATCCACCAAAAACATGGGCAGCTTGGCTGCGGAGCCGGGTGAAATGCTGGAGTCACATATTTGAAGGATGGGGAATCTCACAAAGATCACAAAGAATGTCCCAAATGGGGGTTTCTTAGTCAATAATGGATGTATCAATGGGATATTTTTAGCGGATGTGTAGTAGTCCAAAAATACTGAATCCTAAATCCCTGGCCGCGGCCAAAATGGCAGCAACTACCTCAATCTGTGGCTATCTTAATGGGAAAACACGAGAACACACCAGTTGATTTTGAGGATTTTGATGGGGAAACCTGAAGAGGGATACCACAATTTTGGCAGAAACCCGTTTATCCCTGGCCAAACACGACAACATTGTCGTTACAGAAAAGGTCACGAGGTTTCAGAATTTGAAACTCCGATGAGCTTGGGTTGAACCACCAGTTTTGAGCATAGAGCTTTCATCTCAGGATTTGTTTTGTCTTAAACGGGGTACCCTCTGGTAAACGTTTACATAACTATGGAAAGATCCACCATTTTATAGCTGGGAAAATCCACTATTTCTATGGTCATTTTCAATAGCTATTTTGACATAACCAGAGGGTATCATCTATGATAAGGTCTTTGAAAATCTCGTGCGCTTAACCCTGATGGATCCAAATGGATGATGTCCCTTTCCAACTGATGAATGGAGCCTTTACGACACCAATAGGATCCAATAGGTAAATGCTATACCAAATGGATCCAAATGGCTTAGCAAACCAGACCATCAGTTTTCCCCAGATTTCAAAAAAACAGTTTTGATCCTCACATTCTTGTTGGTGAAACCCCCGAATTTTCATGGTGAAACCGTGCTTAAAACCCCATGGTTTTCCCCATGTTTTCCAGTGAAAAATCGCCTTTGCGAGGCGATGCCATCGACTACTCCCAGAGGAAGCGGGAAAACCTTGGAGAGCTCATCTCAGAAGCTTAGCACATCGTGGCACCGGCTGGGATGGCAGGGATGAGTTTTCCCAGGGGGTAAAACTGGCGATAAAAGTCGGAACGTTTGGAAAGTTGGATGTTGGAAATGATCAAGTTGATATATGATGATTTTTTCGGTATTCATTTGATATCCAATTCATTCTAATTCCAATAGAACTTCATCTGATTTTTTTCCATGCGATGGGCTCTTTCTTGGACACGCGCCCAGAGCCTTCATGGGTTCATTTAGGGGTCCCCATGGAAGGTCCTGGAAGCGCCTGCGATAGTATCCACTGAAACAGAGCTGGATTTTGGCATGATTTTAAGCGCAACCCCCTCACTGGGTCGTAATTCAGACCTGGAAAACTAACATGACTATGGGAAATCACCATTTTTAATGGGTAAATCAACAAACTCAATGGCCATTTTCTATGTCGCAAACTGTAAACGTTTACCACAGGGTAGATCTGGAATATCAGATGTTACTCCTAGACCTGCAGGGTCCCCAGAATTGATGGGCAAAAACAGCCCATGATTTCCAGGGGTTGGTAACTGTCCCATTTTGGGAATATTGGACATCACCTTATAGTAGCCATTACAGACCATATACCTAATGGTTGGGTGATGTTCAATGGGGACATTTAATGACCCATGAATTTCCTCTAGATTTTCACGTCAACCAATCTAGTGCAATGGGGCTCAGAAATATCTCGAAACGGATGCTTTAGATGCTTTAGTGCTAAAGATGACCAATACTCTCCGGCAAATCAACATAGACATGGACAATCCACCAGTAGATCTCAATTTATTGAGGGGTATATCGGGTATATCCCATTGTATCCCCATGATATGCCCACGAATTGCTTGGTTTCATCATTCATGTTGTTGTTTTTTTCTCGCAAGCCATGGCCTTACGGATAGAACTTCTGTTTGAGGAAACCTTGGAGCTCCTGGAACGAACTGGCGGGGAGGATGCCTTCATCAACATCAAGTGGCCTAGCCATGGAGGTTGATAGATATATAATGATATATAGCATTATATAGCTGGGAAACGGCTGGAAAAATCATGTTGAACCAACTGGGGGGATTTTTTTAAAGCAATGTTTGATGAAGGGAGATGGAAAACTAGAGTGCAAGTACTGGAATCGTGACTGTATGAGGAGTATGTCATCCAACAAACAGTGAACGGCAAGCTGCACAGTGATTCCCTTATCACATCAACGCAGTTGGCATGGCACATCAGCCAATCTCTCCAGAAGCCAGGTACATGATACCTGCATATGAGTCTTGTATGCTGAATGGGCACTGATCGGTCCAGTTCTTGGGGCGCTTTACTACGCCCGTAGTTTGTTGGAACCAGGGTCATGGCAGCTTCTGTAGCTGGAGGCTGCTTCTCAAAGATGGCAGTGGACTCAGTGGACACTTCCTCATTCTAATTGCAATCCATTTGTTTCTCGTTGAAGTTGTTATTTCCAAGCCAGCCATGATTCTCGCGGTGCAGAATAGATCATTTCAATCTGATTCCTGCCAACAAGCTGAAGGTAGTCCTTACTGTACCTTGCTGTGATTTGCTGTGTGAAATTGCAAACCAGAGGTGTGGTGATCGTCTCAAAATTTTTCTTGACTATGGCTTGTGAACTTACCCCCGAATTTAAAAGGAGAGATCCTCCCCAAGAAAAACCCAAGCTTATCCAAGAAACACATTCTAAAGAACGTCCCGACTAAGTTTAAAATAAACCGCCGGAAAAGTGGCTTGTGGGCTGGGTTGATTTTGGAGTCGCCATGGCTAGTCGCAATGACATCAGATGAAGATAGATCAAGAGACATGATTGGGGATCAACGCAACTGCCACTTCCTTGCAGATGGTTGTCCTAGTTGCTCCGATGGTAACAAGAGAAGAATAGACATCACCGTGGTTAACGGAACTTTTTCAGAACCATTGTGGAGAATCTGAACAAAGGGACCATTTCTAGTTGCCCACATTTTTCAGCAATTGAGTAGCTGCTGGTTGGTTCTACCGGGAACGATCCTAGAAGATGAAATTCGAGCCGTGGACAGAATTGACCGTCCCTTGTTCAAGGAAAACCATTTAAATGCTAAAATCCGTGGACAATCCATCATCTCTACCCTAAATTTAAGAGCCCAGAATGGCATTGTGGCCCATATCCAAGTCCGGAAAATCATCTTACCAAACGATTTGGGATTCCGTCTTCAAGTTGGGGAGTGCGTATCTACCTTTGCATGATTATGATTCTGATGAGTAATGATTCGTAGCTTACATGGCCGTGGGTCTGCTTTGCATGATGGAGCCGCGACACAAGATGACACGAGACATCATCCTGGGCAGGGGTAGCACCTGATGGAGTTACTATTCTTGACGGGAAAAACCGATGGCTTTTCACTCTTCACCACGAAAAAATGTGGGGTAAACATGGTTAAACCATGAACAAGGGTGGTTTTAGGTGGGTCTTTATTTAGTACCAACAAGGAGGATTTCAACCATCCACCCGGCGGATAGGTAAGTTGGTTGAAACAACTAGGCGAATGGTTGCATTACGTTGGATTCATGGTGGATATATCATGATATATCTACAGTTGCGATGAGTTTATAAACCAATTCATAGCCACCATAGCCGCTCGCAACCCTTCTCGCATGGGTTTTGACTTTTCAACATGCAAAGATGCCCGAATTACGATCAATAAAGGTTCTAGCACATGTCAGGAACTGTTTTTTGTTTTTTCCAACCATCCCCCAAGGCAGGATATTTACCCTCTGGATCCCTCTGGAGGAAATCACATCTTTTCATAGGAAAACCACTCCATAAATGGATATGTCTAATGATGAAAAACACCCCAACTCGCCAGCCAGCGTTGAAAACTTCCAACCCCTGACTGGCCCCGACAAAGTCCTTGCCTGGTGCCGTGTCAGTCTCGCGCATCCAACCGCGATCGGACGTCAGCGCGAATCGCCGCGCTTCGAAGAAGCGCCGCAGACGTCAGACACGTCTCGAGGTTTCACTCGAAATGGGAGGAGGGCCTTGCTAGCAATCTGTCGGTTCCAAGAATCCAAGTACAAATGGCTTGCAAATGGCATGGCATGGAGCTGATGATACTTCTGGACAAGCCCAACGTGAACAAAGATGGTCCCCAAAACCACCCTAGAAGGCCCACCTTTTTCAGGGCTCACAGAATTTCTGCCGGCAGGGCCCTTTTTGCACACTGGTAGGCAGGCCCTTTTTGCAAAACCCGTCTCCCCCGCAGCTTGCGCGGAGAAAAGTCGTGATATCCCATCCCATCCCTCTATAATTTTTTGAAATTTCACCATAGAGGTCGCAGAAATGAACAGATCCAGTACTAAACAAGGGTTTCTGGGTGCTTTTGAAAGAATTGATTAGGGGGAAGGGATTGCATTTGGGCAGATACATGTTCTATTTTTTATGTTGGTATGATCCACATTGACTTCCATCTTGGGGTGGGTTGAAACCACCAGTGCAGTGATTTGTTGCCGTGGCGCATCGCTTCCCAGTACCAGGGCTTGCCAGCACTGGATTATAGGCCAGGAACGGGTAAACTCCATTTATCCCACTAAAGAGGAAAATGTTCGCCTGGGATAGTCAAAGCACCTTCCGAGCAGAAACTTTGTTCGAAAACATCTTCCGAGATCAACTTCTGCCGTGGCAGACTCGAAAGAGAGGGCCCATGATGTTGTTGGTTTGGTTCAAGATGGGCCTCAAGGGATAGGCGATAATGAAAGTGCCAATGATGCAAGAGGAAGGACATTTTCAGCTCTTCATTTTTGAATGTCGTGACAAAAAAAATGGCAACTACATGGGTACTTCCCAAGAAGATCCAAAAAACCGTTTACCCAACAGGTTTGTTAGCAAAAACGGTCACAATTTGTTTTGAAGCCTCTCAAGTCCACATTTTTGGAACAACAACCATCGCGCAACGCGGGGTCGCCACCATCTGTGTGCTGTAGGGGATCCTGGATTTGAGCGGCCGCACGTTCTTTCTGGCTGATCTGCTTGAGTTTTCTGGTATCATGTTTTGGGGTCCCCCAAGGAAGGGAGCTAAAGTGCAGCTAAAGAACAAACATCCAGCTGCAAGCAGCTAGACCTATATTAGACCTATATACGGATCAAAACTGTAAGCGGAAGTCTTGGCATCGGAACTTGTAGATGGGAGGTAAAAGCTTACTTTGGACATATAGGCCATATAGGTAGATTAGTAGCCACCTAGAACGAAAGATCAGTGCCATTTGACGCTTCCGATCTGATATTTATCGGCTCTCTGGAGCGATTTTTTCCACCAAAATTGGTGGTCAAAATAGTGGTTCCCCCAAAGCAGCTGATGTCCAGAAAGGGAAATTGGTGTTTTTTGTAGACTGAGCCAAGATCTAACTGACAAATTGTGTATCTTTCCTGTGACCAAGTGTATCTTCCCAAATAATCCAAATATAATCCCCATTGGGAATCACTTCATTTCCCAATGGGACAAACATATACAAAAATATGTAATTTCTTTGGGGTTCCTTCAGCAAATCTCCAGAGTCTCACTATCCTCTCACGGTCTCTGCAGGTGCTTCAGGTGCTTGCACCGAAACGATGGACAGAGGCCAGATTTTATGGGGATGATCCCTTCTAGCCGCCTCGACATTAGTATATATAGTTTATTATTATTATTATTATTTATTTTTTTAAACCTCTTATATACATACATACTACTGTATATATATATGGGGGTCGTTCAAAAACCCCGCCGCCTTACTGTAATATATATAATTCATATATATATATATATTTCATGGGTATATATATATATACATATTATACACATGGATATCTATGGATCAGTACCTCAAATTCAGCTGTTGCCGTCGAGGCGGCCAGTCCCGAGAGCAGCAGGAGGCGCCGATAGGGGGTTTATACACCCCTATGAAGCATAGAACTATGATATAATCTACCATTAACCCTAAGATATATAATCTGATATATAATATACATATATAATATATATACATATATAATATATATACATATATAATATATATACATATATAATATATATACATATATAATATATATACATATATAATATATATACATATATAATATATATACATATAATATATATATACACATGTATTATATATGATTAATATAGGTGATACCAGTAGTATTTATTTCTTATACATCCCACCCATAGGTGAATTCTAGCCCCACACGGGAGGAACATTGGTAATTTGGAAGCTCTTTATCTAGCCATTTTAATCCCAAAACGCAAAGAGAGGGGGGGCCAGAGAGCCATGGAACTCCCCAGTTTCGCCGCTGCAACTCCCACCGCAACTTGAAATCCCCATCTCGTTTGGTCAAAATGTTGATAATTGATAGATGCTTTGTTAGTCCTGATGTTCGTAGATACCATCCGGCTGTCTCAAACATGGGAAAGGAACATCTACCATTTATAGATTTATAGATGAGGTTCCCATTAAAACCTCCATGCATACATAATCCTTTATATCTATTTGTAGGGAATTACTCTTCTCTGTTTACACTGTATATGTTTTTCTCATTTCAATGGCCATTGAGTTCAGGGATTTCGCAACAAGTGTGAGGACGCTGGAGTGTAGAATTGGAATCCCCATCTACATCATCCCATGAAATGCCATTACTGGTTGGTGGTTTAGAACATGTTTTATTTTTCCATAATATTGGTGAATGTCATCATCCCAACTGACTTTCACTCCATCATTTTTCAGAGGGGTGGGGAAAAACCACCAGCCATGAAGTCCCCATGAAATCCCAAGTATCTGGGTAAATTATAACGACCTCACTGCGACCTCACTGGAATCATGGTTAGTAAGGGAAATCATCCCCTTTTATGGGCCTTAATTCAGGTTAGTGAAATATTATAGTTTACCCAGAAGTATGAAATCCCATTCAATCCCTGTCTCGATGATTTTCATCTTCCCAAAGCCATCCAATGTCGTGAGGCCATGGCCATGGCGCAGTTCCAGCAGCTCTTGGAATCGCAGAAGATGGTGGCAAAGCTGGGGGCCCAGCGGTGCATGGGCGCCCTGGGCGCCCTAGCGATGGTTTTTTGGGTGTGGGGCTACAACTTGGTTGGAAGAGGATGATGGGGATACAAGGGGGAGATATCTATTTTTCACATGGGGTCATGCTAGTGGTTTCACCATAAATATGGCTCCTGCACCTGGAATTGGAGGATTTACGACCCAATGGCAGTGTCTGGGAACACGCCCCCAAAATATGGCTTTACCTCCTACCTCTAAAGCTTGAACCCCACCAATAATAGTACATCTAATTGATTAGTACCTCTAATATTCCTCTAATAACCATACATCAATAACATATGTCAATATGTCAATAATCTATAATAATCTAATATTCCTCTAATATATATATAATAACAATAACAATAACAATAATAATAACAACAATAACAATAACAATCATATAATCAATAATATCCTTACATCCACATATGGTTCAAAGGCTTCATCGTCCCTTCATCCGCGAGGCTCACGGGGAAGTGCTTCAGCCTCTGTGTGTCCAATGCGGGAACCTCGCTGGCCACGTCACAACAGGCCGACCTTTTTGGAATCCATCAAGATGGGGATGCTACCCCCCAAGACCCAGCTTTTCAGATGCAAAAAAAACCTACACCTCACATAGATTATACATATATGTATATACACCAATATGCATATGTGTAATTGTGTGTAATTATATATATATATTATTGATCGAAATCCGCACGATTTTTCCTTCCTGTTGGCACGTGAAAAGGCTAAACAAGACTAACAAGACTAAACAAGATCAACCAATCAAATAAGGAAACAATGTAAAGGACTAAGCAAGACTGACTAAACAAGACTAAACATGGTTAAAACCAATCAAATAAGGAAACAATACTAAAAAAGATCAACCCAAAAGAAAATGCCGGAGCCCGAGGTCCAACAATTGCCAGGTGGAGGGTGCCTGACGTTATATTCTTTTTGTACCTGTCCATTGTATTTTGCTTGGGTTTTCCTATCTTACCTTATGCCCTCTTATTTTATTGGCATTTTGTCCTAAGGCCCCTGCATTTTATTTTATTTTTTTAGGGGTCTCACCCCCCCCCTGGCACCAGACGGGGGTTATATATATATATACATAGATATATTCTGTTGCTTGTCACAGATGAGAGAGAAGAGAGGAGGGAGCACCCCCAAGAGAGCAAATAGTCTCTTCGTGTGCTTAAAATACACTCAGGTTCGGCAACAGATATTTGTGTGTTTGCACCTTGCTGTCTCTTAGTCTCTCGAAAGACATTGAGTGGGAGGAAAAAAAGAGATTGTAGAATTGCACCTTGCTTTCTCCTACTCTTTTGAAAGACATTGGGTGGGATAGCAAACAGGAAAGCACATAGTTTCCTTGTCTACTTTTTCCACGTTAAGCAGAAGCATTTGCATTGTTAAAACAACAATTTTTGCATTCATGCAAAAGACCAATTTGTTTTTCAGATTTTTGTTTTTCGAATTAGTGACTGTGCTTGCAAGGAAATGCCAGTGCTTGCAGACAGATGCACTTGCATTGTCAAAAAAACATGTATTCACACAAAACATACCTTTAGTACACTTTCACTATCCCGCGTATTTTCCATTTAATATACACTTTTTTTTCTTCCCCATTTTATACACTTTTTATATACCTTCAATACACCTTTTTTTATAATCTCACTTTAGTTTACCGTTTCAAATAGCATGAATGCACCTTTAATATATATATATACCTTGAACATACCTTGAATATACCTTCAATATACCTTTAATATACCTTCAATATACCTTTAATATACCTTTACTATATCTTTGATATATCATTCAAAATCTTTGGTTTACCATTTTAAGTACAAGTAATATACATTTGAAATACAATTTAACATATTGTACATATATATATATATCTTTACTATTAATATCCATTTAGTACACCATGTAGCATACCATGAACGTAGCGTTTGATATACCTGAACAAGGTTGATCACAACCAAACCAAAGCATCGCGCCTAGTCGTCAAAATGCACACTATTGCAGCACAGGGTCCCCAAAAGTTTTCTTTGCAGAATGTTATAGGATGTTCACACATAGTTTCGAGGTTTCAATTTTCTATCTGGGTTTGTCCAAAAACAGGGGATTTACCACCAACTGTCGTCATTTTCATGATGAAATGATGTTTTAAAAATCTAAGCCATAACATTTTGGTGTGACAAAATCAGGTCAGGCGTCCTTTTCTCTACTATTTGGGTTGATGAATCGAAGGGTAAACAATCAACTTTAAACCACGACTAGGTAACCATAGGCTATTTGGGAGCTGCCAAAAACACTTGATGGAGGCGAGTCATCCAATGTCCATTGTCCAATTGAGCTGTTTATTGGTGGAAAAAAGGGGTTATACCCTCCCACAAACTAACATAGATGTTGAGATCCCACCATTTGCAGATCATTTTTCTACGGAAACCATGATCTTTTCACATCTATGTTACTTTACCCCATGCTATTGGCTTTTCTTAAAAAAACACTGCCATTGTATATAATTGGGATGCCCAGCCAGAACGAGTAGACGGATCCAGCCGGTTGATTCTGTGCTTTTTTAACCATGTCGGTGTCTACGATCCCCAAGTCATCACCATACATGGGTGGTATGTTTACCATTGGCATGGGTGGTTTATTTCGTATATTGTTTTACCCACATGAGTGGAATATGCAACAATAAGCCAGCTATATTATATTTATTTATTTGATGGTTTATGCAGTTTATGCCAGCTATGGTAACATTGGGATGGTTGCGAAATCACCATCGACATATGGGTGGTTCACTATTGCTCTACCAACATCTACGATGGATACCATTCATTTGGACCAGTTGATAGTTGCGGGAATACCTTTTACCGAACAATCCATGAGCATTTTCAGGAACCCCTTCAGTACTGCATAGGGCAACCCAAACTTTTATGGTTGATCATAATTTTCACCATGAACATTGATATATATATATATATACACGTACATGTTATATATTGGGTGTAAATCCAGATTATCTTTGGACCAATCCTACATTATATTCTTGATGATATCAAATTGTATCCCGCTATATCCTCATTCTATCCCCATGACATGCTGTCTTTTATACCCATATCACCCCATGTGCACATCATACCAAGTCCAGATGAACTTTATGAACTCAGTTCTCAAATCTCCAAAATGTGTTGGTTTATATTCCTTTTTTTTCTGACGGACCCATTTGCTGCTGCGCGGTGCCATACCCTTACCGTTGATTATATATTATTTTATATCATACTATATCCCTACTATATATGTATATACATGCATATATATATACATGTAACTGTATTTCATATTTTCGGTTACCATCCCAATGCTTCCATTTATTTGGGATTTATGCAAGTTTATACTATACCTCACATTTTTTTGGGAGGCAACCTCACATGCCAATCGAACTTGCTGGCAGGTGTGCCTCTGGCGCTGCGCCCAGCGATACATGGAGCCACTGATGAGACAATCAGCGCTTGATGGGGGCATGATTTCGTCTTTTTGTCCTCAATGGTTCATGAGGAGATGCTAAATCACCAGAAGAAATGGTGGATTTATCATGATTTATCATCAAAGATGGATTTTTTAAGCATGGAAAATAGGATATACTGAAGGATGTAAGGGGGATATCGTGGGGAAAAATGAGGAGATAGTGAGAATATAACCACCAAAATCCAACTGGTCTGTCTTCACAAGGGGAATATCCACCAAACATGGCTATCTTAATGGGGAACTGATTCACCAGGGGATTTGGGGGATTTGGATGGAAAAGGGTGATACTGATACTGTAAACCCAGGGATCTTAAGGCTTCCAAATTCTGAGACAACTCCACATGAGCTTTATAAATCTTTACACATATTATAAGTCTAGTGCCGTTTTGCCGCGATTTGTTTGGCACGAAACTCGGAGAGATCACCACTTCGTCGTTCCGTGCGCAAAACAGGAGACTCAGCACTTCGTGCAGAAGTACAGCGAGGACTCGTTGCTTCTGAGGGGTCAGCTCCACAGAGCTTCGAAACTTTTAGGATGCAAGTCTCTCGGTTGCTACAATCAATCATCGCAGACTGGGAAGTGCCATGAAATAGTCTGGGAAAATCATCCAACTGGAGGATTGATTGTCCAGCTATGATTTCCAGAGGGTTTTAATGATTAGAAATCCCATTGTTTTTTTGGTGAAATCCCTGTCTAAAAATCCCGAGATCTCATTAAATCCCCATGAAATTCCCATTCAGATCGACCATTGGCCGCGGCTCCGCCACGGATCATGTCATGTGGCTCCGCCAGGACAAGGTCAAGTCCGGGACCTGGGACCTGATCGCGGCCGGCCAGCCGTGACGCGGAGCCGGGAGCTGCGAGCGGTGGAAATAGGGGTGAACTTGAGGATCACCAGAAAATGCATGAAAATATGCTGGATTTTGATATGTTTTGATCATCAAGAATTGAGGGTAGTGCGAAAAAATCTAGGGGTCAGAATAGTCAAGGTGAAGTACTGATAAAAATTGGGATGTTTTCCACTCCAAAACTAACGCAAATAGCTTCGAGTTTGGTGTTTTGTAATTCTAACACGTGTGCAGTTTGACCATTTTCCCAAGGGCAAAGATCTTAACATTTGACATTCAGCTACTCACATAGGGATGAGAACCAAGCCATAGCCAGTTCACAATGTTCCGCACAACACTAGTCATGATGTGATCCCGGCACAAGAAAGAGTTACCAAGCATGATGTGGTAACTAAACCCAATGCCATAAACAATCCCCAGTAAGGGTCCATTATTCGGTATACCTCTGGTACTGGGATGGTGTTTCTAATAACCCCCATGATTGGTGACTGGGATGGTGCAGATGGCAGCCAGGGTTTACCACATGCCACATTCATGGGTACCCTCTGGTAAACATACAAAAAGCTATTGAACATGGCCATTTATAGTGAGTTTTCCCATTAAAAATGGTGGATCTTCCCATAGTTATGTATGTTATGTGGCTGTTTACCAGAGGGTATAAGGTCATCTCATCTATAACAAGGAAGCACTTGCCTAAGATCTTTGGTGCTTCTCCAGCTGACTGCGGACGGGTGCGAGAAACCCATCCAGTTGTGCCTCCAGATTTTTGGAATCACATACTGTACTGGACCTTAAGAATTGGGCTTGGCTCAAAATTAAAGACCTTGGGGGACCAGAGATTTTGGATGATTTTGGTCTATTTTTAGTATCAAGCATTAAAAATTGTTGATTGGGCTGGGCTACCCAATTTTGACCCATACCCAGTTGATGCAATCACTGTACTGTTAGCATGTATCTCATTTCTGAAACGGATGGACTTCGACTGCCGTGAACACTTGGCTTGGCTCAAGCACGATCCGCGTCATAGTGCCATGGAGGTGATTGGTCTGTCAAATGAGCAGCGGCCAAAACTGAGGATTGTTGTTTCATTTACTATCCTAAGCATCATTAGTATACAATCAGTGGTTCTTTTTTAGAACTTAAGCCACTGCTCAGAATATATTCATGTTGCATCCCAATCGTTTACCCATGTTTTTTTTCCAGCTGAGATCTCCTGAGATCTCAAACCAAGGAAAGTCATAACTCAGTGACAGACATAATGTGGCTACATGTGACCCCCCAAACATAACCAGAGGTTAACTTTCTTGGAACCTTACACTATTTGAACAATCTTGCTATGGATGATCACACCTATGAGTTGCCTCAATGAATGGAGAGGCAGCATTGGCGCGGCTGTGGCCCAGTTTTGGCTGGTCAATCCCTGCAGGGTCCCCCCAGTTCCAAGTTGGTTAAGAACCCCACCTAACGACAGTATAGATATACCTACCATAACCGCAACCCTAGTCAACCCACTTGTAAACCAACTTAGCTAAGTAGGGGGTTCCTTCCTGTATGATTCGAGATTCATGTACTTAGCCAAATGCAGGACTCATTTGAGCCCCAACATTTCAACTTCAGTCATGGTGCATTCTGGTCACTTCGTGACGACAACCGCTCCCACTGGAGTGTTAGCTCCGGAGTTCCAGCAAATAAAACTATATGTTCTATGTTGGGCCTTTGTAAGGCGCATGAGCGCATGTTGGGAATATGTTGGGCCCATGTTGAGCCATCGTGCGCCCATGTTGGGCTCATGTTGGCAACCTAGCCGATCGAAAAACACAGGATTCTAGAGCAAAAATAGCCCCCCCAAGCAAAAGCTTAATAGCTATTGCAATTCCTTCCGGTCAATGTGTGCACACAAAAACAGCCTTGGCACCTTCGGTGCGGGCGAATTTCAGGAAATTTCATTCTCAGATATCGTCCCATATCTTGGAAGAGGGTTTTAAAGCACGGTTTGGGAAGCCCCCGAAAGAATGACGTGGAAATGCCTCCAGGACTAGCCCCTGATAAACAAACATGGCACCAAGAAATGTCCCCATCTAGAAAACTGGCCAGTGTCATATAGCCACTAATATAGCCACTATCAATGGGTATACTGGTATACTTATAGGAATCGATAGCCAGAGATTACTGTACCTTTTTCTAATCAAGGTTTCGACAGATTTCGCAGCCATGTGTGCATTGCCCAAGACCATAGGTCTCCCCGATAATATATATATAGAGGCGTAGTATTGTATCGTGGGAAATGGGAAATCATGCCAATTTTTGGCGGCGCCGTCATCTTAACCCATCTCCTAGTATCCAACTGTTGGATATCCACGGGAAATAAATAGTAGAGTATTAAATAGTACTTTGCCCATATATATCCAGATATGTATGATAGATTATGACTTGTCACTGCAACGTCACTAGAAGTATTGTACTTATCAACTGTAACTATCCCCAAATGGCTTTATTTCAGGTGGTCGGCCAGTATCCACCAATTGAAGAGTTCTGCCAGAAAATCGGGTTAGTAAATTGTGACATACTATTATACACATGTATATATATAATATTTAAGTTCAATTAAATCACATTGAACATGTTCCCTAGTTGAATCACCAGTTTCTCCACTTATATAAGTCACCATTTTTCCCAGTTGATCGCTGGATCACAGACTTTGTTCCAGGCGCCGGCTTCGCGTCCCCGGCCCCGCGCACCCGCGGTGCGCCCCTCCAGCGTGCCTATCTCCTTCTGTTGGCCGCCCGCGCAGTGCAGCTCGGGGCAGGCTGTGGCCAAGCATAGAAATTTCAGGAGACACCAGGGTAAACTAACGTAGATGTGGAAAACCTACCATGAAAGTAGAGCATTTTCTGAAACTATGAGTGTTTCGTTTACCCTGGGGCAAGCATCACTTCAATGGGGATTGAGAAGATATTTTGCTGGTTTAACTCGTACACCTAGGGTTTATGGTGGAGATATTTGCAGATGGGTGAGAACAAACCAACAATTTATGGTAGGAATTGAACAGATTTAAATAGAAAACAAAGGGATGATGATCCCAGCCTGTTTCTCACAGGTACAAGCACTCTGCTTAACTCCTATCGACTCATTACGATTCATATCAAGAGGCCCATGACGAGAGTTTGTCAACAAGTTCTTCAACAAGTGCGTCAAAACGAATCACTTTCCCCTATTAAATATCCAAAAGAAGCCCTGGTTTATGGGATCGAGTCATTTTTTTGGGAGCATATGCTGGGTGTTTAATGTACCAGGGGATGGGAGTAATAACCTATAAAGCTATGTATATATGATATCAACTTATCCGGATATTGGATAGATGTTATCCCACTTCTCTCTCTATAGGCTTTCTCCCCAAAAGCGGCAGGTGAAGGATCTAGCACCTGGGCATCAAGCTTCGGCCAGAACGAAGGAAACGACCAGCGCGGCGTCAGGCGGGATACCTCCATTTTCTGTTTTTTATTCAACACATATTAGGTGGAAACGATTGTTTTAGTGATATATCCACTTTTCAGACATTTGTAGCTATAGGATATTATAGGATAATGTACTATGTTTAGTTGGTGGGTATATCTGATTTTCAGACATACCCATATAACCATACATAGTTCAGGTTGGGATGCTCAGGAGGCCTTGCAAGGTTTGGAGGCATTTGGATCAATCTTAGGACTCCGCTTGGCAGTTGGATCTGTTTGGACCCTCCAAAACCCGCGGTGGCCCTGCAGGCCCTGCAGGCCCTGCAGGCCCTGCAGGCCCTGCAGGCCCTGCAGGTGGCAAAGCCAAAGAACGCGCTGAAACCGCTTGGCCGTAGCCTGGCAGAGGAATAACTGGGATATGCTGAGCTGATTTTGGACCAATGATGGGTAGTCAACGAGTGCCGTTGGGCAGGCTGCCAGGCCGTCAGGGCCAGCGAATCTTCCGAAAATATTTTCCCAACTTCATCCACCTTGGATGATGTGAACATATATGTATATATATATGTATATATATATATGTATATATATATATATGTATATATATATATATATATATATATATATATATATATATATATATATATATATATATATATATATATATATATATA
>Ga0126342_10006515_pt1 | contig 20723 bp, 18 predicted proteins | sample Cyp1metagenome_FD_92528 | JGI IMG/M metagenome (GOLD analysis project Ga0126342, IMG submission 92528) | Coral microbial communities from Lord Howe Island, Old Settlement Bay, Australia - Cyphastrea 1 metagenome | ecosystem: Host-associated > Invertebrates > Cnidaria > Coral ...
GCAGTACAGATACAACAATGGCAAAGACCTTTGGACAGCTGTGCCACATGTCCTGAAGCACATCAGAAATGCCTGAGTGCAAAACAGCCCGCGTCTTTACGGGCGGCGTTACCTTGTTTTTGGATATCTTCGGACATGCTCCTGGCGCTACTGGCTGGTGGTTTCACAATGTTTCACATATGATCAACAGTTATCAACCATATTTGGGGTGATGATTCCCAAGTTCCAAGGAACATTTTTAGGCGGTGAAACCAAGAATCAGATGGCCAGGTTTCCCGCGAGTGTTTAAAAGTGTGTGTTGGAGTCGGAGCATGTGCAGGATTACTGTATCCAATCCAATATCTCCTTTCTGTATAGCATTATACTATATGAATATATAATAATATATATATATGATGATGATGATGATGATGATGATGATGATGATGGTGATGATGATGATGATGATATTCTGATATACATCATTACCACATATACATACATACATGTGTATATTACACACATATATATATACATATATATACATATATGTGTAATATATGTGACTACGTATGTTGACTGGAACAAAGGATCAGTCTCCTGTAGCTTTCTCCCTGGTCAACCGTTTTGTTTTTTGGCTGCGAGGTAACCTCCTCAGTCTGGTTCGCTCAATGCTCAATCTCGGCCACCGTGGACACCATGAGTGGGGGGCCCACTGAGCCAGTTATGATATGAGAACTGCACCATCTACCCGGCCTGGTTATGACTAACAGGGCTAGCCATGGTTATGGTATAGATGGCCCTAATCGAAATAGAATGAAATAGATGGTAAACACCGTTCTTAATAGCCATGGTGGATCTTTCCATGGCAAACTGTTAGTCATAACCAGATGGTATATTTTTGGGCGAGTATGCATCTATGGGGGTTCACCAAGCTGGTTGCCGGCCCGTTGCCGGCGCGATGACGAGGGCTGTCAAAAAAACATGTTGAGTTCATCCTAAATGTGCCATGGTCAAGTTACTCTCTGGATATGACTAACAGTTTGCCATGGAAAGATCCACGATGGCTATTAAGAACGGTGTTTACCATCTATTTCATTCTATTTCGATTAGGGCCATGGCTTAACCATGGCGAGCCCTGTTCGTCATAACCAAACTGTACTTGCGGAAGATGTTTCCATAGAGGAACGGTCATCCTCCTGTTGTTATAGTGCTACTGGTGGAATCATGTGGAATCCCTAATGAATCATGGTGGGAGAACCACGAGAACCACACTATCTTAGTGAACTTCACCAGGTGGGGCAGAAATGTCACGGTGCCATGGTGAAAATCATGATTGACGATGTCCATGCTTGGTTTGTTCAGCATCACATCAATGAATCAGATAGATTCAGATGGTATAACTCAGTGCAAGCCTGTAAGACACTGTCAGATAGATTCAGATAGATTTCCCCCCCATCCCCGAAATGTCACCGTGGGATACCATGGGATTTTCGTCAAGATCGCTCCACCGAGGAGGCTATGGCTATGAGTTGTAGCGGCCTGAGCGGCATTGAAAACCCGGGGTTTTCCCATGGGGTTTTACCATGAAATGCCATGTTTGATGACACCGTAGGCAGAAAAACATGAGTACATAATAGTACATATACCTTTTTGCAATCCTCTCTCTCTCTGTATATATATATATGTTTAAATGAATGGTTGTGAATAGTTAAATGATTGAATCGTTGGAAAAATCTTGGCCCAAAATCCGAAATCACTCCCTGACTGGCCAAGGCTTCATTTGGAGCACACCTACGCCGCCTTCCTCTGGCGCCCATTTTCTCAGAAGCTCTTTGAGGCGTTGGATCAAGTGGGTCGTTCGGTCCCTGGGATAAACTGGGAAAAAGCCCTTTTTTCATGGGGAACAGATGGGAATATGATGATAAACCCTCACATTTTGGTTGCCTGAGTTTCAGAGAAGTCAATCGGCTTTCAAAACTGAGCTCCCCTGAGGCAAATTATGAAGTTTGGATTCTTGTTTGCGAAAGTTTTAGCTATCAAGACCGCCCAGATCTAGCCAGCATACGTCACGAAGTCTCACCACACCTTGAATTGCTCGAATTCTGCAAATCATGAGACAAAGTATCCAAACGTGCGGGATTTGATTGCCATTTTCATGTATCTACATAATTAATGCTGGTAAGGGGAATCAATTCGACATGGCCTTATTCAATCTTATTTCAGGCTGGTGAATGGTTTTTGTATCCAGAGATATTTCCCATTACTGCAATACTGTACCCATTATATATATAATATGTATATACATAAAACAGTACATCTTTAATACACATATACAGTATCCAGTAATATATCCGAGAAATCTCAACTTTTAGTGCCTTAACTCCCAAAGATATCTGGAAGACGCCGGTACAGGCTGCAGCACCAGGAGGGGATGTGGGAGGGAAATTCCTGTAGAAATCCAATAGAAAATGATGATGAAAATCCAACATCAATGTCAATGCGTAAACTTGGCTTTGAACTCTTGGACTTTTTGTCGTTTTTTTTTAAGACGACATGATTTTTTTAGCATGTGAACTCGAAGAGTTTCTGGAGTGTTGGAAGGCTGTGTGCATCTAATTGTCCTGGTGTTGATTGAGAATCTGCATGTGATCACCCTCTAACAATGCTTCGCTTTATCCCTGTTCTTCGATGAGGAGAATCTTTCGTGCCTTGGCACTTTCCGATATGACTCCAGAATTTCGAAGAGCAACAGCTCCAGAACAAACAGATATACCCACTGGTAAACATACAAAAAGCTATTGAAAATGGCCATTTATAGTTGATATTCCCATTAAAAATGGTGATTTTCCATTGCTATGTTAGTTTACCAGAGGGTATCATATTTATGATTCACAGTAATCAACAATCATCAACATCAATCAACATTAATCGACAGTATGAATAATCAACAATTAATCAACATTAATCAACTAATCATCAAGCATCATCGACAATCATCAATAATCTACATTCCGGGAAGGCTAGGAAAGGGAGGCAGGTGCTTTTCCAGTGAGGAGTTTCTCTTGAAGATGCATGGCTACGGGGTGCGGAGACCTAGCGAATCGACTGGTGGAACGGCTGAAAGGTACCTGAAAATGGAGGAGTGGTTGGCCGATGGCAATTTCGATAGGGAAACGGATGATCTTGGGATTTTGGGCGCTATTTTTGGACGGCGAGTCTGTTGGTCGGTTGGTGGTGGTTGAGGAATCTCTCAGCAATCGGGCTCGTTTCAGCCAGTTTCAACTAGACTCGTTCCAGTCATCAATTCTGCTCTAAAAACCCATGGCGGAAGAAAAAGAGCAGAGTGCCGGAGTGTTCGCCCTTTTGGTGACCTTGAAGATCCTGGGTGTCCTCCTCTCTCTGTACCTCTTCCTCTTTGGTCTTGACTTGATGGGTGGCTCCTTCAGTGCGCTTGGCAGCAAAGGGGCTGGAAATTTGTTCACCTTCTCGGACAATCCTATTGCAGGCTCGACCTGTTGGACCTGGGGGCTGGAAAATGACATCACTGTTAAAATAGACAGTATACAGATGATGTGTTGGAGTTGGGGAAGGAACTATGCCAAAGAATACATAAAAAGTCAGATGAGTGATGAGTGAATTACTATCACTTATCCAGTTATCCATAATATTATATATATTATATATATATATATATTATACACATAATATACATATAACTCAATATATGACCAAATAAAAAGGGAGAAAAAGACCAACACCTGGGAATATGGAGTGAAAACCCAGCCATAATATCCGTGATAAATCGAGGAATCCTCCCAGAGAATTTCCAAACCAACAAAAAAACAGACCAAAAAAACCTACTGAAATAGTGATGCTTGACTTTTGTATCTCTTTTGTGGGGTTACTATCTATCTATCTATCTATCTATATATATATAACTAAATCTGTCTTTTGATATTTAGACGTTCAAGAGCAGGCCTCATGGTGGGCATCTTGGCGACAGTTTTGGTCCAAAGTTCCTCCACCAGCACCAGCATCGTGGTCGGCTTGGTGGGCGCGGATGTGCTTTCTGTGACCCAGGCGATTCCCATTATCATGGGAGCCAATATCGGCACGTCGGTGACCAATAGCATCGTAGCACGGCGATGATGGAGATGACATAGGATTTGGGGGGATGACATGGGGGGCTGGTTAAATGATGATGAATGGGATGAGTTAAGATTGAAACAACATATGACATGGGACAAGGATTCTAAGGATGTTTTTTTTTGCTTTTTGGGAGGCATTACCTGCAACAATTGGGGGTTCAACTGGCAAGAATGCAGGGCACCCTGCTGATTCAAACACCGAAGAAAAATAGGAGTTCAACGAAAGTATGATGGGATATTATATAGAGTGGGATATAATGGAATATATTGGAATATAATGAAAATATATAGATTATATCATACATGAATATTATACAATATAACAGTGAACATGTAACCAATTTTTCAATGTAGAAGGTGTTTGGGTTTTAGGGGATGGGTCCCAACCTTGGGGCTCCTGTCTGCACGAGATTTTCGCTCGAGCGATTTATGGACGTTTATCCCGCTCAAATATGGTACTACAATGTATTAGAGATGAACACTCATGTATCAATAGGAATAAAAAAGGATCCTAAAATGGAGGTACGTAAACGTACCATATTTTTGGCCATTATATATGGATTATATGGTAGGTAGCTCCAATTTAGGTCCCTGAAATGGCCATTGAATGCAGAAACTATTCTCATATTCACCAAGTATACATGTGTACAAGAAGCTAGTTATACGTATATACGTATGTATATGCTCGCGGCGGGAAACAGTACGTGTGTGTTTCTGTTTTTTGTGCTTGGGGTATGAGGTTGGGAAGGGATGGGTGGGGCAAAAAAAAGTCATCCGCACTTACACACCTAAAACTCAATCTGTACCTGGTTGGTGGTTTGGAACATTTTTTATTTTCCATATATTGGGAATAATCATCCCAACTGGCTTTCATATATTTCAGAGGGGTTGAAACCACCAACCAGTGTACGATATTGGAAGATTGATCGATACTGCAACTGCTTCCAGGTTCTGATCCACCTTGCACGCTCCATCCGAAGGATACACTTCCTCGCTGATTTGGGCGTGTTTGGAAGCGGGCCCAACCCAATCCTGTGTGCTTGATAGAACTGCTCCAAAATCTTAAAAACAGCCCCAGGAAAGTTGGGCAAAGATTTCTGCAACAAGCTCTTCTAAAGACGCACAGAGAGAAAGAAGACAGGCATGGCAAAACAACATGTCTAGTTTCTGATGGGGCACCTGCCTATGGAAACGGAAGCATCTGGACGTCTTCCACGGTTCATGGGCCCAATTGGAGACCAGGCAAAACGAGTCCTGGGTCACGGAGACCTTCTGATGTATGTTAGGCATAATTAATGAATTTTCCTCATTTGTCACTATTTGTTTCTTATTTTTCCATATGTTTCCATATTTTCTACTATTTTTGCTAGGTTTCTTTGCTTTTCACTTGTTTTCCCTTTTTACTATGTCCACTTCGTTGTCTTTATTTTGGCACGTTTTCTTCTCCTATTTTTCCGTAGTTTTCCTGTTTTTAAACTAGTTTCCCCTATCTTCTAGCTTTCACTATTTTTCCTTATCTATTTTCGACATGTTTCTTCATTTTTTGATAATGTTTTATTATTCTTATTGTCTCTTAAAAGCCAAGAATTGAATGTGTCTGCAAATGCTACTCTTGGTGGATGGTTTTGATTGGTTGCCAAATCTTCCAGGGATAGCACAGTAAGCAGCACTTGCTATCAGGAGGAACGCACTAAAAGAGAATTATGAGCGGAACAACGGGTGAATACTAACATTGCAGTTGGGGTGCTTGGTTTCTTAAAGAATGACCACCGCCCACACAAGAAGTAAACGGGAAAACCGGTAATTGATGAACGCTGAAGTGGCAAATAGTGGGGTCTCCTTGGGTGTCCCGTGGTGCCAAAGGAGGGCCCACCAAGTACCACTTCAGCGTTCATCCATCAACTTCTTGTCTTTGTAAGTGTTTTTTTGCATGGGGAACGCGAAGCGACCCCAATTTCTATGTTAGCATTCACCAGTGTATTTCTGCTCACCTGCAGTTCTTGTGCGGGTTGCCTTTTTGGCTGCAGGGGGAAGGCCAAGCATCCCCTATGTGCTATGGTAGCATCTACCATGCTTTTAATTGTGCTATAGATCACACGGCTTCCACCTTTTTTTGGGCGTAGATAGTAACATGTCTGGATGCTAAGTTTGTCGACTTCACCTGGTGTGGTTGTTGTAGATCACAAGACTTCTTGATGCTTGGTTGCCACGTTTGCGGTGTTTGTTGTGGGGGTTTGTTCTAGATTCCAAGATGTTTTGATGCCTGATTGACGCGTTTGTGGATTCCGTCTACATTTTTTGTTGGTCGGTCGCGGGATATTCCACCAGGTGAAGGAACATCGGTTGCCAGGTTAGCATTGTAATTGCTTTCGACGATGTGTAGATTTCAGGTAGAACTAAAAAGACTACTCTTTCCGGGTTAGCAGCTAGCAGGAGTGTCCACTGGAATTCAGGTTTGACTTGTCAGGTGTGGCTTGTTTTCAGGTGTGACAGCAAGGACGTCGCCATCCTACTGTCGGTATCTTGCTTCTTTTTTCCTCTGGATTTGATTGCTATGTTTTCCGGAGGTAATGACCAAGCATGGAAAGAGCCACCCCAAAGTCTCAACACAGGGATGGCAAAGAATATCACAGAAAATCCATGGCCGGTGCCAGACAGTCAATATGTGATTTGAAAACATTGGTGAGTCGACTCTAAGTCGCGTCAAGCGATTGAGATGCCCCGAAGTCGGAACACAGGGTGTTTTTTCTGCCATTTCGAGCTGCCCAAATTTTAAGGACTCGTCATTGAAGCGAGCTGTTTACCACCCAAACATCGCTTAAACGCAGTGTTTTTTTTTGTATTTTTCAACCTTTCCTCCATTTTTTCCAATGGACTTGCCACAAATCTAACCACCAACGTGGTGGCTTACATGGAGAAGACAAACCACGCAGCAAACCACGTACGTATACATATATATATAATATACATATAATATATATAGTATATATTATATATAATATATATATATATATTATATAATATATATAATATATATAATATATATAATATATATAATATATATAATATAATATGTATACTGTGTACATATAATATATATTGACTTATATACGTATTAATACAAGTCTGTGTAGATGTGTATGTAATTGTATGCATATGTATATGTAAATGTATACACATATGATGTTCATGTTTATATGTATATATATATATATACTGTATATATACTCATAGTTTTTTAGATATATGGAGGGTTGATGTACAGCACATAGATTGAGACTCATTGTATATACGTATCATTGCCCATGAGATGGTTTGTATACGCGCTAACATATTTTCAGTATTTCCGTCAGGATTCTCCTCACATCAGGTCAGCATGGCTCATGCAGGGGACCGCCTGGAATTGGAACGTGCTTTCTCGGGGGCGACGGTGCATGACATGTTTAACATGTTGTCGGTCTTGACCCTGTTGCCCCTGGAAATCATCATCTCGGCCATTACCGGAGAAGGAGGTTTGCTGTATTTCATCTCCAAAGGGCTGACTGATGCGATTATTGGAGGCGGTGGAGAATCTGACTTGTGACCTGCTGGAAAATCGATCGATCTTTTTTGGGCTCGATAAAAATGGGTCTTTTTGCTGGGGAGAACTAGCGGGAGATCTGAAAAACTTCACATAATTATGGAAATGGCGTTATGGGTAAATCATCTATAAATCCTCTATAAACTGTTTTTTTCCATCTTTCTGTCTTCAAGTACCAGTACGGGATCCTTTTTTGGCCATGGGTTTTTCCACATGTTTCCCCTTTTCCCCAGCGCCATTCAAGGCGTTTTCCGTCGCCCACCAAAGAGATCGTCAGCCCTTTCACCAAGCTCTTCCTGTCGAAGGATAAGAACACCATCAAGGCCCTCTCCTTCGGCGCGCCCGAGGCGCTGAGTTGTGGCAGCGACTGCACCAAATACTGCGCCTGGGCAGCGACAATAGAGATATGGGGATGGGTCAAAACCCTATCCCCCTGGTGAACATCAAAATAGCTGGTAAATGGATGGTCATTCCCTAAAAATGGTATTAATAGGTATTGACCCATACCCATATTGATATAGAATGATATAGATCAGTTTGATAGGGGACTAGCTTAATTATTGTAATTTTACTAGCAGTTTAACCAATGTTTATTCATCAGATATAGATCCGTTTCCGTTCAAAATAGATGGGACTAGCTTAATTTCACCAGCCAACGGATTTAATCAATCGGAACAAGGATTTAGGAAGTGCATGATGGATTTAGGCTTGCAAGAAAACCAGGTAGTCGGAAACTGGTGATACACCCATGGGGGTTCTGCCAATTATCAATCCATACGACCCAGGTGTCTCTTCAGACATGAGCAAGGCATGGAAAAAAGTGGCAAAGGAGGCCTACGCGTCTTTCTTGGTTGCTTGCAGTGGCACCACGACATGTGATTCGGGCACTTGTTACACCAATGCGGGAGAATCCTGGGGCAGAATTTGCTGTTTTTTTTTTTGTGTTGTATATGACTTCAAAAATCCTGATGTGTTTGCATTAGTCTATGAAATTTATTGTCGCTGAAGTGCGTTGATAAACCATGAGTGGGGAATTCGCCATAGGAACATCTTTAAACTAGTACAGTACTTTTCTGTTGCCCATTTCAAAACATGCTAAAATCCTTCAGGAATTTTTCGACGAGAACATCAAGACTGGAAGGACCATAAAAGGTGGTTTCCTGAAAGACGCAGGTGATGTGGCAGGTGACGCTGGGTGACCAAAAACCCGCTGGGATATGGTTTAGGAAAGATGGCACCTATCCCATCCAAGGATACTAGTGGGTTGATAGGTCTCCATATGATAGGTTGTACTAATCCCCAATCAAGGCTATAGAAACTATATGTAACTATAGTATACCCCCCAATCACACGCAATCAACCACCAATTATCAACTGTGCCACCATATGTTTGATGGTTAAAACTTTAATAACCTTGTAAAATAGTGATTAAAACACGGTAATATAGATCTCCAACTAGCTTTTCTAAAACTACATATCACCTTTTTTGCTTGGTTTCAAACCTATCTAAATATTCTATTTCTGCGGGTTTTTTTCGAGCATTCGAGTGGTTGGGTCAGGTGGCATCATTGGATTGATCCTGTCACTGCTGGTCCTTTGTGGTGCGTTGATCGTCATGGTGAAGCTTCTGCACAGCCTGGTGATGGGCCAGGCGAAGAAGGTCATCATGAAGGCCGCGCAACGCCGTTACGCGTGAAGCGGGACCGGCTCGTCACTAACGGATGGGACCGAGAAAAACCGACCGGTTTCCATCGCTGGGACTGATGGATGATGGATAAGTTGATCAAATCCCCCAAGATTTGATGCTAATTTCCATCGCTTTTGTGCTGGGAATTGCTGGAAACCAAAGTTATGGGGGTACCGTACGAGTCATCATCCAGTCGTCATGACCATTGAAACCATGTTGAAACCTATGGTGATTTAGGGATCCCCCATGACGTCTAGTCGAACCCCCCATATGGTTATTAAAAACTCCAAAGCGCCGAAATCGCACCCAAAGTCATGGCTGATTTTTTTTTACTGGATGTTTATTCCTCCAAATATGGTAATGTCATAGGTTTTGAACATTATTGGGGAAAGATGAGAATCATATGGAAAGAAATGGAGGTTCAAGCTTGCCAAAAATGTATGTATAATGACTTATAATGGGGATACAGCAGAAAGTCATGGGCGAATTTGACGGTAAGTTTCCATCCATTTGGGATAAAAACACCAGCCAAAGAGTTTATTGTGATATCATGGGTAATTATATGGGATCTTTTTTAGCAACGCTATCTGATACCCTGTTTGTCTCCCTATACTTTATATATATCAAGGCAGGAAAACGTTGCTAAAAAGCTATGGACACCTGTCATTTATTGAGTGAGAATAATAAGACAATTTGTACAGAAAAAAGTGAAAGGTGTTTTTGCCCGCTTTGTTCAGGTTCCAGTGCAATTCAGTTGTACGTACTTGTAGCGTTCGTTTCATGACAGATCCAGTAAAACTCTTCCCGTCGGCTGGTTTCCAAGATCTCACCCCCACATGTGCCACAGGGAACTCAGATGAACGACTACTTGGCCATCTTGGTTGGTCTGGGCATCACCATCATTGTACAGTCCAGTTCTGTTACGACCTCGGCTCTCACTCCCTTGGTTGGCATTGGCGTTTTGCCGGTGCACAAAATGCTGCCCATGACGCTGGGAGCCAACATCGGCACGACCTTCACCAGCATGTTTGCGGCCTTGGCGGTGATGAAGTATGGCAGTCACTCTCGATCAAAAACCCATCCAAAATCCCTAGATTTTGTGATTTTGATTTATGGGATTAGATGGGATTAGATGTAGTTTACATAATAACCATACATATCCATACATAACCTCCTTATCGAATCTTATCGAAGTAAAACTCTGTAGCTTAAATCGGGGATTTTGAAAAACACCGGCCGAGGTTTACAGATCGCTTTCTGCCACCTGCTGTTCAACTTGACGGGCATCTGGTGGCTTCAAAAACATCGTTTTCGTTTCCACCAGGTTTCCACTTGTTGTTTTCCAGCATCAATGGCCATTCATATGCCATTCATATGCTTTTCATATGCCATTCATATGCCATTCATAGGCCATTAAATGGATGATGAGATCCATTGATCCAAAAACAACGACTCACTTTTTTGTTTTTTGAAAAGGGCGAAGATGCGCATGGATTCCAGGTATTTTGATCTGGTTCCCAGTGCCTGTGATGCGCCGCGTAGTGCTGCGAGCTGCATGCACATTGGGTTTCTATGCCTCATACTGGAGGTTGGTGCCACTGATCTACATCTTGGTGATGCGCCGGTGGTTTCAGTCACATTTTTTTTTTCAAGCCCCAATTTTTGACGCAGAAGTAACATCCAATTTGAAATGGCTGGACTTTGATCCTTTTACATCACTTTTTGGGGTTGCTGTAAATATTTAGGCCTGATTTTTCGTTCGGATGATGAATGGTGGGAAGCCTCGTCATTCCTTTTTTGACTCAGTCGGATGTGGGGTTCCCTTTTGTAGCCCAATCATTGGGATGATTTCGATTTCCGCGAGGAACTCCACCAAGAAAAACCATGACTGGGATCCTATGGGTTCCTATAAAAATGTCCTTTCCCCTCTGATAATCGAACATGGTTTGCGACACATCATCCATTGATGATTTTCAGAACTAGAAACCTCCATGGCTAGTTTTTTGGGATTTCCAGCCTGCCACGTTTGATGACATCCCTATTCATATTCCATGAATATGCCATCATGGTTATATTCCCATCAGTATCCCAGCATTATCATGCATTATCCGATTATATTCCACTAAATGCTGGTTAAATCATTATTTTCTGATTCAATGATGGTGGTATTGCCATTGCCATTTTATGATGCCATCATTCTCCCATTTCCACAAAAAAAAACCACTGGCAGGTCATGTTTGTGGCAGTGCCTGGTATTTGCTTATTGATCTCTTTGCTCTACAGCGCCAGTGTGGCAGGTGGAGTCGTAGTGACACTCCTGTTTCTGGGGGCTGTGGCAGGGCTCATTTTCTGGTGGGTCAAGCTGGGTGGCTGCTACAAAGTGGTGAGCCTTGAGGACGTTTTTTCAGTGCTCCAAAAACCGGGCAGGGCATGGGAAGGGAAGATGAGTGGCCGAACTATTCTTAGCGAATTTTGATCATTTACCCAGACACTTGGATTTATATAAGCTGAAGGTGAGTTGTCAATTTCCATATCTGTTGATCCACGCCACCAGGGGAATCCACCAGGTTTTTTTTTGGGCGGAAGGCTCGGAGGGGCCGGAGGAGCCTTTTAAGCAAATCCAAGCATAGTATTGAGAATCGTTATATTCCATGATAATTTGAATCACACGAATTAAAGCGTATCATTTTTTAGTGTTATGAACTTTCCAGTGTCAAAGTACACAGATTCGGATCTTCATCAATGGATTGGTTGATAGCCAGTTGTACTATGATACGTAAATTCCTTAACGAGAACTTGTACTTGAATGATAACTAGATCATATGACATATGGGACAAGCATGTGCAGTTTATCCTTGATATAACAAATAATGATATAACAAATAATCGCTTGTACTTTAAGACTCTTTAATATACATAGTTGAATATCGTTGATATCCAGTTGTACTTCAAGAATCTTTACTTTACTACTTAACAATTGGTTGTTTTTATTATTATTATTGTTATGTTTTCTGGTAACTTGTAATAATCATGTGTACTTAATAATATGTGTATATATATATATGAATATATATGAATACATTTGATATTTATGCGTACTTTGACAATCGTCAAGTTTATGCAATAGTCATGTGTCGTGCAATAATATTTGATCTTCAATGGCAGGAAAATAATGGTTCATACGTTGAAACATCTTCAGTATACTCAGCAAACATATAAATGGGGATCTTACTAGCCAGGAGGTACCAAAAATGCCACAAGATTCTTGAGTATAGAAATACCGAAATAGAATATGGTGAATCAGATTTTTTTATCATCTATTTCTACAGGCCATGGCTTCAATAGTTAAATCACCAGAGGGTAAATGATGATCTTACTTGTCAGCCACAAGTTTCTATTTCTCCAATCTTTTTATTGGCAGGAGAGGGAGGCGCGAAAGGCAGAGATGGAGCAGGAGATGGGCCAGGTGTGGTGGTAAGGATCAATCGGAGTGGGGGATCCCTGAAAACTTCGAAACATTTGGTGAGTGCGGTGGATTAAGTATCTGGACATATCATGACATATCATGACATAATGTCTTGCAGTTTATGTGAATATTTTTACTGGGAGTACCCTGCAGCTTCAATTAACAGTTCGACCCTGAACATAGTCCTAATCTTTAGTGGAAAGTCATCTTCTAACCCTGGCAGGGTGTGAATTTTGGGGACTGGAAACCATGAATAGATGATAATAGATGGATAATAGATGGCTAAATTTTGATGGCCATTTTGATGGTGAATCCAGAATGTCTCTCCCCCGACCAGGTCAAGGATCAATGCCTGGCGACCGCCGAAGCAGATGGTCAAACGGCCGAAGCGCCAAACGGATCTGCCGCCCCAGTGGAGGTTTGATGACGCGGAGGACAGACCTGCGGAGAGTGGATGAGTTGGCTGCAGGATGAGTTGGCTGAACAAAAATCTCGAAAAATCTCCGACTGAATCACTGGAACCAACGCTGGCAGTATGACTCAGCATGAGGAGATAGGGAAAACATTTTCAGACACATTTTCTCAATAGCCTCAGTTTTGAACCTCTTAGGCTCTTAGGCCTCTTAGGCTCTTAGGCTACTTAGGTGTGGCAGTTGGTTGCTCGCGCGCTTGCCGCGCTGAGCAGACAACCTGCAAAAACACTGCCACCCCCTTTTCTTATGACGATGAATCCATCCGTCCAGTACAGGAATTAATTAGCTTTAGTTTGTCTCCATTAATGCTAGAAGCATACAGTCGAACCATTCCTCAAAGGGGAAGGTCCCTCAAACAGAAACCTAGCATCGAAGTTGGAGCCCATCAGATTTGGCACTCGCGGATAGCCAAGCTCTTTGGACGCTTTGGAGAAGTGTCACTTTTGGCAGATTCACACCTGATCTGTTGGAGGAGAGCTTGGGAGACCGCTTGTTCCACATGAGGTAAAAAGTCCGCGCGGCTGATCTTTTTCTGCAGGGTAGCAGGTAGGGAGAACCGTAGGGCGCAGGCCTCGTTTTGAAGGCCAAAATGGGGATTTCAATCATCAAAGTTTTCTGCTTGCTGGTTTCAAACATTTGTTTTTTCCATTTATGGGGTGTCATCCTTCCCAACTGACTTTCATATTTTTCAAGATGGTGAAATCGCACCAGCAAGCAGTTGAGGTTGGCATTGCTCTCCACACTCGCGCTTCATCTTTGATCTGGAGATCTGGGGAAGGCAAGCCTTTGACAAGGAGAACCTAAGGCAGGAACTGCCCGCCCTCTTCCACCGTAAAAATGCCACGGAAGCAGTGGGCGAAACACCGCAGGAGCTTCTCTTCAAGCCAGCTGGAAGCTTGGTGACGAGGTTTTTTTTGCCAGTAGGTTCAACATGTTTCAACCATTGGTGGTTTGAAGAAAGGAAAATGGATCATGTTTTGAAGATTTTTGAAGTGACATTCATATTTTTGGTGGTGGTGAAGAGTCACTAAGCAGAACGTACCAGAACTTCAAGGACAAAGAGCTGTCTGTTGCGTGTTGCCTACGGACAAATCTCGTCAACTTTTTAACGCCTCAGGTTGAGATTTCTGAGAGGATGCAGTTGCGTCGGGAGACATGGATATGGATGATATGGGGATGGGGACGCTGTGACACAGTGAGGTTTGCCACTTTCTTCTCCCGCATGCCCATAAATGAGGTTGAACCATGAACAATGATGATTAACATGGATGAATCATCATGAAATTGGGATGGCATTACTAGATACCAAGATCTATCTAGGAAGCCACCGTCACATAGCTTTCAATTTCAAACAAAGTCTATGACGCAAGTGGTTTCACCATGCACCCCACGACCTGCGTGAGGTGAGTATGCTGTACTGGCGATGGTTGAGACACCTGGCCTGCGGTATTTCTTGCAGCAAGGCGAATTGCGGTGATTGAAAATGGTGATCATCCTGGTGAGTCGAGGGGAATGGATGAAACATGATGAAACGGGAAGATGCCCTTTGGGGCGTTGTTTTGGTGCTTCCTTGAGCAAATACTGGTGGCAAAATACCAGCATCACAGACTTAGATGAGAAGAAACTTTGGAAAACTAGGATGATTTGGGTGCAATTGCACTGGAAAACAGCATGATTCATGTTGAACATCATGGTACTTGTGGTTAAAGTATAATCTCAAGCAGTGATTGGACACATATGAGGATGGGTCAATACTCTTGGTACAACAACTGGGAGCATGGTTTTGATCCATACCTAGAATAGGTTTGCCTAAAAAAACAAAAATAATTACCCCAAACTTGTGATATTATGAGATTTATTATTTATTAGATTTATTAGTATATTTATGTATAATTTTAATCGGGGAAAATACATAAACATCCGAACAGCCCGGAAATCGTCGCGTTTTCATCATTTTTTGAGGTCAGTCTTTCTTTTTATTTGCTGAAATCTTGGCGTTTGCCACATGTCTACAATCATCGTGGTTTCCTTTGGTACTGCATTTCTATTGGGATTTATCAAAAATCTTTGTTTTATTGCAGGGGAGTTAAAATGCATGTTAAACACCCTCAAAAAACGTTACGTTTTTTGGATGGTTTTGCATTTCGTCACAGCGGCAGCACTTCTTTTCTCTTCAGACCAACTTGCGAACAGTCTTGGCAGTGATGTCGCAGACATCTGCATTCCTATAAATGTACCGCCATTCCTAAGACGTCTGTAGCATAACATCATGTGCGTGCAACAGAGTCCCTAAGCGTAAAAACATAAGCATCAAACAAAGTACTCGTACAGTAGACGTGTGCAACGTAACATGAAGTGTGTCCACCGAAGTACAGGAGACGTGTGCAACGTAACATGAAGTGTGTCCACCGAAGTAAGTCGAAGACAACGAAAACACAGGACGTTATTACACTCCCCCCACCCCCCCTCAACATATCACAACGCAAAAAAATGAAAAAAAAACACGCAAAAACGCCGGGCCGGTTTTCGGGCCGTAGGCATAAACATCCACATCACATTGTTGGTTACATACAGTGTTCCATTGTATAAATATCCCATGTCAGTCTTGTTTTCCCAACCCAATGTTTGTTGTCTAAATCCCCTATATGCGATTCCCCCAGATATCATATTGTTGAGATTATATATCCCTATACGTCCCCATGATATTCCCTGCATATCCCCATGGTAAATTGATTGGTTTTCTACCCATTACATCCCCCAATTTCACCGTAAAATGGATGGTTTGTTCCTTCAGTTTCCCTTGCAAAATGCCACTTGATCCATTATATCCATTACTAACCCTTCATTACTGTAACCACTATTGACCCATCAATTCCCAATCATTTCTCATATAATGGCTAATTTTCCCCTTAACCACTATTTACCCATAGAAATTCGTTCGGTTTTCCCCTTCAAAAACGCGACGTTCAACGCAGTGCCGCAGGTCTCGTCCCACGTGGCCGCTGTGGTGAGGGCATTTGCGAGTTTCCTGGCAGTTTTAAAACCCATGGAGGTTTGATCGATTTTAAAGGACATCCTAAGGATATAGTACCCTCTGGTAAATTAACATAGACCCTGGCAGATAGGGGTTGGAAGATTAGTCTCCATTAAAAATTGGTGATTTTCAGGGTCTATGTTTATTTACCAGAGGGTAAGTTAGCAAGGAGGTAATAATGATAACAAGGATAACCCGGTGTTTCTCCTGTGCTAGTAGTGATACAATGTGGGATATAGTTGGGGTATATTTTCCATCCCACTTGGGACGAAAAAAAATCCATGGGCTTTTCACCACGAGTACTTACCCCAAAAACAATATGGAGGTCTCCGAAAATGGGGGTACACAAAATGGATTGTTTATAATGGAAAATCCATCTATAAATGGATGATTTGGGGGTACCCCCATTTTAGGAAACCCCCCATATATAATAGTCTTGCCCTTATTCTGTACTCTTCAAACACTCCAGGTTCCCGGCTCCCATCATAGGTAGGTGGAGGTCCTATTGACCCCTCTTCCCATCATGTCCTGTGGCAGTGGAACTTCTTTCCCTACCACTGCTGCTGGGGATCGACGGTTCCCCTTCTTCCTCATCATCATCTCCCTCCAAGGAACGACGTCCTCGGTTTCCCTGCCACTGGCGATTTGCCATGAAACAACCAAAGGAGACAACCTAGATCGAGTCACGCTCCGCGCCACCAGCTATCGAAACCAGAGAGGCACCGAAGGAACTCAAAAACTCCACACCATGAGCAGACGCCTTTTTTGTCTGCACGGCACAACGTACGCAAACCCCTCGAGACCTAAAGGTGCAAAAGGGAAAAGCAAGTCAAATGAACATGGATATATAATGATATATACCAATTTCAGCTACTTTAACTACTTGTTTTAGATGGTGGAAAGATATTGAAGCAATGAGAAGATCTGGGTTCTTGATCCTAAATCGCCATGGTGAATTGTCGCTTTCCCAAGCTGTTGGGATCCCAGGTGTCTCCCACCTTTTCGTGGTCGTCTCTGCGAGTTGGAGGATAAGCCTCGCAAAGCACAGCGCTTGAAGGCGGTGATTCACTACATGATGGCTGAAACTGCTGGGCCCTCAGCTATCTGGTGACCTGGTGACCTGATCTGGTGACCTGGTGGTGACCTGGCGGTGACAAACCGAGGAAAGGGATCTACTGGACATGGAGCGATCCCTGAAAAGTTTGTGGTTGCGCTACAACCAGGGTACGGCTCCCGGTAGTTGATGAAAGGTTCAGGATGAGGTTTTCCTGGCCAGAAGAACATACGGATTTGTAACATGGATACATGATGATACATTTGTGTATAGAATTCTATAGATATGCAGATTTGTAGGTAGATTGGATTAGATTAGATCAAATTAGATCAGATTGGATCAGATCAGACCAGATTAGATCAGATTAGATCAGATTAGATCAGACTAGATCAGATTAGACCAGACTAGATCAGATTAGATCAAGTTAGATTTTGTTAGATTTCACAAGATAAGATTAGGGTAACTTTGGTTGGATTAGAATAGATGAGATTTGAATAGAGTAGTTTTCATTAGAGTAGATTAGAGTAGATTAGAGTCTCACTGATATAGATAAACAAGCATGTATATAATATATATTACATTATGTATATATATATAATAATTTATAATATGTAAACTGGCATATGGTTTTCAGAAGCACATCTTTCCACCCATCTCCAGAACTCCCCCAGCCTGGCCGTGTTTTTTTGAGGCGTCGACTATCCAGTTCTGGTTTTCCATGAAGGCCTTACACACGAGGCACCGAACTGACATCATGTGATCCTTCATCCTCACCTTCACATTTTGAGTTGAAGCAGTTGAAGCACTAAAAAGTGGAAGTTAGGACACTGCAGGTGATTTGTATAATTTTTTTTGTATAGTTATTTTTCATGATTTTTCCAAGCCTGCTTTGTCTACCACTCTGGAGCAGTCAGTCGGCCAGGCGCGAAGGCGCTTAGTGGAGGCCTCGGAGAACCGCCTCTGGTTTGCGCTGGTGCCGCGTTGGGGCCTTGTGGGGCTCGGGCTGAGCTGATGCGGTTGCGGGAAGCTTCCCATTGGGTGACTGAAAAAAGGGGCAAACATGGGGAATCATGGAATCAAGGCATCTGCTAAGATGGGAAGACCTGATTCGATAATGGATATAGATCAGAAACATCCAGAAACCCACATTCAAACTTCACCTGAGAAATAGGGACACCACAAGGCTTCAAAGAGATCCCTGACGAGTGGATGGAGGAGTCATCTCTGCGGGACGGTCACTGGGGGTTTCCATAAATGGTGGTACCGCAATAGCTGGATGGTTTATAGCGGAAAATCCATCTATAAATGGATGATTTAGGGGTACCCCGATTTCCGAAAAAACCTCCATATGAGAGGAATCGTGCAAGGATGTGGACAGATCGTGCTGGCGACTTGAAACATTTTGACCCAAACAGGCCATGTGCTCTATTTCTCATGACCGCCAAGAGATATACGTAACACTGTCGGTGCTTAAGATGTTCAAGCATGTTCAAGCCAGTCTTTTGCTTCCAATGACCTCCATATTAGAAGCTTCCCAAGAAGCCTAGATTTTCCATGCTTTTCCCAGATCAATCCATTAGAAATCAGTGATTCTCCGCCTTTTGGAGGCTTCTCGACAACGTGCCTCCGAATTCTCTGTAGGCTACCGTGCCATGACGTGGGAAAGCTTAGCAGCCGTCTTCATGGACCGACTCTGGGGATTGTCCCCAAATTTGGAACATCCCGGCCGATCATGGTCTCTCCAAATGGACCTCATATGACTCATAAGTATTTACCATTTTGAGACAAAGCAGAATCTCCATGGTTACTTGAATGATTAGTTAAGTTGGAGAACCCTTGCAGGAGACGAATGGTACTGTAGTAGAACGGGAAAACCATTGAATAACTGATTAGGCTATATTAGTTCCTGATCACGATTCAATCTATGATCTATCTATTCTATCCATGGAACCTAAACCGATATAAATAAACCTATCATAGCCATTCATCACCTACTGTATCCGTTAAGATTCGTCTGGTCGAGTTTGTTGTTTCTATAACCAAGGCGATGGCGTTCTGGTCCACTCTTCTTGGAACAAGCACTGGCAGGAGATGGAAAAAACACCAAAAGGGGTAAACTAACAGTTTGCGAACTGGAAAATCACTTTTTTTTTTTTAAATAAGATAATCATGAAAAATCGATGGGAAATCATTATTTGAATAGGATTATCGAACTATATATCTATAATATATATATATATATAAATGGTTCTTTGGTTTCCATAACAAACTACTTACTGGAGGGTAACAAGAAATGCATAGGGCGATACCCTTGGGCCATACCCTATCTATTGATATAGTTGTTAGCCTATCAACAGCTTAAGTTTACATGATTAATAACAAGGATCTAAGACGATGTAATCATCAAACATAGGGCCATTCCGGGCATTATTGACGAATGGATATGGGATTTGTCCTCAACTTGGGTATTGACTCTAACCATATGGTCATTTTGAAGAACATGATGATCACGCATTGACGTGTGTGGCGTTCCCACCCTTTTCAGACAACAAGCCAGGCAGCCATGTTCGGGGAGTTTGGTCACTACGAAAAAAAGAACGCTCCATGACACTATGGATCCATCTTTGAGTCTGAATGATGTGATTCTGGAATACAGATGAATACAGTTCAAAGATGTTCAGTTGCTAGTTGCTTTGTGTCAAACTCAGAGATGGCCGAATCCATGAGGCTTTAATTGGACATGAGCTATGCGTGCTCCCAAAGTTGTTATTTAAATGTGCACCCTGACGCTGATGACACAGTGGATTCTTCCCCATCCGAAAAGCGTCGGAAAAGGCGTCGGACAACGCCTATACAAGGTGGTGCCCCCTCAGTTATAAGATGGTTTATAACCCCATTAACTATAGTTATAAGTACCATAAACCATAGTTATTGGAGTTATGTGCACCAACTTAGCTAACGAACTGGGGTACCACCTTGTAGGATTTGACTACGCCATGACTTTGGACACGGATTCCTATTTCCCGGCCACCTTTGGTCTGACACTTGGAACCGGTGGCTTAAAAGCATCATGTAGGAAAGCGAATGACTGTAAAAGTGACTGTAAATCTAAAGGCCGTGATTTCGTAAATCATCCCCATGTAAATGAATATACCCAATATTACCATATATTGCCCAATTATAGTCGGGGACGCCTTGTAAGCAGAGACTGATCTGCTTACTGCATCTGCCAGAGGCCAAAATCAGGCAAATAAGAAATGACCTAAGTAAGGCCTAAGTACAAACACCTGTAGTAAGCA
>Ga0126342_10006516_pt1 | contig 20723 bp, 22 predicted proteins | sample Cyp1metagenome_FD_92528 | JGI IMG/M metagenome (GOLD analysis project Ga0126342, IMG submission 92528) | Coral microbial communities from Lord Howe Island, Old Settlement Bay, Australia - Cyphastrea 1 metagenome | ecosystem: Host-associated > Invertebrates > Cnidaria > Coral ...
AGAAGATATGCCAGGTAGAATGCCAGAAGATATGCCAGATTCAATGCCAGAAGATATGCCAGATAAACTGCCAGAAGATATGTCAGACAGAATGCCAGAAGATTTTCCAGTAACAAAACGTATCGATGTCATGGTGGGGATAACTCGAAGTAAAGTAATTTTTGTTGTTCTATTATTAATTCTTGTTGGGCCCTGGTTGTGTTCGATTCCATAATTGCGTTCCCCACATATTTCTCACCATTTACTCACTCTGTTCTATAATTGGTGTTCAATAATTAAGTCAGCTATGATTCTGTGTTCAACAGTTCTATATTTTTCCGGGGTCCCAGCAAGAGCACTCCTAATTTCCGTACTTTTGTACTCCTAATTTCGTTCTATAATTTATAATTAGGGCAACGCCTGTAACATGTTTCGAACCACCAGCTAAATCATTTGCTACATACCCATTATTAATCCCCATTTACTGCCAAAAAATATCGTCGTTTTGGATGGAGAATCCTCAGATTCATAGAGTCAAACAAATCCCTCATAGTTCAAGATAGTTAGCCACCGTCTCATCTAAATCTATATAGTTAGCTTCAAATCAAACAAAAAGTTCAAGATCCTTAAATCGCTATAGTTAGCTTCATATTTCCGCTTCATATTTCAGCTCTAGGCACTGGTCTGTTGCAAGTCTTTTTCCAGCTCTTCGGCGGAGCATTGCAGCGACCACTCGATGCTGCGCAGCAGCAACAAGCTGCGACAGGAACGACCTCAGCGACGTAGCGCCGTAGCGAGTCCCCCCGGGGGTGTTGGCAAACACGGTTTTCCGGTTGGGGCATCCAATGTTGACTAATAATATCATAATATCCATGTATTACTGTAATACCCATAGGTTCATAGATGTATGGGTATATCATATTATAATATTACTATCAATATAATTTATATGACTACGGATAATATGGAACTGCTCGTCCCAACAAAATATCTAAAATGACAATCAATAATAAATGATTGTGACTTATGCATTTTAAAGCATTTTGCGATGCAAAATGATGACATGTGGGTTTTTTATGTTCTTTCCAACAGAAGGGCAAAACATGTGGCGTGTGAACAATTTTCATTGCGCCGCCCGGTTAAGCAACACAACACCAAAATACCAAACATGATAAACATGTTTGAGTACAAAGTTCACCAAGGTTTCCAAAAGTAAACAAATGCCTCAAGCTGGGCGGTCAACACCAATACCCTCCGGCAATCAAACGTAGCAATGGACAACTCACCATGGATTGTCGCATCTTTTTCCAGCTATAAACCTCCATTTATAGAATATTTATAGCCCATAGGATCCATGGTGCTGCTATATATGGTAACATGGATCCCATCAATATACCCCCTTTATGTTAGCATATATACCAGCACCATGGATCCTATGGGATATAGGGGATTTCCCAGCCACGACCCCGGATGGTCCAACGTGTTTTCGTCCCAGGCGCAACGCTGTTCGCATTGACGCCACTGGGACCGAAGCTGCCAGAGGTAGTCCTGCGTGCGCGCCTCATCGGGGGCCTCCGGCGTCAGGCACCATATGGCACCATCCCCTCAAGTTGATGGTTATGGTTATACTATGGTTAAATAGTTGGTTACCTCAAGTAACTATGGTTGGTTACCTCATAGTATAACTATGGTTGTAACCATAACTATTACCTCAAGTTATACTATGGTTATACTTGATGTTTACCCTCTGGTAATTTAACATAATTTAACAGTTTGCTATTGAAAATGGTGATTTAGTTCGTGGATTTACCCATTGAAAATGGTGATTTTCCGTAGTTATGTTAGTTTACCAGAGGGTAATTAATGGTTAGTTAATGGTAATGGTAATGAGTATAATCGATTGTTGATGAATGGTAATGGTAATGATTATAATTCATGGGCAATGATGGTTAATGATGGTAATTAGTGGTGAGTGATTACTAATGCGGGTAAAACAATGTCATAAACCACCCATGACTGGGAATGGTTTCTACAACCATATGCAACCTACAAAAATGGTGATTTGGGGGGTGATTTTATTATTGTTTTGACTAAAGCATTGTTTCCGGGAACACAAAGGGCGTGTGGCCAAATATGTCTTGGCAGATGGGCCCCATGGGGCCCATGAATTGATCCATCGGCACGGTCGGTCATTCGGCACGAAATCCTATGGCCTATACCTATCAATATCGAAGGGCAATGGTCAAACAGGTACATGCAGCTAATACACCTTGGATGTGCAAGAATTTATTTTTCACGTCATTTGGCATGTCCTTTCGGAAAAAAAAACAAATTTCTAAATAGAAGTCTATGGTAATTATATATTATGCATGGTGTTTTCCATCCATCCATCTATGATCATCTATGGTACCTAACGTGGTAAACCCAATGCCATAAAGCTACCATGCGGGGATGGTTTATACAGCCGCCTGATTCAGCTCGCCCGCTGCTTCGGCCACAAAAGCCTGCAGGGTTCACCACTGGCGGGTAAATTTGCCATAAACGCTCAACATGTTTTTTTTTACATATGATTGATATAACATATATATATATATACATATTATTTTCGAGAAGGGAAAGTACTTCCAAAGCATCACATCATATCAAAGTCATATCTCTCTCCATTGTTGTCTTCATTTTTCGGGTTGCCATGTTGCTTTGTAGCAAAGCTGAACACCATTGAACTCCTGATTTCGCCAGAATGGATCGAGTTTGCCAATGCACCAGTCATAAAGGATGGAAATTGAGTTCTTGGATGTGGGCGAAACTTCTGGCAGCAGCATCAAAAACAAACCATGTGTGTTGAAAATATCCATTCATTCGCTATAACTAATGACTCTCAAAGATTCAAACTTCCAAAACCACCCCAAACTACCAGACACCCCTTCCCCCGCTAAAAAACGTTAGATTCATCATCAAGGTATATATATATATATGTGTGTGTGTCTACTATATAATACATGTTATATGCCTGTTTGTACTGATGTCTACTATATAGTACAGTTTACTTGGTTTGTATGCCTGTTAATTTACTGCTTATATTCCCCATTTCAACCATAGTAACCTATGTACTTGGAAAACAGTTACTATAATTATAGTAAACTGTACTATAATTTACATTCCCCATTTTATTTGGTTAAACCATAGCAACCGATGTCAACGCTCTCCATGGCGGCCTTGCGCTGTTCCTCCGCCTCTTCGAAGTCCTGGCGCGCCATCTCCATCGCTTTGCCTCGGCAGCCCAAAATCCACGGAGATCTGGTGGTTGCCTGCCGGTGAACCTAGAGGTTTTCATATGTATATATATATATATGCATGTGTATATATATATGTATGTTTATGTATATATATATATATATGTGCGTGTCTATATATATATAATATATACACATATTCAAATATTGGTCCCATATATATGTTATATATATATACATATGTGGTTCTAATATGAAGTACATTGATGTTTTACTAAGGGCACACTATTTAAATTTGACCATGTTGGCAGAGGTGTTCGTATGTTTCCATCCAATGTCTTTGAATCTAGAGGGAAAGTCTTAAGGGCTTTCAGAGCTCTTAGTGCTCCAAATGCATCTCATAATCATATCTAGAACATCATCTTCGGCCAATGAAGGCAGTTTCAGCGAGAGAGCATCATTGGATGATCCCTGAACAATAATGATTAAAATGGCCAGAAAGTGGATACTGTATGTAAACAACTTCATTGGCATAAGCTCTTCAAGTGTTTTTACCCTCTTTACTCATCCCTACCCCCTCTTGAATTCTCCTAAGTAGCGCTGGCTTAGTCTTGAATCTCTTCCTTGTTCAGGCTGAAGGGTGAATTGCATCTTCATCATTGATACCCTCGGGTCATTTCACAATGCCCTGGAAAATGACCCATTTGTAGATGATTGACTTGTGCATAAATTCAAACATGGCTATGGAAAAAGTCAACAAACTATAACTTATATATCTTGTCTTGTAGATTACATCTGAAATACATCTGAAAATTTACTTATCAAACATAGCAGCGGAAATCCATCATTTGTAATATTTGGAAATGATGTTCCCATCAAAACCCACATTTAGCGCAGGTTTTTCCAGCTTGCCACGTTTGATTACAGGAGGGAAAACCACCATTAACCATTGTTATTTATTTTTGGTATTCACTATCATTAACTATTATTCACAATTATTAAGTATACATAGTGCTCTTAATCTCATTGACTATTATTCAGGATTATAAACTATTATTACGATTTGTAAATAACCGTTCATGGCCGTGAACTTCCAATCACTGCCACAAATAGTTAACCATTCGCATCTTGGATAGGAATGGTTGTTTGGGCAGGGCAGCAGGTATATATATATATATATACCTCATATATCTGTTTCACCAAGTCATCATGCCTCCTCTCCTCTTGGACTCCTCCGTTGCCTTTCGCCAGGCCACGTTTCCTCTTGGCGGCCTCTGACTCGCCGAAAGCTTCTGAAGCTCGTCCCCGCCGACCATGGCCCTGACCATTGAGACGCTCCTGGGGTTTGGCGCGGAGAAGTTGGAAAATTTGGGGTTCATTGGATTGGTTTAAGGGAAAATCTACAGGAAACCCTCATTCTGAATGGGAAAAACCAATGGTTTCCTGTAGATTTTCCCTGAAACCACTGAGGGGCGGGGTCCTATCCCAAAAAAAAGGGGGGAACATCACAAGAATCACAGGTACCCTCCGGTATCATCACACGTGACAAGCTGGAAATCTTCCATCTAAAAATGTGATGTTCACTTTCCAATGGACAAATGGTGAATGAACCAAGATGAAAACCAACCTTGCAAATCAAGAAAGGTTACCCTCTGGTAAACTGCTACATAGCCAGCTAGTGAAAATGGCCATTTATAGTAGTTAGTTTTCCCATTAAACATGGTGATTTTCCCATTAAGAATTGTGAGTTTTCCCATTAAAATTGTTGAGTTTCCCATTAAACATGGTGAGTTTTCCCATTATTCGTGGTGGATCTTTCCATAGTTATGGTAAATTACCAGAGGCTACTCTCTGACCAAATCATCCCTTTCTGGGGTTTCGTAAATCTTATCCCACCGAAAAACGTGTTGGTGGAACATGTGCTATAGCTATCTATCCCATGGCAGATCCATGGTGCTGGTATATATGCTAACATAAAGGGGGTATATTGATGGGATCCATGTTACCATATATAGCATAATTACATGGATCCTATGGGTATAACTACCCATTAATTAAGTATCGACAACGATCTATAACTACCGACTACCACGACCATCGCAGGCTTCCAAGTCGTCATGGTCGTACTACCCAAACGATCGGCCAAGGCACCCAAAGGTCACCGCTAAACTTGGCCTTGGAAGTGCTGCCAAGCAGCTGCGATTTCACCAGTGGCCAAACTTGAAGAAAGGACACTTCATTGGACAAATGAAGTGTTTTTGCCCAGTAAACACCAATAAACCAATATAATCTATATCATAAACCATCAGAGTTTTTGAGGTATCTGTTTTTTAAACCAACACTAATATGTTCGGCAGTCCACAGCTAATTCCAAGGGCTACCGATGATACCACGAGAGGCTTATTCTGAGGAATCCTGATCTGAAAACTATTCACTCGCTCCAACTAACTACTGTATTTATGCCATGTTATGCCATCTGCCTATCAGTCCATCATAGTCCATCCATTTTTGTGAAAGGATCACATCTATCCATGCTTTGATCTGGCAAAAAAAATCAAAAAAGGTAAATCTCCTCACCCAAATGCGCCATGTTTGGAAAAATTACCCTCTGGTAATTTACCATAACTATTGAAAATCACAATTTATAGTGAATTTTCCCATGGAACGTGGTGATGTTCCATAGCTATGTCAGTTTACCAGAGGGTACCAACATTTACCCCCCAAAAAATGTGCCAAATGCGGGTTAGCTCCCCTCAAACCGATGCACTTTCTCACCATTTTCCCGATGAAGCCGACGTTCTTTGGGGGGCCTTTTCAGACACATCCAAAACATCCAAAGCTTCATATCGTCGGTAATATGCCATTACATCAATGCAAATAAGTACAACTATATATATATTATTATTGCTAATTATATATATAATTACATTATACATATAGAAATTATAAATACTGATGCTAGGTTACTAGTTATGTGATATGATGTGATATGTGATGATATATGCATATCATGATATTTTATCGCCATGATATCCATGATGGTTGGTTGTCCCAACCCTGGCATCCCCAGCTCCGCTGTCCCGTTGGCTTTCGAGCTGCGACCTTCCGGGCTTCGTTCAGAGCCCCATCCAGATCCACGGTCCTAAGGCGCGAGGGTCAACGTAGAAATCAACAGGTCAAACAATGGGAACAAAAGCATACAGGAATTACCCTCTGGTTATGTCAAAATAGCTATTGAAAATGGCCATGTATAGTGGATTTTTCCCATTAAACATGGTGATTTTCCATAGCTATGTTAAATTACCAGAGGGTAAGTGGCCCAAGAAAAGGGTATGCATGGTCATTTTCTGCAAATCGAACTAACCTCCTGGAATTTGTTGCAGCACAGCGTATCTCCATGGTTGATTGAATAAATGTGACCATAACCTGCTGGTGATTACCGTTGCAAACATTTCATCTCCAGCAAAGTCCCGAAGGACTCTTAGCACAGCATAACAGGACCTAGGTATCTTCAGCTTCTAGGGTATAGGTCAGGTTTGATACGAGCATCTCAAGTCGGGAGAATGAGCGGACCCACTGGCCATCATTGGAGGCTATGGTAGGCTATCAGCTACATTCGAGTTTGGATTTTTGTGTAGTTCTCCCGTGCCGTTTTCCACTAAATTTCAACCCAGAGCTACAATTTAATGACCGCTTCGTTGATCCAAGTGGATGAGAGCGGCATTTGCAGAAAAAACAACTGCAAAATGGGTTTCACCTGTTTCAATCGGAATCATGATTGTTATTTTTTATGTAAGTCAATTTTTGTCCATCCAAATGAATGGTTTTTGTGAAATAGAATCCTGATGAATCCTGAGTTGGCATTCCAATAACAAGTGGTGTCAACTCTTTGGCAAGGCACTGATCCTCCCGAATGTACAGCAATAGTCGCCTGTGCCACCACGAACGCATCCCACAACAACAGCCAGCTGCGAAACTGATGAAATGTATGGAGTCATGTCTTCCAAATGAGAATTGAGAAAGAACATCTGTCTAAAGTCTAAAGTCATCACACAGAAGCCCACTTCAAAGACTTTGAATGCCTAAAAAGAATAAAGATTATATAATTAGTTAAAGTCAATAGAGAATCGGCCTTCCAACTCCCGTTTCAAGAAGGGAAGGCTATACAGCGCCTGGGGTCCGGCATCCCCTTGGTTACTTTTTCGCCCGTTTCGGTGGTCTCCGGCGCAGCTGCTGGGGTCCCTTTCAAAATGCGCGACCTCACGAGCTGGCTCCAGATGTGCCAAATCATCCAATTTCTGGGGTTGAGAATAGGATATAATGGGTTGATATGGGGATATGGCTCAATCATTTGAGAATGTTTGAGAGTCTTTCAGCATGTTCGAGCCCCACATGAGAGATGGGAGACCTACAACTTGGAGCTCGTGGAGTTTGGGATTTAAATTTGGGGGAGGATGCGGGACGCCTGAAGAATTGGTCGAAATTCGTGCTCCTCTAAGCTTCACATGGGTTCTAAACACTTTCGACCAACCAAGGACATTCAGGTGAGGGAGATACCACCGGGAGCTGAGGTTGGGGACTGTGGGGCTCCATGGGGTGCCAACAAAATCAATGAACATCAGGTTTCCCTTGTGTTCCATACAGGAAACCATCTCAGAATGGTGAAGATTGGTCGCCCATCATATCATGATCAGGTGCTGTTCATTGTTGAAACTGCTGGTGTCCCTTGTCTTTGACGAGGTCTGACTGGTCAAGCTGCGAACACAACACAACTAATCCTTCCCTGACTCCCGGGATCCGCCAATCTCGACAAGGCACTCCAGCTCTTCTGAGATTTGGTTCACCTTAGAGACACCCAAATCTGTCCACAAATTGGGTCACATCCAATATATCCATGCACTTCGGCCTGAAATCCTGAAAGTCCCTGGTGGAATGTTGATCCAGGGCACCAAAAAACCCTCCGGTAATCAAACATGGCAATGGAAAATCACAGTGGTTATTTATAATTTATAATAATGATTCATCCTCCAAATATACATATGGGAAAATCACAGTGGTTATTTATAATAATGATTCATCCTCTAAATATATGTATATATATATATATATATATATATGTTCATCCCATATCTAGATAGGAACTGTAGACATTTACATCTTTATTTCCCCGGCTAACCTGGATTCTCCCCAGCCTTGGGTGATAAACATACCAGCACTACAGTTACAATCAAATCACAGGAAAAACTAGTTGTTACACCAGTACATATATATATATATAATATATATATATATATATATTCATGTATGTATGTATGTATGTATGTAGGTAGGTAGGTAGGTAGGTAGGTACATAGTATGTATGTATGTCTGTCTGTCTGTCTGTCTGCCTGCCTGCCTGCCTGCCTGCCTGCCTGCCTGCCTGTCTGTCTGTCTGTCTGTGTGTGTCTGTATGTGTGTCTGTATGTGTGTCTGTATGTGTGTCTGTATGTGTGTCTGTATGTGTGTCTGTATGTCTGTATGTATGTATGTATGTATGTATGTACTGTATGTACTGTATATACATATGTATATATATATATATGTATGATTATATGTATATATATATGTATATATGTATATATATATATATGTATATATATGTATATATATGTATATATATATATAAATATGTATATATATATATACCTGCAACATCCACCTGTGCTAAATTTTGGCCTCTTACCAAAGAGTACACAATTTCAGCCCTGGCAGTTTTCTTGAGCAAGAAAAGTGTCCTTGGAAGATCATCCCTGGGTCATATCCAAGTCCTATTCCAAGTTGTGATTCCAATGCTACAACTGTTGGATACTGTTGGTGCCTGCTACTAGGACCACATCAGCGACTGAAGAGCCTGCATGACATGGTCCCAGTGTCAACAAAAATCAGAACCGGATCGCTCAATTTGATTAATTATGTGCGTTGTGTGCGCTCATGGTTTGTCACCAGTATCATACCTCAAAAAACTCCAATTTTGAAATTGAAAATGGGTGGTTTCCCAATTACGGCAAATTACGCCTTTCTCCGGCAAATTAAGCCTCTTAAAAGCATGAGATTTTGGCAAAAATGAAACCTTGTTATGCCATACCTCATCATACCAGCAATTAGATGATCCGGGTCTTGTGATCAGGAATTGATCATGCCATAAACATCCATAAACAAAATCCTCATGCGTCGCCGTCGCAGCAGTTGATGGTAAGCCTATCATGCCATGATAACCATGTCGTGCAGGAAAAACGTGTCTCACGAAGAGAGTATCGTATATATGATGCATACTCTGCGCAACTGCTTCATGCAGTAGCAGCCCATGAGCACAGTTTTACCTGGCAACGAGGGTTCTGTGATTAGTTAATCATTCAGCCTTGCCCTGAAACATCTTCAAACTTTAAGAGGAAACTGGCGTCAAACCTACTACAAAAACATCTGTAATGATACAACGCTCCGAAAGTCAAAAAACGCCTCTTGGATAAAAAGGCAGATTTGGGCCAAGGGGCAAAAATCAACAAGACCCTCAGGAACATCTAGGTATATTATATATATATGTAATTATATATATATACATATATATCGTGGTTTCATGCAGGGTTTTCCTTAAACCAACATATATCATGCACACATATATAACCATATAATTATATATATATAGATATAATTGAAAAAATGTGATATATCAACACATCCCCTTCAAGCTATTTCTTCCCATCCCATCTCTCCAAGTGGCCGTCTTCAAACACTTCTGCGCCTCCAAGGGAGGCAAAATCTCGAGATCCACGGACTCATCTTCCAGTCGCATGGCGATCACGTGCAGCCGATTGCAGAGAGATTGGTAGTTCATGGCCGCCAAACCCCTGGAACCTGCGAGGAAAAAACAATGGGGCGACGTCAAGTAGACATGATGAACGTATGATGGCTGCAAAAAAAAATATGATGATGGTTGTGAGTTATGGCAGTTATGGGGATTGCCAGAAATAATGTGTGTTATGCTTTGATTGTTTGCTAGCGAAAGCAGGTGAACCGTGGCGAGGCCCCATTGGAGACCTCTCTGGCCAGTTGTTGCGGGACATCTTTCAAAAGAATGGCCTTGGAAGAAAAACTCAGGCCAATAAATGCCATCTATCTGCCATCTGAACCCTTACAGTACCTATGATAGACTATCTTCAAACCATCATTAATTGGGTCATGGATGGTCAGTGAACATCGTAATTACTAGTGTAAGCATCAACTAATTTTAAGTCAATTCCCAGTTGAGCGCATCATCCCAAAAAATCACCATATCTAAAACATAAAGGGTGAAATTCCAGCCATATAATGATACCCGACCTGGTAAACGTTTACATAGCCATGGAAAGATCCACCATTTTATAACATTTTATAGCTGGGAAAACTGGGAAAACTCACTATTTCAATGACCATGGCTTCAAACATCTTCAAACTGTAAACGTTTACCAGGTCGGGTGCTTACAGTAGTAGCTTCATGGCAGGGCTTTGCCCAGGTCACCAGCCAGCTTCAAGGCGAATTCTCCTGAGGTGATCGCATCCTCGGTGTTTTACGGTAACCCTGGCGGCATTCCGATGTGTGTTTTTTTTTTGTTCGGATCGCTAGAGTTCCAGCCATCAAAAAATTGAGCATTACTTGGGGGATGACTTGGGGGATGGGGATGGTTTAGGATTAAGGGTTTTTTTTCCATGTTTTTTTGCCACATGATGTGAGTTTGGGGTATACCGGCTTACCTTGTAACAGGGTCGAACGAGCCAAAATGGGAAGGTCGGAAAATGGATGGAACAGGGAGGTGACTGGCTCACCATGGATACAAATTACTAATTACCAATTATATAAATTATATATAATATATTATATTATGTATAATTACCAACTACTAATTACAGTATATACTAATTCCCAATTACACCACACTTGTTATATAATATATGTATGTTGAGCATTTGCTAGTGGTATGAACCCTATAAAATCAAGTCAGGAACCCGATTCTTCGACTGGTCATCACAACTGCTGTTTGGTTTCGCAAGTCAGGAATCTGATTTTGCCACTGGTCATCACGATTGTGGAAGCTTCACAAGTTGTTGATCTTGATTTCCCAACTGGATCCCCTCTGAAATTTGAGGAAAGTCGGGATATGCCGGAATGCCGAAGTCATGATGTCTCAGGGGGCCTTCCCTGCCAACTGAAATCAAGTCCAAGTGTCTCGCATTTCCTTCACGAAGACCACGTCTTTCCTGTGCGTTTTTCTCATGGAATGATGAGAATTATCCACATTGAACCCCCTATACCCATGCGAAAATCATATGGGTGAGGCACTTAGGGGCCACTTCAGCCACTCCATTTCCAGCAAAGGCTCAATCTACGCGACAAAGGGCAGCTGGGACCAGTAAAGTTGCCTTTCCCCAGCATTTCAGCCACTTCCTCCTCCAATTCCAGGGAAGCAATGCGACTCTACAGAAAGTTGTAAGCCAAAGTCTTGCGTGTTTATCTCCGTTAGTAACTCTCCATAGCACCCACGGCTATCAAGCAAATATGAGTACGGGATGCAATGGATTGATTTGGTACAATTGCAATGGATTGATTGCATATCATGCCCTGAAACCCTCATCTTTGCTGGTATCCTCCAAGGCTATCCCGTTTTCATGAGTAGATTCCACTTGTTAGTTGGTCACTGGTCAATCATCAAGGTTTGGACTTTTTTCAAGGCCACTTACAGTACTTAGTAATTCATAGCTCCTTGGCTCCCCATTTTCAAAGGGAATATCTCGATGACACATGATAGAACATAGGTCCTAATCCCTCCCTCCATTCAACACTGTCTAGATATCCCACTACCTCCTATTACATTGTATACTGTTTAAATCCCTCCACTATATCTCAATTGCAGGATATTGGTGGTTACATATACCATATACTACCCCAGTATATACCATTAAATCCCTATATATATAATAGATTATATTGTTTTGCATATTGTTGGTTGTATCAACCGTAGCGACAAACGGCGGATATCTTCTATGATAAAATCCGCACCAATCTCTCCATGTGATTTTGGCATCTGCATGTCCTGAGCCACAGGCTCTCTGGTCTGTACAGCTCGGACTCGCCGCCAGCGGCGCCGAGTGGCGCCATAGAGGAATGCCTCGGAACTTGGGTCAACGGTACAAGATCAACCGTTCTGATCCATGAAAACTGGAAAAGTATCCAAGAATTTGGATCCAACTTTGGAATATTTTTTCTAGAGAAGGAACAAGTATCCATTATGATCCAGTATGAGATCCAGTATGGAGATGCAAATTCAGTTCCAAATCTCGCTGGGATAGTTCATCCCAAGCCTGATGTAAAACGACGAGTTGGAGGAATGATAAGACTCCAACTCAGATGGGCTGAGCTTGGTACCTTTATAACTTTGGGAACCATATCATGAGTTGGGGGTTGGAGTTGGTTCACTAGCACATCACTGTACTTCTCATTTGCCACCAGGTCATTTAACATAGCCATGGAAAATCACATTTTTTAATAGATAAACCATCTATAAATGGGCCATTTTCCATGGCTATGTTAAATAACCAGAGGGTATAACTTCTAACCATACTCTCCTTATATAGCCAGGTGCAACCAACGAGTGGGCCTCTCCAAAGCCACACATCCAACCAGTTGCGCCAGTCCGACCCTAAAAGCCATCAGCCAGTTTACTTGAAATTTCACCATCAGACATTCAATTCTACCATGGGAGGGAAACAAATATGTAGAAACAATATTCCCGTGTCTATGGGTTTGCCACTGGGTTTAACACATCATTCCCGTGTCCATGACACTACAGGGGAAAAAGAAAACCGGCATGACAGTCTACACCAATAACAAAAATCACCCAAAAATTCGTGCACTAATAAGAAATCCCAAATAAACAATGCCCCTATATTCCATAGAAATCGCAAAAATGATCAAACATGTATATTATGTATATTTACAAAAACCATTTCCCTCTTCCCTACCCATAGGAACCATGTATGGTAAATAACATTGGGGGTATATTGATGGGATCCATGTTACCATATATAGCAGCACCATGGATCCTATGGGCTACAAGCAAAACCTCAAACTCCCAATGCTTCAGTCATCGGTGCCGCCGCCACCGCCGGTGCCGTCCGGCCCGGCGCCGGCCACGGGGGCAGCGAAGGCGTGCCGGAGGCCACGGGGGCAGCGAAGCTGCAGCGGTGCGGAACGACGCGCGCGCCGCCAACCGCGGCGAAACAGGGAGGTGGAACCATGGCGTTGGCGGCGAAACAGGGCGCGAAACGTGAGATCTTCCGGGCAGGAAATGGATGACATATGGTGAAATGGATGTTGGGGTTGGGATATTGTCTATGTCTAAGTTGTGAGGCTGGGCTTGGTGGTTGATGTTGGAATTGGCGGTGTCTGGTAGTTGCTGAAGGAGGAAATCATGGTGGTTTAAAGAGTGCAGGATGTGGTGATTGAATGTGATTGAGACCTGTTTGCAAGTCCTCCAGACACAATCATCATCAATCCTCCATTTCCCCTCTTGGAAGCAAGGCTAGGGTAACGAATGGGTGACGTGATGCTAGAGGATCTATGTTGAGGTCCCCTCAGATTCCAACCACAAAAGGAGCCCATGCCTGCAGCACGTCTGAAAGTCTTTTTTTCTTCAATCAAATGGGCTTCTCCGAAAATGCTGGATGTATCAATCTTCATTTGAAAAAGGATGATCCACCAGTGGGTTTAATTTACAAATACCCTTAATGAACATTATGAACTAAACCCAACAAGACTGTACCTGGGTCAATTCCACAGGCTCAGTTTCAACATTTAAAAGATTGACAAATTTAAGTTACATCAAGTACATCTCTGCAATTATGCTTTCAGTTAAGTCAGATACATCTATATCCTTCAAAATCTTGGGGTTCTTGCAAAGGTCATGTTAAATGCCTGATTGATGCATCTATGAGCCAGTAACTCTCAGTTTAAATTCACTATCAAAACAACATCAAAATAACAATTCAAAAAAAAACAGGTCCAAACTTATGAAAACTACATGCATCTCAAACTTCAACAGTTTCCCCACTTGCACCTCATCAGGCTTGCCCTGGTGTCCGGTGGCTGGGGAAGTGGAGCCTTCCTTGTCAACTCGCTTGGTCCCACATCCAAAATACTCTCTTGGAGGGAAAAAAAAAACCGAACATCCACGAATTTCATGGAATTTCCACTTGCCCTTCCTACATCAAGAGACATGTCTTAACTCTGCAAATTTGGGCCGCTGCTATATCTCCCCCAGCCCAGCACTTTCCACCTGCAACTGCAGGGCAAACGCCACCCCAGCCAAGGCTTTGCTACCACTCGGCTCCAACCTCTCTGCTTGATGAAAGGCCTGGCTTTGAGGAAAGGGGTGCCCTAACGGATTTTCAGATGATTTTTGACTGCGACTGGAAGCCCCGGATATTCCCAGATTGTTGCTGTTGCACAGCAGCACACCCATTAGCTGTAAGGACTAGCTTGGAAGATGCTGGGATCACTCCAATTTCTCAAGCAACATCCCCAACAGTTCGCTCCACTTTATAAATCCGTATGCGACCAGCCAGGAGGAGGTCGGATGCCCCGTTCCTGCAATATGTCCAAGGTCACAGACTTGGAAAATCTCAGCTCCAAGGGCTCCAGGCCCGGAGCTGAGCCCTTGCCAGTTTTGAGGCGATAGGTGCACACGCCCTTCAACTCATCTTTGGAGATCAAGTGTGGATAGTTCCTAGCCACCAAATTCACCTCACCCCAGCGATCCGTCTCAGAACTCACGTCCAAAAGGCTACATTTGCTCCCTGAAGGGCAATAGGAATCCCCCTGACACTCCAAGGCGCAATATCTTCGCCGCATTTCCGGATGGCTGGTGTCTCCCAAAGGTGCCCGGACCAACATGCACTTGGGCTTGGCAAAGGCACCCTGTGGCTTCTCCTGGGGACAGCTGGCATCAGCATCGCAGTCGCTAACGCAGAGGCTGCGGCCCTCGAGGGTGGCCAGGTACTCTTCAGCGTCACACGGAGGTTTCGCATAGCGCCCCGTCACCAAGGGCAGCAACAGCAACAGAGGCCACATGATGACGCAGTGGTTGCGGACAAAAATCAACACATATGACATATGACATATGACATATGACCCCAAGAAAATGAGGACACTGCCACACCTATCTTGTTTTTGTGAATTCATGGGGTCTGGATTTGCATATCTTGGCATGGTTGACGTCACTATACAAGCTTCTTGATGTGCTTTGAGCTGTATATAGCTGCAAGGCCGAACCTTTCCACAATGTCACAAGGTGAATGCTGGTTCGACAAAATCCCGAACCAATAAAAACCAGCATTGTTGCTGCTAAACTTCCCAGGCATGGCTGACTATACAGTCTATACAGTCTATCATGGTCCTATGTTATTTTGTATGCATATATATATATATATGATATATGCAAATGCTACCTTGGTCATTCATTGTAGATACCTATCAGCACACATGTCATAATATCACAATTGTTACATATGATACATAACTTCTCCACAACAACCCCTCCAACAGAAATGAAGCACCTCCAACCACCGATATCCCCCGGGGCCCTGCCTCCAAAGCGGCTGCTGGCCGGCCACACCTGCAGGTCATTTTTATGATGACTGGAAGGCCAGGACACACAATTTTTACTGGCATTGATCATTTCACCTTGGCATTACCAATTGGCAAAAATGAGCAAAGTATTTTTGGTATGTTTAACCGTTTAACCTGACCTGGCAGTGGAGGAAGCCACATAATTTCCTCACAATAAAATAAACCATACATGATCATACATGGGTTAGTCATTGTTAGTCACAAGGACGTTGACAAAGGCATTTCAAATTTCCAGGTTAGACCACCAATGCGTAAACCCCTCATTGTTTGTTGCTTTAGGTGTGCTTCATTGCAGCGAAAACTCCAAATTTGCACCTCCAAAAAAGTGTTTTCAACGCATGTTTGACCGAACCCCCTCATCTTTGCGGGTAAAATTCGCCACTCACCACATCCAACCCAGTGATCATCACGTGCTGACGTTCTTTGGCTGAGCTCTCGGCTTCAACAAAGCGTGTCCCAGGTTGCAATGCATGGCTTCCTGGTTTCAGTGAATCGACGTTGGAGTGGGGATAGGTGGGGCTATGTGATGCCATGTGGTGCCCTAGTTGGCGAAGTTGGTGTATCTACAACATTTGGGTTTTATGGATGTTTATGGCACATATATCTACACAGTTCTATACACTCAATGAGTGTTGCAACGCAAGGAACAGAACTGGGGGGGTATATCACCATTGTGGGGTATTTCGTGGGCATTTCTCAACATCTACACTTGAGGGAGTGTAAAATATAGATGTTTAAGTGGTTGCAATCTACCGGCCAAAAAGTTGGGTTTTGCAAACATTTTTAATAACATGTTTGAATGGTTGTTCTCCTGTGACATACTTGCCAAAAACAAACACTAGGGGGTAGTGACATGTGCAGTAGGAGTAAGAGATGAGAAAACACTGACAAATGGTTGTTGCCAAATGTCATAGGATGAAACCATCACAATGTAGCAAATGGTCCTTATCCACTTAATGCATCTCAATGCATCAAACATGATGGAGATATAGCTATCAGTCCATCACTTATTGTTTAGCAACCTGGCGACCGCAGCCGATCTCCAGCCACCTGAGGGTGATTGGAAAGGCTAATGGCCTGACGAAGCAAATGTACTGCCTGGCGCCACAGAGAACGCATGGCCAGGTGATCGCCATCCAATCACGGCGCAAGGATCAGGGGATTCCTGAAAATCGAAGCAACAAATTCAGGCGCTATGTTGAACACTTGACATTTGAACACCAGTTGGCACCGAGGCCATTCTGTTTGCCCTTGAAGGATCCCACTTTGCCCCACCGCCGACCACAACCAGCCACCAACACCTCTTCGTAGTTGCGCTTCTGATAGGCAACTACACCCAGCCTCAGGACATCATTCCATGCTCACTGACGTGTGGACAGTTTCAAGCTATAGCAGCGATAGCATGTTGGTATGTGCATGTGAATGTGTACCTACGATCTGCTATAACATGTTATACCCTCCGGTAAACAAACAGTTTGCAATTGAAAATGGCCATAGAAATCGTTGATTTACCCAACTATAAAATGGTGATTTCCATAGTTATGTAAACGTTTACCAGAGGGTCAGCATCATTAACCATGATTCAACAGTATTAACCATCATTAACTAACCACGATTCAGCAGTATTATTAACCATCATTAACCATCATTAACCATGATTTACCATGTTATAATTAAACCTTTTCAATCATGGAGTGCACCAATTGGACCCACTCATGCATCCCAAAGATCTCATTGTACACCCGCGGGTCCGTGGGCATCAGCGTTCGCGCGCAATCCTTGGGGGTGGGGTGGATGGGTCAAGGGGCATGGTGGTGGAGTTACATTCACATATAGTCTATCCATCTCTATCTGCCCATAGTATGTGTATATTATATATGTGTGTGTGATTATTATATAGATTTGGAATTTCATGATCCACAAACTATCCGGCAATCCAAGTTCAGTATCATTTTTTTTTTAGGGAAAATTATCTTATTAGCTCCTGGCTGCTTTCCATTTGACATGGAATATGGATACCCATAGCCCCCTTGGCCCCCTCCGTTCAACACCGGATACAGTATCAGGTCTCTTTACGGCATGATGAATGAATGGCATGGATACCCTCCGGTAAACGTGGTAATGGAAAATCAATGAACATCAGCCAGTTGTACATGATTTTGGGATTATATAAACTCTCCAATTATGGAGTATTTCTCACCTTTTCCACATTCGACTGCCGGAGGGTATCACAAAGAGATCGGCACTTCTTTGCCAAAGTGCAAGGCATTGCTGCGCCAATTGAAGGGAGTTGGTTCGCACATATTCCATGCCTGGCAGCGGGCGGAGCCTGGCTCCGCAAGGGCTCGGAAAAGCTGCAGGGAAAGCACAGATACCCTCGGGTAATGACTAACATAGCTATTGAAAATGGCCATTTATAGCTGATTGTCCCATTGAAAATTTTGATTTTCCATAGTTATGTTAGTTTACCAGAGGGTATCAAAAATAGTATATCCCAATACCCCCCAAATATCAGCAAATATCCCCACTACAAGGCCATTGAAAAAGCCACAATTTTACATTCCTATCAGGTTCATCCACAATCCGAACATCCCCAAATAATTAACTCAAACATATTTACTGGTGCTTAGTAGGGAATGGATGGGAATGGGGGAATGGGATGATTATTACTAGTGATTATGGATCATTCCCTCATTCCCTAAGTTTAGCACCAGTAAGTTTACCATCAAATCATTGCAAGATCCACTATCCTATCATATCTTCAGGGTCACAAGCGTTCCCAGCCAGGACAGCGCCTATGAAGAGCCATGGCAGCTGCGATCCAGGGAACCTCGACTGGTCGTGGCAGGATGAAACCGACTGGCTAGCCATGTTTGATTACTGAAGGGTATACCAAAATATGGACAACTTATCATTATCCCATGACGGATCCATGGTGCTGCTATATATGGTAACATGGATCCCATCAATATACCCCAAATATGTTAGCATATATACCAGCACCATGGATCCTATGGGTATATTATGGTATCAATTTGAAGATTTGAAGGATGTACCAATCACCAATCATCACCAATCTCCAGTTTGATCATTATGATAAATTTGGAGGACAATGGTTAACAAATGTTAACACCACTTCCAAAAAAAATGTTGATTGAACATGGATGAAGCTGGTTGCTTTCCTTCTTTCTTGCCATGTATGTTCAATAATGATGCCATCCTAAAGAAAAATGAGTATTGTTTTTCTGTTTGCTTCTCTCCGGCAATAATTCCGGCAAAATCCAACATGTTAAATAACGTGTCATCCATTTGGGATTCTTCATAGCCACGTTTTGACCACAGTAGGTACATGACCTAAGCCCAGGCACAAGCGGCTCGCAGTGCGATACCTGGGCCACTGCTCATTGATGTTTGCAAATGTGTATGTATGTAATTTGTATATCTACCATAGGCTTTTTTGAGAATTCTCCAGCCAGCCACTGACACCGGAGAGTGGGGTCGAGGTGAATCATTCGATCTTCGCGAAGAGGCGACGGATGGAACAGATGGAACGCGTAAATTAGAATAAAATGTGAACAACAAATCCTTGATCATTTATTAGATCAATTCCAATTCTATACTGAAAACAACAGCAAAAAACCAAGTTCTCCCATTCATTATAGATCATCCCAGGCTCCTTTTTCCCGGCTGTGCTTTCCCTCGCCGGTGGCAGAAAGGTCAGTTCCGCGAAAATGGCCCAAATTGCGCATCTGGCATGCGGAGCATCATTGGTGGTTGAGTTCGCTGTCCAGTGAAAAACATATCATTCGCTGGGGATCATGACCCCATGTCTTGAAACAGATTCGAACTCAAAAAAAACAAATCTACTGTTTGAAACGTGCGTACTTGAACGCCAAGCCGAAAATTGCGCATTCTTTTGAGTGCTGCGGCTAGTCAGCCCATCGTAAGCACTCTATGATCGTGGCATCTCAGTGTGCCGCGGTATTCGCGGCGCAAGGTGGTGCCCCAGTAGTCATGAGATGGTAAGGTGGTGCCCCAGTAGTCATGAGATGGTTTATTAACCGATCTAACACCCAAGTGCCTTAAACAATTAGGTCATATAAGTATGATTGCGGGACTTGCATCCAATGTTTTAGGGTGCTTGGAGGGTATAACGGTATAACTAAAGATAAATCATGATTATATACTCATCATTGATATATATGGAATATTTAATATACTAACGCTAAACCCAACAGATAAGCTACTGAACTCAACCAACTTAGCTAACCCATTTAGCTAAGACTTAGGGACACCACCTGGCACCGGCGGTGCATCAGAACTTCTGGTAGCCGCTGCCATCTGCATCCAACTGCCGGTCCAACCAGCTGGCGATGGACAACACCAGGATGCCAACAGAGCCAAACACGTGCTGATATGGTGCCTCAAACAGCGCGCCTGGTGGGTTGGGTTGGGATTGTTGGGGTTGGGGTTGGTGCGTTTTGGGGGAGGTGGTTAACAACAAAGGCTGAGTTCTTCAACTTCGAAGCGTCTATGTGGAAGGAGAGAAATGTCATAATGTTCCCAGTTAATTCCACTTTCACATGGTGGTTTCCCTCCCAGTTGTGTTTGTTGACTGATGCACCCACTGCAATTACCATTGTTAATGGAGCCATGTTTGCCAACTTAGCGATCATGAATCGGCTATATAACAGTCAAAGATCACCAGGGCTCATGCAAACAAATGACAGCGGGCAATGTTTTCCACAGGGATACCGGTAGCTGAAGCCATAAGGCTAGATGTTGATCATATGTTACACGCTTCCAACCACTGC
>Ga0126342_10006517_pt1 | contig 20722 bp, 19 predicted proteins | sample Cyp1metagenome_FD_92528 | JGI IMG/M metagenome (GOLD analysis project Ga0126342, IMG submission 92528) | Coral microbial communities from Lord Howe Island, Old Settlement Bay, Australia - Cyphastrea 1 metagenome | ecosystem: Host-associated > Invertebrates > Cnidaria > Coral ...
ATGAACCATGTATTAAATATTATATATATTAAATTTCCTTCTATATATTATAGATTATGTATTATATATTTAAAATTTATATTGCATATTATGAATTATATTTTTAATATATATTATTCTATATTATTTTATATTATATTATATTATGTTATGTGATTTTATATTGTATAATATCATATTATATCATATTGTATTATATTATTTGTTATATTATATTCTATAGATCCTATGGTAGTATATGTAATGTTGGTATATAGTTGAGATGGTAATATAGTAATACTCCAAGTTATGATGACAAACAACTATTATAACAATAAGATGCGATTCTAAAAAAAAGCTATGCGGTTATAATGAAATTATGATAAAATAAATATGATAATAGCAATGGTAATATTGTAATATGATGATGTACATATATACATATACATATATACATATATACATATATACATATATACATGTATACATGTATACATGTATACATATATGTATATGTAAATATATATATGTATGAATTATCATACATATCATACACATAGTGTGTATGTGTTTATGAGGGGTGGATGTTTATATCATATTTGACATTGTGGTGTGTCATGGTGTGCCTGTCAAAAACAGGGAACAGTATAGAACAGAAGAATCCACTAAATGATGGTGGAGATAACATGACTAGACTTTCTAAAAGGTGGTGCCCCCCCAGTTATACATGGGTTATAATCACTTACATCCATTAACTATAGACATATCACATATAAACCACAATTACTGGACTTATAAACACCCTTAGCTAACGAACTGGGGCACCATTAACCATCATTAATCACCATTAATCACCATTTTAGTATGAATTATGGCAACATCATCCATTTCATCACTGACTTTCAAAAAATGTCATGAATTGTTTCAACATGGGGATACCCCGAACACCTCCAGCAGGGTCCATCATCAGTTTCATGACTTGATGGGCAGGCAATCCAAATCGGGCTGAACATCCTCTATTTTTTCTGAGCCTCAAATCATCATGTTTGATGCTAAAAACCTAAAATCCCATAAAATCCAATAAAATCCCGGTTGATAGTTCAATTGAGAGAAAAGTGTAATATCTTGAAATAAATCCATGTAAATCCTGCCCATGTTTTCTGGTTAGCAGTCCGTGATGTTTTCACACGCCAAGTCTCTGTCTTGAATCACCAGCCTCGGAGCTGCACCGGTGGATTTTGACCCAGGTTTTTGTTTTGACAAACAATTGAAATTGACAACTGGTTGGTGGTTTTAACCATCTTGAAAAATATGAAAGTCAGTTGGGATAATTATCCCACATATTATGGAAAATAAAAAAATGTTCCAAACCACCAACCAGAAACTGACAAGTTCTTCGATTGTCATAACTGATATTGAAATTGAACAATTGTTTGAAATAGGATTTGAAATTGATGTTCAGAATTTCTCCAGTTGTGTCTTCCTTTTCGTTCTTTAGTTGATATTTTGCTTTGGGGTCTTCTTTCATGGCCGGAGTATGCCGGACTCACAGAGAGGTCAGCAATGGGCATGACCTGGATTTCAATTCATGTGATAATTATAAAGGGGGTGCAAAAGGGTGTAAACACATTCAATTTGGACAAAATGATAGATTTATGAATTTAGGCCACACATTATGAATATGTATACAATTCATGATGATCCCTTTTGCAACACACCTCAACATGTATAGCCGCATTAGCGGAAGATCCAAGCTGCAGGAAAAGCTCTTTGGTGATCTCCTTGGTGACTGGGATGGTGAACGTGGCTGCCTGGTACCACTTTACAAACATATTCATCAGCGCACAGAAAGCAATGATATTGTCATAAAGTGGTTATATGGGATATAATATGGTTAAATTAGCAGTGATAATTATTGCCATTAGATATCTAATGATTGTCATATATATTGTCATCTCATCTCCCTATATCGTGGGACCAAATATGGATAAACACAAAACGGACAAAACGTATCCGGATCCTGATTTTCATTGCCCGAAGTGAATCCTTCCATGTTGGATTTCCAGATAGAATGCAACACAGATTATCGCACCAATTTTAACTTATCACAATCATTATTACAATCACAGGTTCGAAACCTTACAACCCAAGACTGCCAGTTTCTGTCCTTCAAATTTCCGCCATCCCGAGATGCCTGATGTTTCTCCCACAATTATTGTATTGTCTTTAAACAATGATCTCCCTTCCATCCTTATAAAATATGTGTGTCCCATTTATATTGAATGATATTGAAGGTAAATCTTCCATTTTTGCCCAACCTCAGGGTATACTTATGCATGAAGTCCTTATAATATAATTATGGCAAACTATGGTTCAAATCCAATTTTCACGGCTCAAATCCATATTTTTTCTGCATGTTCCCCATCTTTTCATATATTTTCCACCTCCACGAAGCGCGAACATTTCATCCGCGGCACGATGTTCTCCTGTAACTCGTCGTCGGTGAAGAGGGCAGCGGAGGCGCGAATCTCGAACGTTTCCATGTTGCTGCTACTGTTCTCCTCCAGGTCTTGGTACCTGGGATAGTGGCCCGGGGTACCCTTTATACCCAATCTATTGGGGATTTTAAAATGTGTATATACATATATCATGTGCATATATATATATATCATGTGAATATATATACAGATCATGTGTACATACCTATATATATATATATATATATATAAATACATATCATGTGTATATACATATATATATAGTGTAAATATAAACATTAATATATATATACATATCATGTTCTCTCAAATGTGAATATATTTAATGTTTTTCATTTAAATATATATATATATACATACATAAATATATATATATATACATTAATATATATATATATACACACATCATGTGTATTTATAAATACATATCATGTGTAGATATAACTACATTATGTAATATGAATGGAACATTAGTGCAATAATAATGACATCACTCGGTACCTGAAGGGTACGCAGCAGAGAAATGTCTTTCACGGAGGACTTGTTAGGAACAAAACCAAACCAGAAACCATGTTTTTTTCTCCCAAGATGGCGGTTTCCCTGAAACCAGTCGAATGAGTCATTGAGTCTGAGACCCCTCTGGTAATCAGTCATATGGCTTGCTGGAGTTTCCACAGCTATAGTTCGATGATGTTCCCACTCAAAACTCCATTTAGTTCGGGGATGTTCAATTTCCACGTTTGATTACTGGAGGGCACACACGTATATAATGTGTATATATATGCATATGTGTGCACACTATGTGTGTATATCTATGTGTATGTATTGTAAATAATATGTCTACATACCAGGTAGTGCCCGGCACACGCAAAGGCGAAAGTTTCAAAAATAGGACGTGGCTATAGGATGCTATAGGAACCAGTTTGCATATAGGAAGTGCTGGTGAGCTGGAAAGAGGTGAGTTGATATGAATGAATTGAAGAAAATAAATTGATTTGAGTTGAACTGAATTGAGTTGAATTGAACTGAACTGAAATGAATAAACTTGAATTGAGTAAGCATGAATGAGTGACTGGATGGCTGGATGAATGAATGAATGAATGAATGGATGGATGGATGGATGAATGAAAGAATGAATGAACGGATGATTGAAAGAATGAATGAAAAAATGGATGCAAGAAATGAATGATTGTTTGAATGTTTGAATGAATGAACGAACGAACGAATGAATGAATGCATGGACAGAAGGCAGGAAGGAATGAATGGAAGGAATGAATGACTGATTGAATGAATGAGTAAATGAATGAATGAATGAATGAATGAATGAATGAATGAATGAACGAATAAACGAATGATTGGATGGATGGATGAACTAAAGAATGAATGAACGAATAAATGAATGCTTGGATGAATGAATGAACGGATGAATGATTGAGCGAATCAATGAATTTTGCCGACCCCATCTTCCAAAAGTGCTCTGAGACCCTAAGACTTTTAACGATTTTTTTGTGAAATCGAGCTCTCGCTACAGTCTCGTGCACATATTACCGACCTCGTCTTCCAAAAGTGCTCCAAACCCGTCAGTTTTTTGCGATTTTATGTGAAACCGAGCTCTCGCCAGAGTCTCGTGCACATTTTCCCAAACCCATCTTCCAAAAGAGGTCTGAACGCCTCAGTTTTTCAACATTTTCACGCTACAGTCTTGTGCAGATCGAGGCCGCAACCGCGGAAACAGAGACCCTACTTCGGCGACCACGGAAGCCATTTTACAGGAAAAAACGCAGAGTTTCGCGCCCAAGAATGTTTTCAAGCCTGAATTCACGCGCTCCCGACCTGTTACACTTCCCAACTACTTGATGGTGACGTGGTTGACTTGATGATGTGGTTGACATGATGGTGAGAATGCTGCCCATGACAATCTCGGAAGTTTTCTAACTAAGCTTCATTGGAATATGTGTATATGATTATCCAATATCCAAATACAGAATCCATATAAAGCCATGTATACAATTCAATACATATATATATATATAATTCTAAATATAAATATATTTATCCAAGGACAAAAAATAGGGGATAATCGGGGATGGTTTTTACGTGACACAGGAATCCAGGAATGGCAGTGCTGTGTTTTTTTCCCAAATATCACTGGAGTACACATCCCATAACTGCGTGATATATGACAACTATCAAATACTATAAACAATAAATGTGTGGCTACAGTGGTTCTATGATAAACTAACTGCAGATAAATATAATATTTTCATTTTAAGATTTAATAACTATGATATGATTGTGAATTATACGCTGAAATAGACAACTTAGACAACTTAGACAACTGGGTGAACTGAAATCACCCCTGTATTGTGTGAATGTATATGGGGTTTTCCATAAATGGGGAACTCCAAAATGGATGGTTTACAGTGGAAAATCCCATTAACATGGATGATTTAGAGGTACCCCCATTTTAGGAAACCTCCATATGATAGTAAGTCACGTCAACCAATTTCTCTTTGCGAACGTGTTTTGATTGCTGAGCAGATCGATTGGGGCGACCAAATCAGTGAGGGGAGTCTCAATGTGACAACGTCCGGTATGTGGTTATACCACTACACAGATATACAGTTATACCTATCCAGTTTCGCAAATACCAAAACAACCCTCACAAGAGAACATCCATGATTCTTTTGTCTTTGGGAACATTATCCGCATATCAACATTTTACTCCGAAAATAAATATGAACTAAGCAATCTCCGGCATCAACGTGTTACGTCAATACACTGTGACTCAACTTAGCTTCATCTTCCATTGTGCTTGGTTGACCGCACTGGGCTCATCCAGTATAGAACATAGTTTGTGAACACGTTGGTTGGTAAATCTGGTGCTTGGGTTCTAATTTTCAGCTGGCTAGTAGTATCGTTGACCCAGTTGCAAATTGCTGGGTTGAGATTGACTTTGAAACTGTTCACTGTTTGCATGTGGTGAAATTCCAGGGAACAATTGGACGTGAGGCGTTTCCCCTGGATTACCATTTTAAACAGAGCAAACGATGGGCAAAAAAACTGGCGAAAAACTCATCAGACTCAGACATACTCAGACTCTGCATAGTATAGTGATGTATCGTGCTTGATGTAGAATCACATTTTTCGTGTTGGTAAAACAATAACATTCCCAAATCACCATAAATAGGTTTAATAAACCATTCCCAAATGAGAGGTTTATTATTGTCTTACCCACATTACAGGAATAATTGGTGATTTTCCAAACAAGAATCCCCCGGTGATGTTTTTTCAAGTGGCAGGTGATAAGCTGCAGCGAATTTCTTCAGCAACTCTCGCGTTGTGCGAGCGATGCGAATGGATTCGCGAAAATGCTGCTCCGCAGTCTGAGCCTCGTTCTCCTGCATCGCGAACTACATTGGTGACTAGTGGTTTTGGTGGTTGTTATGTACTACTTGTGGAGCTTTTCAAATTAGATACAGTAATAATCTGGTTGGTGGTTTGAACCCCTCTGAAAAATATGACTTCGTCAGTTGGGATGATAGTATTATTCCCAATATATGGAAAAAAACAAATGTTCCAAACCACCAACCAGTAATTAGAATCACCATCATCTATTCCCCGTTTTTGGTGGTCGCAAATCTTTGTTTCATCGCCTCCGGTGCCCCTGGCACTTGAACCGACCTGGCGACCTGGATATTGCTTAGCAGCTGGTAAACATGCAAAAAGCTTTGGAAAATCACCATGTGTCATAGGTAAATCAACTTCAACTAAATAGCCATGTTCAATAGCGAACTGTTAAATTACCAGAGGGCAAATCCCGTAAATCATCGAAATCAAAGAGGCCATCTATATTGCAAACTCTTCAATGACCGGGTAACATCCTTGGTCATACCCAAACCCATAGTTGGTTTGATCCGCGGCTTCAAAGGCAGTCATGGTAAACCCCCAATAGAAATTTGAGACAACCTATATTGCCCCCAATTCATAATAGCTACATGTCCATAATGTTTCTGGGCTATTGGATATTGGCTATGTGAGCTACTGTGTATAATGTATATATGTATATGTATATGATATATATATATATATATATGTACATGATATCCCCATGTTCATGATCATTCCATATCAAACCAGAATTTATTGCTTCTAACACACCCACCCATGTATTTATATGGATGTTTCCCAAAATGGGGGCACCCCTAAATCATCCATTTTAATAAGCTTTTTCATGAAATAAACCATCCATTTCTGGGTACCCCCATTTTAGGAACCCCACCCATTGTGAATTTCCCATCGTGGTCCTTGGCAGCTTTCATGGTGATGTCCACGTAGACTGCCTGGATCCACGGCGCTGCGAAGCACCAACTGAATGGTCCGGCCGAAAAACACTCCGTATAAGAAAAACACGAGATTTTGCATATGCATATATCACCATGTATATACATATATACACATGTATGTACATGTGTATATATATACATATATATATATACATACATATAGATATGTACATATATATATGTACATATATATATATATATACATACATAGATATATATATATATATGCACATATATATATATACATACATATGTATTTATGTACATATAATTGCTATATACTACTCTATACCCTCTCAGGGGTGATGACTGATGAAGCACCAACAACTGTTGAATGGGACCCATAGCTTTTTCAAGCTGCGGTTTCTAGTGACAGTGGCCCACTGTGGGTCATCTTGGGCATTTTACCTGGATACGAATAATAACTATAAATTATACCCCATTACCCCTGAGTCATATAAAATGGAGGTTTCCTAAAATGGTGGTACCCCCAATAGCTGGATGCTTTATTTCATGGAAAATCCTACTAAAATGGATGATTCATGGGTACCCCCATTTTAATCATTTTAGGAAACCTCCATATATGGAATATTCTTGAATATTCTTGAACATTCCCAGTGGTGAAATAAGCCCTTACCAAGTGATTTCTGCACAAAACCCGCCGTTTTTCCGATGGCCGAGTTGCCAGGATTACATTGAAGATGCCCATGGTTACCAGCATATAACTCATCACCTAAGATCGCGGCGAGGAAGCACAGATCGCTGGGCATGTTGGCATGCGTTCAATAGCAACCCAATCTGCACATATGTATATATATATATTAAATTATGTGTATGAATATTTATAAGTATATCAGCATGCATCAGGTTAGCTATTAATATATTGATATATTTATTAGTATATCTATTAATATATCTATTAATGTGTATATATACATATATAGAAACATAATAATAAATAAACCATAACTAAGTGAATTATATCAAGTAATTACTAATCTATCTATTAACATATCTATATATTAACCTGTCTGTTTATATATCTATGAGTATATCATAGATCTATATATTTATCTACCTATCTATATATCTACCTATGTACCTATGTACCCATCGACCTATCTACCTGTCTATCTACAGTATATACATAAATTACCGGGATGACATATGTATGTAACCCAGTAGATAAAGTAGGGGAGTTCTGGTATTGAGGCATGGACTCATAGGTAGTTTCTTATCTTCTTGCAAAAATAGGTACTGTAGTTTCTTATCATTTCTTATCATTAGAAGGCGCATCTTTTCCAGGTAGTAGGACTCATTCCAGTTTTTTATTCCTGAACATCAGAAGAGCAGTGGCTGAATGAAGTGTGGGTTTTTAAAAGGTCGAAAACAAACTACTTTGGTGTCTATACAAAATAAGACTGCAGAGAACACCACACAGACAAACCATGCACATGGCGCTCAGGACCAGCTTGGCAAATTCTGCAGGGTCCATACCAAAGCATATTTCGGGGATCAACTTTACAACTCGAAATAATTAATTTTACTAGAAATAGTTATTACTTGGCATATTGGGATTTTCATGTATCGTACTCAATTACTTGGCATTTGTCAACTTCATCCTCAGGGAACAAATTATGAAAAATATGGTTCACCCTCTGCAGGATCGGCGGATCGTTCTTTAGCAGATCATGGCTGTTGCGGTCATGGTTGAGCAATCCCATCCGAAACCACCTTCGCAAGGGATTTTTGTGGGCTTTGAATCCAAACATGTTCCTTTCACGCCGTTGGGGGCTTAAAACATGTCAAACATCATGGAAAATCATCATTTTGCCGTTTTTAGGGTCGGTTTTTTAGATGCAAAAACGAACCCAAAAAACAACGCCAACAAATACTTCTTCATCATTCACCATCTCACAAACAGCACACACTAGACAAAATTGGATCTTTGAAGAGATCTATCAGGAACTGAGTCCTTTAACGTGCAACAAGGCTAGACAATTAGACCTAAAGTAGATCTCGTGGTTGTACTCCGCGAATATAATGAAGGTCTTCCGAAAATTTTCAACGTATATAGCCCAAACCAGACTCCAAATGCGGCAAACAAATCGTCATCTCGTAGTCGAACTTCGCGAATATATTGAAGGTCTTCCGAAAATATCCAACGTAGCCCAAATTAGACTCCAAAAACGGCATGGTGGTTCTCGGGGTAGCCACTGCCCATCACGAAGCAACAAAACTGGATGCAGGTACGTGGAGTTGATCAGACTCCATATCCGAGTCAACTGCATGGAGCTTCGTTGGCGACAGCCATGCAGCGACCCTGTCGCCCCCTGCTTTATTAAAAGGAGAGAAGAAAGAAAAAGAAAAAAGGAGAAGTTTTACATCTATTTAGATGTTACACACACACACAAACAGATCTGGCTCAAAAATATATAGTATCCGCAATTTTGGGATCGTTTCAGATCTTGGGTGTGGTCACTTCTGGGGGTCGGTTTGTACCCAATGTTGGTCAGCCAAACCTCAACCAATTATAGAGTTATCAGTTGATATATTTCATGTTTAATTCCATCGAAAATATACGGATGCAGCATGTTAGTAGCTTACCCATCTTACCCATCTTACCCATCTTACCCATCTTACACGCACCAAGCAACATATGACAAGATGAAAACCAAACCATATTCTCGCGCAAGGAGATGGGTCAACGGCTCTCCTGCCTCGTTGACCTGAGCGTTTGGAAAAAACATGGCGTCTCGGCGAGATGCCATGGGTTGACCTAATCCCCTTGTAGATCAACTGGGAACCTCATAGTCCCCATTTTATGGACATAAAACGGCGGTAACATAGACCTCCCATGAGAAGGTACACCTCTATAAAATGAAAATATTAAGTTTGTAGAGGCTATCACTTAATCCCAAAACCCTTCAAAGACTTTAGAATGGGGGCCCATGAGATTCCGTCGAGCCTATCTTTATTTTCATAGACCCCCCAAAACATCTGGCAAATGTCTGGATTTCCTCAACAAACCTTGAGCCAAGGGTTTTCTTAACGTCAACGTTCTATAGCAATTTTATACCCTGAAAAACCCGGATTTTCCAACGTCATGGGTTCCCATTTTATAGTTTCCTGCTCCTTTCTTGCACTTCTCTCTCCCACTCTCACATTTGGGGTTGCGTCAAAATGAGGGTCAAACACAAAGTTTCTTGAATGAAATTGTTGTTGTTTGTTGCTAGGTTGATCCAGGTAATGCCTCTATATGCCTTCAGTATCTTCCAGTTGCCTCAATGAAATGGAAAATTATGTAAACCATGACAAAAATACAAAAGAATAAAATCCTTCCAAAAAAAATCCAGATATATACAGGTTATGCCTCTATAAAATGAAAAAGGGTGAACAAAACATAGCAAAATTGGCAACACATAAAAACACAAACACAGAATCCCCAGGAACTCCCTGACAGTCCCAGTAATAATGTGTAAATGAATGATAATAAGTGTAATATGGTTCAGTTTGGATTTTGATGGGATGGGTAGGGTATGGTATGGTGTTGTATGGTGATGTGGCGGTGATGTATCTGTTTTGTTTTTAATGTGATAACAGCTTCAGCCACTATAAAATGGGAACCCATGACATTGGAAAGTTGCGGTTTTCTAGACTATATGGTCTCTGTAGAATGGGAACCCATGACGTTGGACATGACTGTCACCCAGCAGGTTAACGCTATAAAATGCTGATCTGACCCATCAAAAAATCTGTATGAAATGGGGGACTCACTCGAGCCCTAAAAATGATACGTAAAATGTGTATAAACAAATGCTCTTATCCGGGGGATATCCCCCCCATTCTATAGAGCAAATTCCTAAGAGGCTGATATATATATATATACATATATGTATGTATAATAATGGGGTATGATGGGGATATGATGGGGGTATTAGTGGAGTATTAATGGAATATGAACTTAAAATATTGGTTTATTGCCCTCTGGTAATCAAACATAGCGTGCTGGAAAATCCACCAAATCCACCATTTAGTTCAAGGATTTTCCCAGCGAACGAAACCTCCATTTAGTTTGGGGCATTCCCCAGCCAGCCATGTGACTGATTACCGGAGGGATCCCGGAGGGATCCGGAGGGCCTCTGGTATGTGAAGGCAATCGAAAAATTAAAGCCTTTGGTAATCAAACATATCTATTGAACACATGGGACACCTCTATTCTTAGTAAGCGACTCATCTATAAATGGATATAAATGGGCCATGTTCATCCATTTCCATCCAATGTTCATGGCTATGTTAAAGTATGTGCCGGAGTGTGATCATTGTTTTTACTTGTCTATCTGATTTTTCCCCAACAGTGTTGGCTTTGGGGTCTCAGCCTAGACACAGGTTTGGTGCAACTTCCGGTGCGGGTTTTCAATGGAAATGATCCTACGTCCCTTCAAGATCAAACAAAGTCATGTTTGGCTCAAAGATGGGATATTGGGATATCATCAATATGATATGATATAACATGTTAATGGATGATTGGGGGCCATGCTTGGTAAACAATCTTATCTTGTTTATTCGTTTGCATGTACTAGCTGATATGCACAATGAAAATATGCAAAATATGGGCTGACTGTAGCAGTTCAGTCTAGGAAACTTTTGTTCCTGCCAAACTAAAAAAAAACACCGGCAAGAGGCCCCAAACAGTGTGGGGGTAGGAAGTCAATGTGCCAGATACAAGATACAGCAGCTATGGAACAGTAACAGAGCAAGGTAGACATTGTCGGAACTAGCAGGACATCTGAGAGAACTGAAAAAACGTCAAAGAAGGCCCTTCTATATAGAGGATCTCACAAGATCTTCATACAAGAACTTCCTATGAACATCCCGGAAGAACTTTCAGACAAGCAGCGGCGTAGAGCATCTGCAAGGTCTTAATGCAAGGACCTCTTAGGGGATGATTTCAACAGGATCTCCATGCATAAGATCTTCTCACACCGAAGAGAATCCCACAAGAGCGTCATAAAAGGACCTGCTGTTGCTGGAAAGGATCTGACAAGATCTTGGTACAAGAACCTCTCAAGAGCATCCCAGAAGAGCTTTCGTAGAAGCACCTCCAATACATGGCATCTGCAAGATCTTCATGCAAGGACCTCTCCATTACCAGGATCTCCATAAAATCTTCTGTCAAGGAGCTGTACAGGACCGTGCAAGGACCTGTTAGAAAGGACTTCACCAGGATCTCCACAAAATCTTCTCAGGAGGACCTGTGCAAGATCATGCAAGGACATCTTGGGACCTATTGGGGGATCGCAGCAGGATCTTCACAAGATCTTCTCACAAGGATCTGTACAAGATCATGCAAGGACCTCAAAAAACGAGCAGGGCGCGCTAGTAAAACGATACCTTCGGAAAAGCCAAAACTTAGGCCTACATCTTGTGCGAGCCCGCGCAGTCGAAATGCACATGGGCATCTCACGAGGGCACTTTTATGCGATAATTTACAGGGAACCAGCGGGAGGCCAAATGGAGCACCCTGATCTAATCCGGGCCCTTTAGCTCCTACCGTAAGAACCCCTCAGTGTGGACACACTCTGTTTGGGGAAAACCTGAAATATGTTTGAAAATGAATGCACATTTCATGTGATTCCCTCATGTTACCAATCACAATCTTCCCCAAAGTTTAACTTTCTAGCATTTCTGAAAATCAACTTCAAGAATCTGGTACAAATACATAATCTGCCAATGGCTCTGTGTGGTGCAATCAACAGTTGTTCTTTAATTCTGACAGGCAAGTAATTATTTAACACAATCTATCCACATATCCAGCACCAAAGGTGGTTTCTTTTCCCTAATTGTTCATCACCAACCAATGAATGACCTCTCGCCATGTCTCTCACCAAAGGCTGGTAAAATACAGAGTCTGATGATTCCATTGATAAAAGCTGGGCGTCTACGGGTACACAAGATGTACCTATATACATATATATATATGTACACATGCGTATTTGTTTAAATGTATTTTGTATAATTATATATATATATATATATATACATACATAACTACACAAACAGAGACCTTTACACTATGCTTGTCTGTGTGTCTTTATATGTATATATATAATATACAATATATAATATATATATATATTATAATATATATATATTATAATATATATATACACACATTAACTTTCTGAAGCCAATCACAACACATACTACCACCAACAGTGTCGGTTTTTTTCTGGGCCCAGGCGGCACATTCCCCGGTGAAGCAGCGGAATGCCGTGAACATGGAATCGGGTAGCGACCTGAGATCCAATGCCGGGCCATGGGCCATGGGATTAGCGATTCCTGGTTTTAGTAAGTAGGTTATAACCCACTAAAAATGGGTTACCCTCTGGTAAACATACAAAAAACTATGGAAAATCACCATTTTCAATGTGTAAATCCACTATAAATGGCCATATTCAATAGCTATGTTAAATTACCAGAGGGTATAATGGCATGACATATCCAACTAGTCCTATTGAACTAGCGAACCATGGCCACTCGAAGTAGTTCATAGCAATGCCATGATAAGGAAGTGATGATATGGAATTGGATCATCATTACCAAAGCACATTGGTTATCATATATCCTATGTGGATATCATAAACCAACGACTGGTACTTGTTTATAATGATAAGCAACATTGGTGATTGATAACATTTGATTACCCTATTTGTAGTTCGCTTATGACCAATTTCATGGCTAGGTGGGTGATAGAATCGCACTTACCATGGCGGATTTCGCACGATGAATCCCAAATGGAAGAGATTTATTGGAATATCACTTTATTAAACGTATCACTCCCAAAATATCATTTTATTAGAATATATCACTTTAATGGAATTCATTGGAATATCACTTTATTAGAAATCTATCCCCCCATATTAAACACGCCCATTGTATCATCCCAAACATGTGTATGTCTAAACCACCAAAAAAACATGGTTTCGGGGGGGGGGGTTAATTAAGCACATGGAATGCCATCTCATCCAGTTCTTAGCCATCAGTGGCCCTTTTGTATCTTCCGTTTTGCTGTTGGCTCAGGATTCTTCACCTGATAGCTATGGGATAGCTTACGTACGTTTCACCAGCATTCCCAATTCTAAAAGTCTGGTACGGTACCCCTGGCTCAAAGACGTTCACATTTTTCACAAAGGCATCTGGGTATCATTTCAGAGCGGCAGAAGGATTTCCCAGAGATCAAGGTCAGATCCATCATGGTTCAACCAAGTTCAACCCGACTGTCGGCTCTGGTCAAGCCACTGGAAATAGATCATCAAACCCAATGCCACAGTCCTCAGCATTTTGGCCCATGGCCAAAAAAGAAACGCTGACCTGTGCTGATCTTAGCCTCTGGACGAAGCTTGGTAGTCATGGAACATCATGTTTCTCCAATGACTGTAAACCTTCATAGCTTCGGCATTGCAGGGAAAGCCCACACTTCACCAAGATCCCCAGAAAATGACAGGATCAGCACTGAATCATCCACAGAGAAACGTGAGATGGTGCTTGCCACAGCTATCATAAAAAGACTGTCTTCTTTATGACCAGGTGGCAAATTTCTGAATTGGAGGTATCAAGTCACATACTGTATAATATATATATATATATGTATACTGTATCTATTGCCAACAAGCATAGGCACTTTCAATGGGAACAAAACTCATGGGGAGGAAGAAAACACTTGTTCAAACCATCTTTGTAGACTACACGAATTCACCAACCTCAAATATTTCGTCATTTTGAGGGAATCATTTCTCCTAAGCTGGGTAGATTTTTCTAACTCACAAACCTGAACTGTTTGCCAATGTTGAGATTCTTCTTCCTGAGCATCATTTACAGTGACACCAGCCAGTGAGGCTGATACCATTTTAATCAGAAACAGTCCAAACACTACATTACTGGTTGATAGTCCGATCGCGACCTTCCCAATAAAACCAAACTGTCAAGCATAACTGATCATTTATCATGTTTTTCTAGAAGTCATACGTATGAGGACTATAGCCATACTCTTTTTACCTCGACATCATCTCACAGGCGTGTGTAACAAACATGGAAAGGACAATCATCATATCTTAGAAATCAGCATTCGTGGGTATTTTAAAAAAGTACCAACTTGCTGTGTCTTTGAATATTCATATTTAACCCATACTCATATAATTAGGTAAATCATCTACAAAGGTAAGGATGGGTCCATTGTCATCTTTGACTACCAAATTATGTGCATCGTTGCCTTCCCACTTTTCATGGCAATTTCGCAGCTTCCCGTCTAACCTCCCTCCAACAATGATGTCAACTACCGATTGGTCGTAAGTTCCAATAGTTCACCCTTTGCTAGTCACTCAGCCCATCAGCAGCAAACACAAAAATCTTATGTATATATAATATATTATAATATATATATATATATATGTATCTTGTCGCAACATGTTGGGAAAACTAAACCAACATATACGATGGAATTCCTTACTGTATAGTCATAACATAATGGGTCAAATAAATAACCGTAGTATATTCAAATATACATTACGTCATAGCGTATTCATGCGTATTCAATATTCAAATAACATTATGTGTATTATAGACCGCATTATACCCATTAGATATTAAATGATATTAAATACCCGTATCATATAAACCAAGCGACCTTTTATCCCCTGTTTTATGAATGGATGGCGCAACTGTACCAAGGTTCTCATCGTAACTTCCAAGGGTCATGGTGGCAAAGCCTGAAATGACCTCGTCTTTGCAGCGATCGGCCAAAGATGTCTTGACATCGCCCCAGAGTAAACCAAACAATTGTCAGCTGCTACTTAGTTGGTTTAACATGACATGAATGATGTGACTTAGTGGCCTGTCGATGGCAGCAGAAACCAGTACTCGCCTGTCATTCCAGCTATGAAAAGAGAAACATTGGAGCGAATCTTTGATAAGCTGCAACAAAGAAAACATATGTGACAATAATTTTAACATTATGTAACTGTTCAGGTCCCATCTTTGCTAAGAAAAATATTTTTGTTGTACTTAGCGTTTCTACCCATCCATGTGCAAAAGTGCTATCCGGGATGGTGATGCAATCAATAGGGAAACTGGGCTTGTCTGGAAATCAGCTAACCCGAAAAATCTGTTGGTTTATCATAACTTATATTAAACTAAATATAGTATAAAACATATATAACTATATAACTTATAGTTATCATATAACTTATAGTTATGTTGGTTTATATTAAACTTTCTCGAGAAAAATCAGAACTATATAACTTATATGAAACTTTCTCGAGAAAAAATTGGCTAGTGGCAACACCTGTACAACCTACTTTCAAACAGGCCCCTTTATATTGGGCATGCAACCCTCTGTTATCCATTGTTCATCCGGAAAAAATCTGATAGCCGCGCCACTCTGCAGGTGGATCATGTTGTTTTTTTTGGCGCCCATGATAGCAATGCTAGTTTATATGCAACTATATGCAAACTTTATATAACACCAACATTGAAATTTCGGAATATGGATTTTCGTGTTTGGACAAACCCATCATGAGCAGTTTGAAAAATCCAAATGCTGATGTATTGGAGGTTATGCGGCCCGAAAACGGGTGATTCTATCAATAAACGACAGAGGGATTCCCCAGTCCGTACCCACGAGGTGGTGCAGCAGTTCAAGTTGGGATTCCCAACGAGCGATTCCATGAAGTTATTCATGGTTAATATATGTTAATATCCACAAACATGGATATACATTAATATGCAATCATACCATTAATTGGTACTGTATGTTCTCGAGTTATACCAATATTGGTGATATAGTATACCCTCTGGTAATTTGTTACATAGCGAACTGGAAAATCACCATGCTATTAATGGGAAAATCCACTATTTCAACTGGGCCATTTTCAATAGCTATTTTGACATAACCAGAGGGTAATACCATTTTTACTCAGGTTCTACTCCAATGGTAAAATCTCCGATATTGGTACCAATACATTATTATACTATATCACCAATATTGGTACCAATACATTATACCAATATTGGTGATATAGTATAATACCATTATTACTCAGGTTCTACTCCAATGGTACCCTCTGGTAAACTAACATAACTATGGAAAATCACCATTTTTAATGGGAAAAACCACTATAAATGGCCATTTTCAATAGCTATGTTAAATTACCAGAGGGTAGATTGCTCCAAGGTTTCCGGGTAACGGCTTCACCATGGCACGTAAAGCACCGAGAATAGGAGAGTGAAGGCCAGCACCAGCGTCTTGATCCTTGGGATGAGCCATGATCTTCCCACATACCCGGCCTGGTTATGACTAACAGTTCGCTATTGAAAATGGCCATTTTTAGTGAGTTTTCCCATGAAAAATGGTGATTTTCCCATCAGTTATGTGAAAGTTTACCAGAGGGTAATCAACATTACTGTGGTTCAAACTAAAGAAACAAATCTGATAATATGTCAAACCACCAATCAGACTGGGGAGAGAATCATGAATGGATGGGTAACCAGTCATCAAGCCTGGAAAGAGACCTCTGCGGAGGACTACCGGTCACCCTTGAAATGGGAAGATGTTTGGAGGAAACTGCGGGATGTCAGATGTCACTGATATATATATATATATCCTGGGGATACCAGCAGTTAGGATACCCTCCAAAAAAAATGACATCAAGTAGCAAAAAATATATTCTTGTTATTTAACGTATCTGTGGAACATCGCCATTCTTAAAAGGTAAATCATCATAAATCATTTATACATGTGCCATTTTCCATAGCTATCTTAAATAAACAGAAGGTATCTTCTGGACACCATTTTGATCAGGGTCCACAAAAAAAATTGGGGGGGGGGCGATATCATGGGACCGTCTTCCCGCCGAAAGCGATAAATTGGTTGATGATGGGATTTCCACCAAAGTGGATCTCAGGTTTTAATACTCCAAAAATAAAACCAGTCGATAGGAAATAGTACAAGCCGACGATGAAAAATAATATATTTCAGGGTAAATGATCATGTTTCACTAATCTGAATTAATATGTCATCAATGTCATTTGGGGATGATTTCCTTCACATCCATCTCAATGTCTTGTTGCTTCATCTTCCCATTCAGTGCTGCCGCCGTAGGTATGTGTATTCATTTTAAATTCCAACTGTAGTTATATCATATCATATCTCCATAAACCCCAGGCTACTGAAATTAACCAACAGAAACCTATCGAATTTAGGGCCTCAGCTCTTTCTCCCATGACATATCCATTTAATTTCAATTGTAACCCCATAAAATGGTAGTATTATAATAATCGACCATCATTGTACCTCAATTAATCCCATTCGTACATAATACATCCCATTGGCCATAGTTGGCAGAGTAACAACGTTGCACTCCCATGATATTCACATCATATTGCCATCATTCTACATCTGACAGTGTTCAAAAGCCGCAACATCATCCCTTTATACTGATTGGCGTGTGACATAGCTCATGGATTGCCATAATCCCCAATATAGTATTGGATAGATGTGGATAGCGTAAGCCCACATCATCATAATCAACCAAGAGGGATTTTGAACACTGTTCATTTGGCTTTGTCTGAAAATAGGATTCCCAAAAAAATCACATGATGTTCCTTAACTTATATGCTAGTTTCCTGAAATAGGGGTACCCCCAGTCATCATCCATTTTAGATGTGGATTTTCCATTGTAAACCAAGTATTTATGGATACACCCCCCATGACTATATTATAATTTTGATCATGAAATTCACCATCATTAACCATCATCAACATATGTATATCACAATATTAACATTTGTTTCACCATTATTAACCATTACTAACAATGACTAATCCCAATATTACTAACATAATCACATCAGAAATTCATTAACCCATTAAACCCATTTAAAGGCCATTAAATCACCATTTGTTGATGGTTATCCCGTGACCATTGGATGGGTTGAGCAGCTTCAGAGTCGCCAACCATATTTTTTTCGTCATGGCACCCTGCGATGAGCCCCTTCACCATGAGCCGCAAGTCTCTCATGGCCTTCAGCCTTGGGATATGAATGGAATTAATGATGGATCATGGTGATCAATGAATGTTAATGGTGATTAATGATGGTTAATGATGGTAATTAACGATGATTTCAATTACCCTCCGGTAAACATAGAAAAAGCGAACTGGAAAATCACCAGGTTTCATAGGTAAATCAACGAACTAAATGGCAATGTTCTATAGCTATGTTAGTTTACCACAGGGTATGGTTTATGGTACAAAAAAGGAGGTTTCCTGAGTCATAGGGGTACCTCCAGTCATCATCCAGTTTAATGGAATTTGCCATTATACACCATCCATTTGGGGGTACCCCCATTTGTGGAAACCCCCATATATCTATAGTTGATGGAATCTGAATGGGATATGGGATGATTATGGGATATACCCTCTGGCAATCAAACGTGGCAAGGGACAATTCTCGAGAAATGGAGGCTTATCGTTTGGAAAAGGATGGAACTACATGGGTGATTTCCAATGGTTATGATTCATTTCCGGAGGATAAACTATCATCAACCCCACATACTCAGTGAGTAATCCTCTATGATTGTAGGATAGGGAGATCTACGGATAATTCAACCCAAGTATCATCAATTATTCAGTGAAGAAGTGGGGATTTAAGCAAGAATTGCTGGTCCTAGTTGGTGAGTAAACAAAACTCCAGTTGATTCAGGAATTTCTAGGGTTACCAGGTATCGCTCGCCATCATTTGTTTGGACGACAAAAAACCCATTCCAAGGTTTCAATGGGAACGGTTTGCCATGGAAATCCACCCATTTTTAACAGGTAAATCACCATTTTCTTACCATCTATAAATGGGTGATTATTCATCTGATTGGTGGTTTTAACCATTTTGAAAAATATGAAAGTCAGTTGGGAGTATTATTCTCATATATTATGGAAAAATAATCCAAACGTTCCAAAGCACCAACCAGATATGTGTAACGCACCATCACAACTGACATAGACCCTTCCAAAGTCAGGTGGTAGAAGTCGATTTGAAAAAAAAACGCGTCGGTATTTGGGGGATTGTACAGTAAATGGACTATTCGTTGATATGGGGATGGGTCAAAACCCTTGTACCCCTGGTGAACCCCAAAATAGCTGGTAAATGGATGTTCATCCCCCTAAAAATGGTATTAATAGGTATTGACCCATACCCATATTCACTGACCAGCATGGGGATGAGGATGTCAACCCAGTGAATCTTCAGGATGTCCTCAGATAAAATATCTTTCTTCGGAGCCGCTGGAGATAAGATATTCACCATCATTTACCACCAATACCCTCTGGTAAACTAACATAACTATGGTTTTAATGGGAAAATCCACTATAAATGGCCATTTTCAATAGCTACGTTAAATTACCAGAGGCTAGTTGTGAAGATGCGGTACCAGTGTAACACTCTTTTTGAACAAACAAAAAACGGAGGATCATCCCACTTAGTAAGTGGTTAATACCCTCGTGAACGTAAGTCCTCCAAGTATGGTAAAGCAAACACAGAAATCTCCTTTTTGTGGGGCCGTTTACGATAGCTAAGCTGGTGAACATAACTTCAATTTCACTCTGGTTTTTGGTACTTACCTGGTACTTATTAGCACTTATAACTTTAGGATTCAGAAGGATCGCCGTGGGTGTTTCGGGACACATTTCCAGCATCTAGAAATGGAGACCTGCCTGGTATGATTTCCGATGATCTGTGTGAATAACTGGAGATAACTGGGCATATTTGGACCATAGTCTGACGGGATAGTCTCCAAGCGTTGCGAAATCGCTGGTTTCATTGGTGGAAGAAACAAGAATGCCAGCTGCC